>Ga0302325_10023325_pt1 | contig 12902 bp, 7 predicted proteins | sample Palsa_T0_2_FD_201948 | JGI IMG/M metagenome (GOLD analysis project Ga0302325, IMG submission 201948) | Peat permafrost microbial communities from Stordalen Mire near Abisko, Sweden - Palsa_T0_2 | ecosystem: Environmental > Terrestrial > Soil > Palsa > Peat permafrost | place: Sweden: Abisko... | reverse complement strand
GCTGTCACCGACCCGGCTGTCGACCCCGTTCTGCTGGAAGCCTACCATGAAATGGCTGGTTCCGGCGAATTGGGCTGCCGCCTGCAGGCCATGCCGATTGTACTGCCGGATGGAGGCGACAGACCCTATGCTATCCCCGAACTTTTTTCGTCCGATCAGCTAACCGTCAATACAGTCAAATTTTTCAGCGACGGCGGATTGAGTGGCCGGACGGCAGCCTTAAAGCGGCCTTATAAGAACTCTTCGGATCGCGGCGTGCTGAGACTGGATGAAGACCAATACCTGTCACTATGTTACGCCGCACAGGAAAAAGGTTTTGGCATCGCCACACATGCTATCGGGGATGCCGCGATAGGTTTGGTCACCGGTGTTTACCGGAAGTTATTTCAATCCTTCCCCTCCCTGATGCGGCGGATCGAACACCTCGGCCTCCCCGAAGAGGGGCAACTGGAGGACATGGCGGCTTGCCATATCGCCGCCTCCATGCAGGCAGTCTTTATCAGCGAGCTGGGAAAGAATTTTGTTCAATCGCTGGACGATGACTATCTTCTCCGCTGTTACCCCATCCGGTCGGTGCTGCGGCACGGTATCCTTACAGCCTTGTCCTCGGACGCCCCCGTTGTAAAGGACTATAACCCCTTTAAGGGCATGCAGGCGGCTATCACTCGCAGGGACGACGAAGGAAGGCTCATCGGGGAGGCCGAAAGCATCGGGATAGAAGCCGCCCTCACTGCCTATACCGAATCGGCCGCCTCGATCAGCGGCATTCCGGATATCGGATCTTTGCAGCCAGGCCGGTTCGCCGATTTCATTCTCCTCGATAGCGATCCCCTTATTACCCCCGCCGACCGGCTGACTGACATTAAAGTCCTCCAGACTTATATCGGCGGTCGATGCGTCTGGTCAGTATGATTCTTATCTTTATCAGGTGATCCACCATCCTGACTATATTCTTACGACACCACGGCTGGGGCTGCGGAGATGGCTGCCGGCCGACATTCCGCCGTATGCGCGCATGAACCAGGACCCCGCCGTGCGGGAATACTTTCCGAGCCTGATGACTTATGAGGAGTCCGCGGTCAGTGTGCGGTTGATCGAGCGTCACTTTGACGAATATGGCTATGGGTTGTATGCGGTCGATGTGCTGTTGACTGGGGAATTTATAGGCTTTAATGGTTTTTCGCATCCCGGTTTTGATGCCTGGTTTACGCCTTGTGTGGAGATCGGCTGGCGGCTTCGCCAGGAGGCGTGGGGACAGGGGTACGCTGTGGAAGCGGCGCAGGCGGTTCTGGCTTATGGGTTGGGGACTTTAGGGCTGACGAAGGTGCTGTCGTGGACGGCTGTGCTGAATACCCGGTCGGAAAGGGTGATGCAGAAGATAGGGATGACGCGGGTCGGTGAGTTCGAGCATCCGGGTGTGGCGTATGGGCATGTGCTGCGCCCGCATGTACTATATGAGGTGGCGGCCGCCGTTATGAATTCGTCAGTTTGAAAACGATAGGTTGTTTCTTGTAGCTCTTAACGAACCTGCCGCCGTAAACAGCCGGCACCCAGTCTTTAGATTCCGAGATCACCCGCACGGCTTCGGCATCCAGTTCGGCATTCACCGACTTGATGACCTTTATGCTTACAGGGTTGCCGTCCTCATCGATGATGAACTGGACGACGACGGTACCTTCGATCTTATTTTTCCATTGATTTTCCGGATATTTCAATGTCTTGTTCAGGAAGCGCAGCCATTGCGCCGTTCCGCCGGGATATTCGGATTCGCGGATGAATTCTTTGACCTTCTTATTCTTTGAGCCATCGTCATTATAAAACGTTCCCGAAACCTGTTTGCCGTCCTTATACATGACATCGCCGGCTACCTGCCCGTTGTGGTAATACCCGATCCATTCGCCTTGTCTGATTGTGCAGGAATCGTCGGAGTACGCTCCGGTCATCTGGGGTTTGTGATTGAGAGAATAATCGGTGACCTGCCAGCCGGCGCCCTGCCTGGTCCTGACCCGGTAATAAGCGGCGTGGGCTGCGGTAGTATCGCGACCGTCGATATTGAAATAAAGGGTATCTTTTTGCTGGGCAAAAGCGGAGAGGCCGCAGGCGATAATCAGGATTATAGTCAGGAGTGTTGGTTTCATGGTTCTAAGATAAGGGATCTGGCTGGAATCCTCGGCGTTAGGCCAGTTCTATCAAAAGCCGGCGCAGAGTTGTATCGGCGGGGTCCGGGAAATCCTGGCCATGAAGTTTTATTTTGGCCCACAGTATGCTCTCTTTTTTGCCGGCGAGTTCCGGTGGAAACAGGTCTACTATCACGATGTCGATAATTTTGGAAGCATCACCACGTCGGCGGAGTTGAAAAACTATACCTACCAATTGGAGAATATTATTTTCGGCGGTGCGCTGTGGTTTGGGGGCAGAATAAGAATATCCCAAAATCACCGGTGGCGGCTGGAGCCCAGCATTGGCCTGGGGATCAAAAGCCGGACGGTTGTCTGGCACGGAGTGCCCGAAGGATATCAGTATTCGAACGGGGGACTCGAGCACGACGATCCGTTTCCCACTTCACCTCGTTATTCCACGCCCGGGACTATTTATGTGCCGGCCAGTGTGCGGATCTTTTATGTGTTGTAGGGGGAGGACGCGCGATAACGCGGCGCCGGGTCACTCCGGTCGCAAACTCTTTGCCGGGTTTGCACAGGCGGCAGCGACCGCCTGATAGCCTACCGTCAGCAGCGAGATCAGGATCGACAATCCCCCGGCCAGCACGAATATCCAAACGCTGATATGGATGCGGTACTCGAAGTTCTGCAGCCAGCTGTTCATCGCAAACCATGCGAGGGGCGACGCGATGACGAACGAGATGAATACCAGCGCGACGAATTCCCGCGTCAGCAAGGACGTAATACTGAGGACTGAAGCACCCAGCACTTTACGCACGCCGATCTCCTTGATCCTCGCCTCGGCCATATAGGCAGCCAGCCCGAACAGCCCAAGACAGGAGATGAAGATCGTCAGCCCGGCAAACAACCCGCTGAGAATAGCGACGGACTGGGTATCGGCAAATTTCTGCGCATAGTCATCATCGACAAAATGATATTCGAAGGGAAAGTCAGGATTGAGTTGTGTGAAGACCTTACGCAGCGCTTCCAGGCTTTGGGCAGTGCCATGGCCGTCGGCCAGCCGCATGTTGACGACATTGATGAAATGACTGCGGAGGCCTTCGACGATCATCGGCTGCATATTATCGTAAGGCGAGCCCATGAGAAAGTCTTTGATCACCCCGACGACGTGATAGTTGGCGTCATTGTCACGGATCGTCTGACCAATCGGATTGCTGAAGCCCATCGCTTTCACCGCGGATTCGTTCAGCAGGATGGCCGTCGAATCGGTCGGATATCTGGAGAGGTCCATGTCACGGCCCTGCAGGATTTGCAGACCGGCTGTGCGGGCGAGCCCTTCATCTTCGCTCATGCGGGCGAAATCGGTCCGGTCATTCGAAGACTTGCCTTCCCATTGAATGTCCCAAGTATCGCTCATTTCCAAAGTCATCGGCGAACCGGACCTTGTCAGCGATGCCACGACGCCGGTAGACAGCAACTGGTTGCGCAGGGTCGCATACCGGTCATTGAGATCGCCCGTCAGGTATTGGTAGACCAGGCGGTTGTGGTCATAGCCGGTAGCTCTGTCCTGGCCATAGCGGATCTGTTGCACTACGATGAGCGTGCCGATGATCAGTAAGATGGCGAAGCTGAATTGCAGCACCACTAATACTTTACGGGGGTTGATCCGGGCGTGTGAGCGTTTGAAAGAGCCTTTCAGTACTGCTACAGGCCGGAACGACGAAAGGAAAAAGGCGGGATAGCTGCCGGCCATGCTACCGGTCAGCAGGATGAACAGCAGGAACAGGCCGTAGAACCATGGGCTGCTATAAGGCATCGTCAGCTGTTTGCGGACAAGGGTGTCGAAGGCGGGCAGGCTGAACTGCACGAGGATCAGTGCGAGGATGCCGGCGAGAAAAGCCATGATGATGGATTCACCGAGGAATTGGGCGATAAGTAGTGAGCGATAGGCTCCGGCTACTTTTCGGATGCCGACTTCACGGGCGCGGCGTTCGCTGCGGGCTGTGGAGAGGTTCATGAAATTGATACAGGCGACGAGCAGGATAAAGGCGGCGATGACGCCGAACAGCCGCAGGGTGGTGATGAAGCCGCCGCTGTTGACGCCGTTCTCGAACTGGTCATACGTATGCCACTTGCGCAAGGGATGAAGGAACAGTTGTTCCTTGACCTTGCCGCTACTGTGCTGCCGGGTGATATTGACGATCTGCCCATCCATTGCGGCTTCGGTGACACCGGGTTGGAGCATGACATAAGTAGTCGAAGGATTATTGTTCCAAGTATCATCAACCATTCCTATGACCTGCTGATAGCTCCAGGGGATGATGAATTCGAACTGAAAATTGCTATTGGACGGAAGGTCTTTCAGGATGCCCGTCACCATGAAATGGTTCATGTTGATGACGATAGTCTTGTTCATGGCGTCTTCGTTGCCGAAGAATTTTTTCGCCATTTCCTGGGTGATGACAATCGAGGAGGGCGCGTTGAGGGCGGTAGCGGGGTTGCCGGCCACCATAGGAAAGCTGAACATGCTGAGGAAGCCGGAATCTGCGACCAGTGCATGACTGGAGACCTTCTTTTCGCCCACGCGGGTCACGAACCAGCGGTTGTCCGTGCGTACTGCCGCGGCGATACCTGTAAAGTCTTTTTTCAGTATAGGGGCCAGGGGATTGGGCGTGAGGTTCCAGCATTCCACTTTGCCGCTGACAATGCCGCGGTTGTAGACCAAATAGATGCGGTCCTTGTTGCGGTGGAAATTATCGTAGGTGGATTCGTTGTAGATCCATAGCAGGATGAGGATGGCGCTGGCCATACCGACGGCGAGGCCGGCCAGGTTAAGGAAAGAGAAACCTTTGCTGCGCCAAAGGGTGCGGAAAGCGATGCGGAGATAATTGCTGAGCATGGGGCCGATGTTGGTGATACGGGTTGTGTAGCCAGCCGGATGCCAGAATTACATGTTGATGGTTTTCAGTGGATTGTGGGCGGGATTGGGGTTTTGGATGACCGGTTTCGATACACGAGGTGTGCGGAATGGGCGGCATGCGTCAGGCTGCGGCTGAGGCGGCCCGGGGCTAAGGAGCGGCCCGCAGCCATTTTTTGCCGATGAGCGATCCGCCCCGGCCATCACAGGGTTCCTCATCCATGGTAAAGGTAAGATAGCCGCCGCCAAGATTGACGTGATACGAGCCCGGCAGATCGGGACAGCCGGTCATGCCGCGGGAATCACTGAACGTGATCAGATCTTTCCCCGATTGTTTGAAGACCGACCGCAGGACGTGTACGCCGGTGGTCGTGGTGATGGTGCAGGTGTCGTCGGCGAAGTGGAGGGTTACGGTGTCGTTGATCGGCGGGTAAAGGGTCCGCCAGGTGGTGTTGCTGAGCGATTGGGCGTGCGAGGAAGGGATGGCCGCGAAAAGGCAGCTTATGATGAGGATAATGCGGAGTTGGGGCATGATTTCTATGATTTTAGTGGTTTGAACGACATATTGCTATTAAGGCCATTCCCGTGCCACGGATTGGGATTTGTGCAAGCTGGAATAAAATCAGTGTAGGAATTTTTTTCAAAAAAAAGGTGTTTAAACGGTATTTGTCGAAAATGTTTAGCAAGCCATAGGAACTATGAGTTAGTTTACTTTTCTTTGGTTCATCAGTCAATACCCACCCTAATGAGTACTTCTTTTTCGTACCCCGGCTTTCATTATTAGCAATTTTAATCATCCTAACATGCCCCACCCTCCTATGGACATGGCTGCCAGTATGCGGACCTTGCCCTTATTACGAAATTATTTGTCTCCTCCTTCTTTATTTCTTCCGCTTCCAAGGTTTTTACTAACGTAACAGTACTCATCTACTGAACTTCCAGCACTATGCTTAAAAAATCGGTTTTTTGCGTAGCGGCACTGCTATGCTTTGCCTGCACCTCATCTTATGCTCAATCGGCGGATTCGCTGACCGGCAAGCTGACCAACTTTCCTTCGCGGCTTTTCGGCCGTATCCAGTCGCAGACCGCCAGTCTGAACCAACAGCTGACCAGCCAGACGGTCAAATATTTACAGCGGATGGGCCGCCAGGAGGAGCGGCTGAAGGCGCGGCTGTACCAGCGGGATTCTGTGCAGGCGGCCCGGCTTTATCCCAACGATCCGAAACAGCAATACGCTATGCTGGCGCAAAAGTTCCGGCAAGACGGTACGAAGGCCTTCACCTCCATGGGGCCGGAATATCTGCCGTATGCGGACTCGACGCATGGGGCGCTGGCTTTCCTGAATAAAAATCCCACGCTGATCAATGCCAACCCGGCTTTGCAAGCCAAGATGCAAGGGGCACAGGCGCAGTTGCAACAGCTGCAAGGCAAACTACAACAGGCGGATGCGGTCAAACAGTATGTAGCTTCCCGAAAGGCGCAGATCCAACAATATTTAAATTCGTATTCCCATCTTCCTTCAGGCATTACGAATGCTTATCAGGGGTATAATAAGCAGGCCTACTATTATGCCGACCAGGTGCGGCAGTACAGGGCGATGCTGAATGATCCCTCTACAATGATGCAAACGGCGTTGGTGTTGTTAAACAAGGTGCCGGCCTTTACGAGTTTTATGAAGAGCAATGGATTCCTGGCGGGGTTGTTCAGCGTACCGGCGGGATATGGGACAGACCAGGGCATGGTGGGCATGCAGACGCGCAGCCAGGTGCTGGCGATGGTGCAGAGTGCGGCGGGGCAAGGGGGAGCGGGTGGGCTGTCGTCGGTCCAGCAGAGCTTGCAGACGGCGCAGCAGGACATCAGCAAGCTACAGAATAAGCTGAGCAGTCTCGGGGCAGGAAGTGGTGGGATGGACATGCCCAACTTTCCTGTGAATGATCAAAAGAAGAAGACTTTCCTTGGGCGGTTGGAGGTGGGCGTGAATTTCCAGACGAGCCCGACGACCGATTACTATCCGACGACGGCGAATTTGGGTGTGTCGCTGGGCTATAAGCTGGGGCATAATAACACGGTGGGCATCGGGGCCGCCTACAAATTAGGATTGGGAGAGGGTTTTCAGCATATGGCGCTTTCGAGCCAGGGGGTGGGGCTGCGATCTTTTCTGAACGTGACAGTGAAGAAAACATGGGGAGTGATGGGTGGCTTCGAATATAACTATCAGCAACCCTTTTCTTCCTATCAGGATATCCGCAATCTTTCTGCGTGGACGCGCAGCGGGTTGATCGGCGTGACGAAGACCGTGTCGATGCACAATGCGGTCTTCAAGAAGACGCAGGTGCAGCTGTTGTGGGATTTTTTGAGCTATTCCCAAATTCCAAGGACTTCGCCGGTGTTGTTCCGGGTGGCGTATTCTTTTTAAACTACAAAAATCGATCATGAATAGGCAGTTTTTTAGTGGATTACTCTTTTTGTGGACGGCGATTGGGTCACAAGCCGGGTTGGCGCAGGATACGACCAATACCATCGGAAAGGTGTCCATCGCCTCACCGACGGCTGCTTCGCTCGGCAAGTACGGCGATTTCCCTGTCAGCTATAATACGGGCCTTCCACAGATCAGCATCCCGATCTATACGGTGAAGGCCGGGTCGTTGAGTTTGCCGATCAGCCTCAGTTATCATGCGTCGGGGTTGAAGGTACAGGAACAGGCAAGCTGGGTAGGGGCTGGTTGGGCGCTCAACGCCGGGGGATGCATTACCCGGACGGTGGTAGGAGCGGCGGATGACCGCGGCGAATATGGGGTTAATAATTGTCTTAACGGGCACTACAGTGATACCGGCTACAATAGTTATTTGTTTGTACAGCACCCCGGCCCTGGTGCAGCGTATGACGGTTACTGGACGGACGACCAAAATTTTCAGTGGGGCGTTAAAGACGGCGAACCGGATTTGTATTTCTTCAATTTTGGCGGGTATAATGGCAAATTCTATTTCAACGATGACCGGACGCCCATCTTCGTGCCGGAAGAAGATTTCAAGGTTCAGGTTGACCTGAATAACAATGGTAGCGGATCTGTAGGTTTTCAGGGATTTATCGTGACCACCCCCGATGGCGTCAAATATTACTTCGGGATGACCGGCAACGACAATACTTCCGTTCAACCTATTGAGATCAGCGTGCCTGCTACCTTCGCAAACGGGCCAACCAATTCGAATACGGCGGTCTCGTCCTGGTTCCTGAATAAGATTGTCTCCGCCGATGGTACGGATTCGATCAACTTTACCTATACGCCAGAGCAATTCAGCGAATATGGCCTTTCCATGTTCCCCATGTCTAGTCTCTCAGGTGCTGGCCTCTATCCCTCTATAGGGGGCTATGGACTCATCAAAACTTTTATCAAAGGTGTCCGTTTAACCGGTATCAACTTTCCGAACGGCCAAATTACATTCAGTCCTTCCGCGAGTTCACGTTCTGATCTTGATGGCTATAACCCAACGGTATTCACCGATCAGCCAAATACCGTCAACGGCAACAATCTCTATCCATCCTATTCATTGGGCAGTATCCAGGTCAGTAACGCCAATGGTTTTTGCCAGAAGGACAGTTTTTATTTTGGCTATTTCCATGATGGAGTGAATACACTGAACGGCCTTTTGAGCGGCTATTCGGGCTACAATATTCAATCCGATACCTACCGGCTTCGGCTGGACAGTGTAAAAGAGACTTCCTGCGATGGAACGGTCAGCGTCCCGCCATACAAATTCAGCTATTATTCCGAGCTGGTGCCCAGGAAGCTGAGCTTTGGCCTTGATCATTGGGGATTTTACAATGGAGTAACTACAAACCAGTGTTTGATCCCTACTTATAGCCAGACCGCGGGGGCCAATGTACCGATCGTGACCTTCCAGGGCGCTAACCGTGACGCCAGCTGGCCTGCCATGCGCGGAGGCGCCCTTAACCAGATCATCTATCCGACAGGTGGCTATACCAATTTCACGTTTGAACCGAATACCACGTGGGTCAATGCTACGAATTATGTGCCTACCTACCGGAAATCCGGTACTGCCGGCGGTAGCGGTAACAATGGCGGGATGGGTAATCCGGACACTGTCGCGTTAACATCGGTCGGAAATTCTTATCAGATTATTTGTCAGAATCAGACGGGTGGTGGCAATGGCGTCGTGGAGATATACCCTGTAGGGAGTAACGTCCCGACTTTTGTCGGTCCGGGGGTGGCGAATGGTCAAACTGATACCTCTTATGCCATTTTGCCTGCGGGTAACTATTTGATGATATCGACTAAGCAGAATGTAGTAACGGCCGGAGCTAACTTCTCTGTAACGCTCAATGAAGAGGTTCCGGTATACGATAACGGAAATGACACCGTAGGCGGATTGCGGATCAAGAGCATCGTTAACTATGATGCGGCATCACCGGATAGTGTGGTGACTAACTACACTTACACTGCTGAATTTGGCAGCACACATTCTTCAGGAATATTATACAGCCGTCCAATCTACGTACAGAGTATTCGAAATGATGTTTTCGGCTGGATATACGGATCACTCTACGGAAATTCGGGCTGTAACACTTCTGCCGAATATTATTACATTTCTCCCACCAGTGTCAGCCCCATGTCCACGATCCAGGGCAATCACATCGGTTATAACGAGGTAGATGTGGCTCAGCCAGGTAATGGCCACACCACCTATCTTTATTATGGCTCGGCCTACTGGGATAATATTATCTCGGATGTGTGCACCCGGAACATCAATCCTGCCGCCGTTTGCAACGCGGCCATACCCAATACCCCGGCTCCGCCGGAGCCCTTTGAACCGATGCGGGGAGAGTTGCAAACCGTCGAACAATTTAACCAGGCAGGCCAGGAACTGAAAGAGGTCGATTACACGCCGGTCTATGTCTTCGACTCTCTGACCACGCCGGGGAGGAGGTATTTGAATTTGAGTCTAATGCAGGCTTTTACCTCCTACAGCTTGCAATCCGCCCGGAAAGTCCAGACTACCACCGTGACCACCACTGTCGACCCGACCACTTCCAATCAAGTCTCGCAGACGTCGACGGTCTATTACGGCAGCGCCTGGCACCATCAACCGACCCGACAGGTAACCACGACATCCACGGGCGACAGCCTTGCGACCAACACGGTATATTCTATGGATTTCCAGGTGGCGTCCTGCAATGCCATTCCTGACAGCCTGCCTTATTTCATCAGTGTGATCGACGCGGATAGTGTGACGTTCTTCAATCACAACGATTCTGTCACACCTTCAAACCTGGTAGGGCACCTGGACACTTTAGCCAATATGGAGCGTCATGTCAATCTCACGCACCTGCAATACCTCAATTATCGCAGGCGGAGTTTTTCCGGTACTAATAACTTGCAGGCGAGTTGTCACCTGACGGCGGAAAGTGCAGCCGATACGGCACTGAAGCCCATTCTCCGACTGCAGGATGAATTCGAGATCCTGCCCATTGAGGTCAGTCAGTGGCGGGACAACCGGCTGATCCATGCCACCTTTAACAAATACGACACATCCCTAAACCCGGTGGGATTCGTCTACCCGGACCGAACGCAGCTGATCAACCTGCAAGCCGCTTCCGGCACCTTCACCCCGGCCGCCATATCCGGCAATACGATCACCAAAGACAGCCGCTATCTCGACGAAACGCTCTATCAGTTCAGCACGGGCAATCCGCAGCGACTGCTGGGGCATGACGGGATACCTGTATCCTACTTATGGAATTACAACAATACCCTGCCGGTGGCCAAAGTCACCAATGCCAGCCCCGGCCAGTTCGCCTATACCAGCTTTGAGGGCAACAGCACCGGCAACTGGACGTATACAGGAACTCCGACAGCCGATTCGACGGCCATTACCGGGGGCAATAGCTATAACCTGGGACAGACTTCAGGATCGATCAGCATGTCGGGCTTGTCAAGTTCCACGACCTATGTTGTCACTTACTGGAGTAACACCGGCAACAGCTTTACGATAAATAACACTACTGCTCTGACCAAAGGGAAAAGTGTGACGCTTAAAGGCGTTGCCTGGACGTATTTCGAGCACATCGTGATGAATACGTCGACGATCACCGTGTCGAGTACTGGGACCGGGAACATCGACGAATTGCGCCTGTATCCGTCCACCGCGCAAATGACCACTTATACCTATACGCCATTGGTAGGGATGACCTGTTCCTGCGACGTGGATAGCCGGGTGACCTACTACAACTACGACGCACTGGGCAGATTGAGGTATATCAGGGACCAGAACGGCAATATGATCAAGACATACCAATACCATTACCAGGGACAATAACCCACCATCATCCTAACAATACAGCGCATGCTCTTCTCCATCTATAAAAATAAAAAATGCCGGCCCGGTACGATGCCCTTCCTTCTCCTGGTATGGTTATGCCTGCTGCTGGTTATCAGCAGTACTGCGCTGGCAAAGGACGGCGGCCCCTGTGTCCTGTGCACCATCACCGGGCCTAATCCCACCCCGAAGGGAACAACGCAGACCTACAGCCTCTATGGCGGTTGTACAACCGGGGCCACCGGCTGGACCTGTAGTTGCGGGAACATATTGAGCTATACCTCCACCAGCGTCACCATCACCTTTGGCACTACTTGTTCGAGCGCAGTCGTCACGGCGACAACACCCAGTGGGACCCTGGCTACACTGACCGTGACCCTGGCCACGCCGCCGGCGCTGTTTGGCGGCACGATCAGCAACCCTTCGCAAGGGTATTACTCGGGCGGTACCGCTTCGACTATTTTAGCCGATTCTGCCAGCGGCGGTGCATGCGATTCCGACTTTGTTTATAACTGGTATTCTTCCGTCGACAGTGTGAATTTCAGTTTGATTCCGGGCACTGAAAACCAGGATTACCTTCCCGGTACAATAACACAGACCCTATATGTCAAACGCCAGACGAGCTGTTCCGGTTATAACGCCTGGACGACCAATACAGCCAAAATCACTATCTATCCGGCATTGGTAGCGGGTTCGGTAAGCCCTGCCAGCAATACCATCAATAACAATACGTCTCCCGGCACTTTATCGGCCAGCGGTGTATCCGGTGGTTCCGGCAGCTATACCTATCAATGGTACAGCTCGTCGCCGACCGCCGGTAATTTTACTCCTATAAGCGGGGCGACAAACTCGACTTACTCCCCCGGTAACCTGACGAGCACGACTTATTATGAAGTAGCGGTCACCAGCGCCGGGGAAACACTCAACGATATTTATGGCGTGGTCAATGTTTACCCGGCCGTATCGGGTTGGATAAGTCCTTCCAGCCAGACCATTGATCAAAATACTGTTCCTCAAGGTTTGACTGTATACGGATCGGGTGGTAACGGCAGCTATAGCTATCAGTGGTATAGCAATGCGAGCGGCAGTTATCAACCCATCAGTGGCGCCACCAATAGCGGCTATGCGCCGCCCGCGCTTAGCGCAACGACCAGCTATGAGGTTGTTGTGACCAGCAACGGCGCTCCCGGCACAACCCCGGCGGCAACCGTGGTCACTCTTCCGCCCAGTGAGTACCTTAACTATATCAGGACGCGGGATATTATCAGACCAGGGGTTACTGATACAGTGACGGCCGACGGGCTGACCGCCACCACAGATGTGCACCAAAGCACCGAATATATTGATGGCCTGGGCCGTCCTATCCAGGACGTGGCGATGCAGGCCAGCCCCTTACAGCATGATATGGTCGATATGCACGTGTATGATGCTTTGGGCCGGGAGCCTACCCATTACCTGCCTTATACCTCTGCCCTGACCGATGGGAATTACAAAATTAATCCCGCGCTCGAACAGCTCAGTTTTAATGCC
>Ga0302325_10023323_pt1 | contig 12902 bp, 10 predicted proteins | sample Palsa_T0_2_FD_201948 | JGI IMG/M metagenome (GOLD analysis project Ga0302325, IMG submission 201948) | Peat permafrost microbial communities from Stordalen Mire near Abisko, Sweden - Palsa_T0_2 | ecosystem: Environmental > Terrestrial > Soil > Palsa > Peat permafrost | place: Sweden: Abisko... | reverse complement strand
GCTTGACGCGTATCGGCGCGACGTCGAGAAATTTGCGGAGTTTGCTGCGGGCCAGGGGTTGGCGCTCGACAAGGTAACTCGCGACGAGATCGTGGATTTTCTGCGGCATCTCTATCACCGGAAGCTTGACAGCCGGTCGGTGGCGCGGCACTTGGTTACCATCCGGCATTTTTTCAGATTTGCGCTGGCCGAAGGATTGATTCGCGAAGATCCCGCGGAGACTGTGGAGTCGCCGCGATTTCGCAGCAGCCTGCCGATGTTTTTGACGATCGACGAAGTTGAGCGGCTCATCGCGCAGCCCGACGCCAAAACGGTTGTAGGATTGCGCGACAGGGCCATGGTTGAAGTGATGTATTCGGCGGGCCTGCGCGTCTCGGAGTTGTGCAAGCTGCGGCTAAACGATATTCATTACGATAAAGGCTACGTGCGGTGCATCGGGAAAGGCGACAAAGAGCGCCTTGTGCCGATTGGCCGGCGAGCCGTTGAAGTCGTTCGGGCGTATCTGGCGAAATCGCGGCCAAAACTGGCGCGTGAGAATTCGCCGCCGTTGTTGTTCCTGAGCCGGAAGGGCGGCGAGTGTTCGCGGCATGGATTCTGGAAGACAATCTCTGATTGCGGCCGGCAGGCGGGCATCCGGAAAAAACTGAAGCCCCACATGCTGAGGCACAGTTTCGCGACACATTTGCTGGATCGCGGCGCGGATTTGCGCGCAGTGCAGATGATGCTGGGCCACTCGGATATCGCGACGACCCAAATTTATACCCACGTGGTGGAAGAACGGCTGAAACAGGTTTATCGCGAGCACCATCCGCGAGCCTGATGGCAGTGCATTGAATTTCGGGGAACGGCGCGCGCAATCGCGCCAGCGCCGGCGTAACAACGATAAATTTGCCGGGACTTGGGAGGAGTTCTAAGCCTCATGCCTGATTACATGTTTTTGCTCGAAAGCCGGCTTTCGCCGGAGCAGCGCGCGGCGCTGGTGCGCGTGCAGGAATTGGCGCGCGCACAGGATTCGAATGTCTATTTGACAGGCGGCGCGGTACGCGACCTGATCTCCGGGATGCCGATACGCGATCTGGACTTTACGATCGAGGGCAATCCGCTGCGGATTGTCCGCGAACTGGAGAAGGGCGGCGCACGCGTCGTTTCGGAGAACGAGCATTTGCGGCATTACGAAATTATTTTCGCGGGGGACGCCGACGGCTCGATTTCCGCCGCGCGCGACGATTACTATGAACGTCCCGGAGCAAAGCCTGAAGTGCGCTGGTCGACAGTGATGGAAGATCTTCGCCGGCGGGATTTTTCGCTGAACGCGATTGCGATTTCCTTGAATCCGGCGTCGCGCGGGCTTCTTCTCGATCCAACGAATGGTCTCGCCGATCTGGAGAAGCGAGAAGTGCGCGCTCTCTCGATTCACGCATTCACGAATCAGCCGATTCGCCTGATGCGCATTCTTCGTTATTGCGTGCGCATGGATTTCAAGCAAGAAAGCCGGACGCAGGAGTGGTTTGATCTAGCGATGGGACGCGGCTTGCACGAACATCTCGACGGGCGGGCGGTTGGAAGAGAAGTGCTGGCCCTGGGGCGGGAGGACAATCCGGGGGGCGTGTTGAAGCAATGGGAGTCTCACGGACTGGTCGCCGCGATTCACCCGAATCTGCCGCGGCGCCATCCGGATTATGACGGACTTACACGGCTGCATCGGGCCCGTGAGGCATTTTTGTCGGCGGGTGTGCGGCCGCGCCTCGCGACTGCCGTAACGTACTTCCTGCTGGCGCGGTTGAAAGACCGTGAAGCGGCGGCAGCTTTGAGAACCATGGAATTCTCGTCCAAGGAAATGGCGGCGTACCACGAACTCGTGCCGGAGACGGAAAAGGCGCTGAAGACGTTGAAGGGCCGCAAGACGAACGCGCCGAAGGACGCATATTTTTATCTGGGTACGGTGCCTCCTGAGCGGCTCGCGTTTCTTCAGGCGGAGTATGGAAATTCGAAAGCGGGCGCAAAGATACGGAACTACTTGCAGAAGTGGCGGCCGATGCGCGCAAGCCTTCCGATGGCTGAGCTTGACGCGCTGGGTGTGCCTCGCGGTCCCAAGTTCGACAAGGTTCTCGAAGACTTCTTCGAAGCGCAACTTCGAGGCAAGGGGCGAGATCCGATCGAGCGAACGAAGATTCTCAAGCGGCTTGCCGGGATAAAAGACGAGCCGAAGAAAAAGATAGAGGAAAAGAAAAAGTCAAAGCAGAAACACAAGGCGGCGATTATGTCGGCGCAAGCTGCGGCAGAGGCCGGGAAGGCTCCTGAGGCAGCGCCGGCTGAGGCATCGAAAGCGCGTAAGACGCAGCCGTCGAAAGCAGAAGCTACAAAGCCCGCTCCGGCTGCGGCGGCCAAACCACACTCTCGCCGGCCCGGAAAAATTGTTAAACCGTCGAAGCCGGCGGGGAAGTCGCGCAAGCGCTGATCTTCGGGGATTCGGGGCCGTTGCTGGCGCCCTCAACTTTTGTGAACGATTAATTGTAGCTGGATTAAAATAGGCTCGCATGGATCGCCCGAACTTTGTCCACCTTCATCTGCACACGGATTATTCGCTGCTCGACGGAGCTTGCGAAGTGGGCGAACTGACCGCCGAAGCCGCGCGCCGGGGAATGCCCGCTGTCGCGGTTACGGACCACGGAAATCTTTTCGCCGCCGCAAATTTTTATCACGAAGCCACGATGCGTGGCGTGAAGCCGATCATCGGCTGTGAAGTATACGTCGCGCCCGGAAGCCATAAGACCAGAGGCGCGGAGGCCGAGCGCTCGAATCACCTCGTTCTTCTATGCGAAACGGACGAAGGCTATCGAAATCTCATAAAGCTGGTTTCAACCGGATTCCTCGAAGGATTTTATTACAAGCCGCGCATCGACCACGATCTGCTGGCGCGGCACAGCAAGGGATTGATCGCGCTTTCTGCGTGCTTGCGCGGCGAAGTTACCGAGGCAGTTTCCGAAAAGAAGCTTGATAAGGCGCGCGCGTCCGCCTATCGCCTGCAGGAAATTTTCGGGAAAGGAAAGTTTTTCCTGGAAGTGCAGGACCAGGGAATGGAAATCGAGACGTGGGTGAACCGCGATCTGGTGCAGCTTTCGCGCGAGACCGGGATACCGCTCGTCGCCACGAACGATACGCACTATTTGAAGCAGTCCGATGCTCGCCCGCAGGAAGTTCTGATGTGCATTCAAACGGGCAAGTCCATGAGCGACGTCAATCGCATGAAGTTCGCGACCGACCAATTTTATTTCAAGACGGCAGAGGAAATGGCTCGCGTCTTCCGCGAATTGCCGGACGCGGTGGCGCGGACTGTGACGATCGCCGAACGCTGCCGCGTGAAGATCCAGCGCGTCGATAATCCCTTCCCGGAATTTCAGGTGCCGGAAAGCCACACCGCAAATTCCTATTTCGAAAAAGTCGTCCGCGAGGGATTCGCCTGGCGACTGCCACAGCTGGAAATGCTGGCATCGAAGGGATTGCTGCGCCAGCCGCTTGATTCCTACGAGCGCCGCCTTTCGAGCGAAATCGAGATGATCAAGCAGATGAATTTTGCGGGCTACTTCCTGATCGTGTGGGATTTCATTCATTACGCGCGCACGCAGGGAGTTCCTGTGGGGCCAGGGCGCGGCTCGGCGGCAGGGAGCCTGGTCAGCTACGCATTGCGGATCACCGACATCGATCCGCTGCAATACGATCTGCTTTTTGAGCGATTTCTGAATCCGGAGCGCGTGTCGCTGCCAGACATTGACATCGATTTTTGCTATCGGCGCCGGGGCGAGGTGATCGAGTACGTCAGGAAGAAATACGGCGACCAATGCGTGGCGCAGATCATCACTTTCGGGACGATGGCGGCGAAGGCGGCGATCAAGGATGTGGGCCGCGCGCTCGATATGCCGTACGGCGACGTGGACCGGCTGGCGAAGCTCATTCCCAATCAGCTCAACATCAAGCTGGAAGATGCATTGAAGCAATCGTCGCAGCTCGCGCAACTGAAGAAGGACGATGAAAAGATCGGCGATCTGATTAACGTGGCTCTGCGCCTCGAAGGACTTGCGCGGCACGCCTCGACTCACGCGGCTGGAGTCGTCATCTCACCTCGACCTCTCACTGAAATCGTTCCGTTGTACAAGTCGAGCAAGGATGAAGTCACGACGCAGTACGACATGAATGATCTCGAGCGAATCGGCTTGCTGAAGATGGACTTCCTCGGGCTGACGACGCTTACGGTACTGTGCGACGCCGTCCTGCTGATCCGCCAGAACCGCGGAGTCGATTTCGATCTAGCAAGTCTTCCGACCGACGACGTGGAAACTTATAAGCTTTTCGCAAGCGGGAACACCACCGGCATATTCCAGTTTGAATCGCACGGCATGCGTGATGTTCTGCGCCGCTATCAGCCGACGCGCCTCGAAGATTTGACCGCGCTGAACGCGCTCTATCGCCCCGGCCCGATCCAAGGCGGGATGATTGACGACTTCATCGCGCGGAAACACGGGAAGAAAGAAGTCACTTACGACTTGCCGGAGTTGAAAGACATCCTGTCGGAAACCTGGGGCGTGATTCTGTATCAGGAGCAGGTGATGCAAATCGCCAACCGGCTGGCGGGATTCTCTCTCGGCCAAGCGGATATTCTTCGAAAGGCCATGGGCAAGAAGAATAAAGAAGACATGGCCGCCCAACGGGAGAAGTTTATCGCGGGCAGCACAGCACGCAAAGTACCCGTGAAAAAGGCCGAGAAGATTTTTAAGCTGATGGAGGAGTTTGCCGGGTACGGGTTCAACAAGTCGCATTCCTGCGCCTACGCCGTTGTCGCCTATCAAACTGCGTATCTGAAGCGGCATTATCCGGTGGAATTCATGGCGGCGATGTTGACGGCGGAAACAGGAAACACCGAGCGGCTTGTGAAATATATCGCCGAAGCGCGCGACTTGGGAATTACGGTGCTGTCTCCGGACGTTCACGAAAGCTCTCTCGACTTCACACCCGTGGGCGAACACATTCGCTTTGGATTAGCGGCGATCAAAAACGTTGGGGAGAGCACGGCGCGAGGAATCGTCGAGGCCCGGAAGCGGCACGGGCGATTCACGGATCTTTTCGACGTTTGCGGTGCGCTCGACTCTGGATTATTGAACCGGCGTGTGCTCGAGAGTCTGGTGAAGTCTGGCGCGTTCGATTCGCTTGGGGGCACTCGCGCCGGCCATTGGGCCAGCATTGATGATGCGATGAAGCACGGCCAGCGGCTGAATCGCGAACGGGCGAGCGGCCAGAATGCTTTTTTTGGTGCGATGGCTGCTGCGGCGCCGGCGCCAGCCCGGCAACCGGTAGCGGTTGACGAATGGAGCGAGGAAGAGCGCCTCGCGGGCGAATATGCCGTCCTCGGTTTCTATATTTCTGGCCATCCTCTTGAGAAATATGCGGGGCGTCTCGCTGAAGTGAAGGCGATTGATATTGGCACGCTGGAGAGCCAGAAGAATGGCGCTGATGTGCTCGTCGCTGGAATCGTGGTGCAAACTCGGCCGATGCGATCGAAGAGGGACAACCAGCGCTGGGCGATCGTCACGCTGCAGGACAGAACAGCGGTCGTAGAATGTCTGGTGTTTTCCGAGCCATTCGCCCGGCTCGAAGCGGTTCTCAAGACCGCGGTGCCGCTGCTTGTAAAAGGGCGGGTAGCGGTGGAAGATGCTGGCACACGGCTACGTATTATGGACGCGAAGCCGCTGGAGCAGATGCTCGGCCGCTCGCCGACCCTTTTGCGGGTCCGCGTGGACTTGAGCGCGGCGGACGAGAGCTTGCTTGAGCGGCTCGATCTGCTGATGGCTAGCCGCCCCGGCCGGTGTAAGGTTGAATTCGGTTTGGTTGGCGGAGACGGATCGGAAGCCGTACTCGAATCGGATCGCTTGGTTCGTGCTGATGCGGAGCTGCTCGATCAAATTCGAGTGATTTGCGGAGCGGATTCGGTGGTGACGTAAGCGTAGGCGATGAAAAAACAGGACAAAAAACGCCAGCGAGAGATCGACACGCTTGAACGGGAAGTGGACGACCTGCTGAACCTTACCGGTGTCGACAACGCAATGGCTCTCGAACGGCTGCAACGCCAGGTGGCGGAATTGAAGCGGGATTTCTACGCTCACCTCGGCTCTTGGCAGCGGTTGCAACTGGCGCGACATCCTCAGCGCCCGCAAACGCTCGATTATATTCAGTTGCTCTTCGAGGATTTCATCGAAATTCACGGTGATCGCGCCTTCGCCGATGATCCGGCGATGGTGTGCGGCATGGCGAAATATCACGGCAGCCCAGTGATGGTGATTGGGCAACAAAAAGGCCACGACACGAAGCAGCGCGTGGCTCGAAATTTCGGCCAGGCGAAGCCGGAAGGTTATCGCAAAGCGCTCCGCGCGATGAACCTCGCTGCCAAATTCAATCGGCCGATTCTTTCGTTTATAGACACTCCCGGTGCGTATCCCGGCGTGGATGCGGAGGAGCGCGGGCAAGCCGAAGCCATCGCCGTGAATCTGCGCGAAATGGCGCGGCTGCCAGTGCCCATTCTCGTGACCATCACCGGAGAAGGCGGCTCGGGTGGGGCACTTGCGATTGCCGTCGGCGACCGGATTCATATGTTCGAGAATTCAGTTTACTCCGTCATTTCGCCGGAGGGCTGCGCCTCGATCATGTGGCGCAGCGCCGGAAAGGCTGAGATCGCGGCGGAAGCTCTGCGCATCACGGCGAAGGATCTTCTCGAGTTGAGGCTGATTGACGAAATTATTCCCGAGCCCGAAGGCGGGGCGCATGTTGATTACGAGGGAGCCGCGCGATCTCTCGATGAAGTGCTGGTGAACTCGCTGCGCGAATTCTCACGTTTGCCGGCGCAAGAGCTCATCGCACGCCGATATGAGAAGTTTCGCCGCATGGGGCAATTCTTCGCTTAGCCGATCTGTGCGACCCGCCAAGAAACATTTCCCACCCCGCAGCCGTATCCAAAGGTAGAACTTTTGCGGTTCAGGAGGTGTCCTATGTATTGCGATCGCTGCGGCACAGCATTGACAGATGCCGCGCGCTTCTGCAGCGGATGCGGACGGGCCATCGTGGTCTCAACGACGGGTTCCGCGCCTGCCGCGCGCCTCGACCGGCATCTCTCAATTCTCGGTGTGCTCTGGATCGTTCGCGGGGTGCTGAGGATTTTGATGGCGGGTTGGCTCGGCTTGTTCGGGGCGCGATGGATCGGCGGCTTTGCCACAGCGCTGACGGATCGGATTCCGGACATGCCCCATGGATTTCCACTCGCGCGACTCATTGCGACGGGAATCATGTTTGGGAGCGTCATTACCGTTGTGATCGGCGTGGCCTCGATTGTTGCCGGATGGGGACTGCTCGAACGCGCTCCGTGGGCGCGGATTCTGACGGTGGTGCTGGCGTTTTTGGCACTGCTGCGGCTGCCGTTTGGGACGGCTCTTGGCATCTACTCGCTCGTCGTTCTGTTCCCAGAACCCGCACGAGTCGAGTACAAACGGCTCGCACATCCCGCATAGAGCTCGTGTGTCCAGTACTCGACAGTTGGGCTTTGGACACGGCGCGGTCTGCGGCGGTTGCGGCGGAGTGACGCGTCGCTTACTTTACAATTGAGGTAGGCGCGAGGGGTCCGAGATCATGTCTGAGGTTTTCCGACCGTTCGAACGGCTCGTGGAAATCAGCGTACTTGGGAGAACGTTTCTCGTACCGGAGAAGAATTCGGTACTGCGCTGCTTCCAGTTCATCAGTCCCGACACGATACCGTACGGGCGGTTCTGCTGGAATCAAGAGTGCCAATATTGCCGCGTGGACTGCCAGCTTGCGGATGACACTCAGGCTCGGCCTATCTTGAGTTGTAAGTTTATGGTTTCAGAGGGCATGAACATCTCACAGCTGGCGCCCGAATTGGTCGGTTGTTTGCGTTCGAAACTCGGGCCCTGAACCGCACGGCATTCGCTGCAACGCCTTCGCAGTCGTCCCCCCAGCCGCCGCTGTTCCCTCGTTGTGGTAGAATCCGTAATTGAAATAAAGCATTTAGGCGTTTGGGACGAAAATGACTGCGCGCGTCAAATTTTCGGTGGGTTCTGCAATCATCGTCGTTACGTTGCTATCGCTGGCATACGTGGGTTTTACGCAGAGCAAGACTTACTACCATACGCTGACAGAACTTCAGACCTTGCAGGGATCCGCGCTGCATCAGCGGATGCGCGTTTCCGGGAATGTGCAAGACGGCTCAATCCAGCGCTTGGCTGGCCGCGTGGATTTCGTCCTCGAAGAGCAGGGAAAAGTCCTCAACGTGAGTTATGCCGGCCGAGATCCTCTTCCTGATACTTTCAAAGGCGGGGCACAGGCGCTGGTGGAAGGCAAATTGATGCCCGACGGCCGCTTCGTAGCCGATCAGGTTCAGGCCAAGTGTGCATCGAAGTACCAGGCAACGCCGCAGCAACCCGGCTCGACCGGCGCTGCGAATACTTCTTCTTCAACCCTGGCCCCCTCGCACTCGAGGTTGAGTTGACCAAGGCGATTTAGTGGACATATTTGGTTCATTCGCTTTAATTCTTGCGCTGATTGCGGCTGTTTATGCTGTGGGCATGGGCATCGCCGCCATTCGGACCCGGAATCCTCTGCTCACAAAGAGCGCGCGAAACGCAGGCATGGCGGTGTTTGTCCTCGTCAGCATGTCCGTCGTTTCGCTCGAATATCTTTTCTTCACGAATAATTTTTCGATGGCCTATGTTGCGGAGCACAGCAACCGCGATCTTCCATTCTTTTATAAGTTCGCCGCGCTGTGGGCCGGGCAGGAAGGCTCGCTGCTTTTCTGGAGCTGGCTGCTCTCGATATACGCATTTCTTGCGCTGTTTCTGAATCGTCGCAAACATCCCGAACTGATGCCTTATGTCGGCGTGGTTCTTGCAACGGTTCAAACTTTCTTTCTGGTACTGAATAATTTCGTGGCGACGCCGTTTCAGATTCTCGGGCAGGCGAGCGCCGGCGGCGCGCTTACAGTGGTCGCACAAGCTGATGGCCACGGGCTGAATCCGCTGCTGCAGTATCCGGAGATGGTGATTCATCCGCCGATGCTGTATTTGGGCTATACCGGTTTTACGGTCCCGTTTGCGTTTGCGATGGCGGCGCTTCTCGGCCGCTATCCCGGCGAAAAATGGATTCACATTACGCGACGATGGACGATGGTGGCGTGGACGTTTCAGAGTGTAGGTGTTCTTCTCGGGGCGCACTGGGCTTATGCCGTGCTCGGCTGGGGCGGCTATTGGGCGTGGGACCCAGTTGAAAACGCGTCGTTCCTGCCGTGGATAACGGCGACGGCATTTCTGCACTCGGTGATGATGCAGGAAAAGCGCGGCATGATGAAGGTCTGGAACGTGTGGCTTGTGTTCGTCACGTTTATGCTGTGCATTTTGGGCACGCTCTTGACGCGTTCCGGCGTCGTCAGCTCGGTGCATGCGTTCGCGCAATCTTCCATTGGCACGTGGTTCACCTGCTTCCTGGTATTCATTCTGATCGCATGCGTGCTGGCGTTCTGGAAGAATCGCGATTATTTGCGCAGCGACAACCAGCTTGATTCACTTGTTTCGCGCGAGTCGAGTTTTCTCTTTAACAATTTGATTCTTCTGGCGGGATGCTTCGCGGTGCTGTGGGGAACGCTGTTCCCGGTGATCTCGGAATGGGTCGAAGGGACAAAGATCAGCGTCGGCGCGCCGTTTTTTAATAAGGTGACGATACCGATCGCACTGTTCTTGCTGTTTCTCACGGGCGTGGGGCCACTGCTCGCCTGGCGCAAGACTTCGTACGACAGTTTGAAGCGGAACTTCGCATGGCCCATGGCTGGAGGGATTGCGGCGGGAGTTATCTCGCTCATCTTCGGTCTTCGTTATATCTATCCGCTTGTGTGTTTGATTCTGTCCGTCTTTGTGACGCTGACGATTGCAGCTGAATTCTGGCGCGGCGCTCGCGTGATTTCCGCGCGTTCAGGGACGAATATTTTCGCTTCCACCGGCCAGCTCGTGATGCGCAACACGCGCCGCTACGGCGGCTACATTGTTCACTTCGCTATCGTGGTGATCTTCATCGGGATCGCGGGGCAGGCGTTCAATCGCGACATTCAGCAGGAGATGGCTGTTGGTTCGCGGATGACCATCGGGCCCTACACAATCGTTTGCCAAAATTTCGACGAAGTGAAAAATCCGAATTACGATTCCGAGCGTGCGACGCTCGAGATTCTGCGCGACGGCAAATCGCTGATGATGCTTTATCCCGAGCGGCGATTCTTCCTGGCGAGCCAGGTGACGGAAACGATGGTCGCGATTCAATCCACGCCTTTGCGCGATCTCTACGTCGTATACGCGGGGCGCAGCCCGGAGACCAATCGTCCGGTGATCCACGCATATCTCAATCCACTCGTTAAATGCATCTGGTTCGGCGGGTTGATCCTGGTTCTAGGCACGGCGCTGGCTCTGATACCCAGTCGCCAGCCTGTGATGGTACTTCGCGGTGCGACGGAAGCGTCGCCTGCGCCTGGCGGGCCGTTGCCGCAGTCGGTGGGAGTCGCGCATGGCGATGATTGAATCGATCGCGCGGGCTCGGGGCGGCCGCACGCGATTGAAGCGGTCCGTCGTGCTATCTGCGTTGGTTCTGAGCCTGTTGGTCGTTCCGCTCGCCGTAGCGCAGCAGAGCGACCGAGCCAAGGCACTCAGCATGCGCATGATGTGCGTGTGCGGCTGCCATCAGATCCTCGGTGTCTGCAACCACGTTGGCTGCACTTACTCGCACGACATGCTGAAAGAGATTGACGGTCGCGTCGGCCGCAGCGAGTCTGACGATCTAATCGTTCAGAATTTCGTGCAGGAATACGGCGCAGCGGTGATTCTTCTGCCGGCCGCGAAGGGATTTTATCTTTGGATCTGGCTGATGCCGATCGTCGCGGTCATCGGCGGGATCGTCGTTGTCCGGTTTGCGTTGGTGCATTGGCGGCGGAAGGCGGCGGAAGTTTCGCCGAGTCGTGTTTCCGCGGATTTGATCGCGCGCGCCCGGCGGGAGATGGGTCCTGATGAGTAGCGCCGCGATCGCGATCGCTTGCGTGCTGCTGGCCGCGGCAACCGTGATTTTTATTTTCCTGATCGACCCGGATGCTTCGGATTCGGCCCCGCACCGCTCGCGGCTAGATACTCTCCTCGAGCGCCGCGATGCGATTTACGATAACCTTCGCGATCTTCGTTTCGAGTATCGCGCGGGCAAATTTTCCGAGCAGGATTATGAGGACATGAAGCAGTCGCTGGAAGCTGAAGCTGCCCGAGTTTTGGGCGAGATGGATCTGTTTACGGGCGGCGCGCCGACGCCGGCGACGCGCCAGGCAATGACTCGCAAGCCGGCGCCGCGGAGTTCCTAACGCAAAAATGACCGAACGGAATCGAGATGTAATGAATTCACGCATGTCAAAATTTGTCGTGCTCGTCGCGGCGGTCGCATTGTCGTGCTCAGCTTTATTCGCCGGAACTGTGACCGGCACGATTCGCAACGGAACGAACGGGAAACCCGGCGCGGGCCTTGATGTGATTTTAATTCAACTGCAAGGCGGCATGCAGCAAGTCGCGACCGTGAAGTCGGATGCGGAAGGCCATTTTACGCTCAGCAACGCCGCGATTGGTTCGGGGCCGATGCTGATCCGCGTGCCGTACCGCGGCGTGAATTACCACACGCCTTTGACTCCCGGAACTCCGTCAGTTTCCGTCGAGATTTTCGATCCGACTGACAAGCCGTCGGCGATTTCCGTCACGCAGCACGACATCGTCGTGCAGCCGTCTGGTTCGATGCTCGTGCTCGGCGAAGAATTTACGGTCGAGAACGATACGCAGCCGCCGGTCGCGTTTTACAAGGATTCCGGCACGTTCTCCTTCGTGGTTCCGAAGGACGCGCAGATTCAACAAGTGTCTGCGTGGTCGTCGGCGGGCATGCCGGTCGTCCAGGGCACGATTGACAAAGGCAACGGACAGTCGGCGATTGCGTTCGCGTTTCGTCCAGGGAAGAACGGAGTGCGTATCGCGTTTCAGCTTCCTTACACGGCGAACCAGGCGACGCTCGAAATGATTTCTCCCTATGCCGCAAAGCAGGTTCTGCTCGTCGCGCCGCCGTCGGTGCAAGTCAATGCCGCGGGATTCGCGGCGGGTGGGCAACAGGATGGCTGGGCGATTTACGGCCGTGAATCGGTTCCGCCGAATACGCCTCTTCAGATTGCGATTGCGGGGACAGCACCTCCTCCGACGGACGCGAACGGAAACGGCGGGGGCGGAGGCGGTGGCAACGACAATCCGTCCGTGAATTCCCGGGCGAGCGACACAAACGCGACAGTCACTACGCTTCCCGGAAGGCTCGATAGCTTGAAATGGATTCTCGTTGGCGGCTTTGCTGCTCTGTTTGCGCTGGGCATCGTCTTCTTATGGAAGCGGCCTCAAGTCGCAATCGCGGGCGGAGAGTCGGCCGCAATCGCTGCGGCCGCCATACCTTCTCGTGGTTCTCGGGAGGAGGCGCCACCGAAAGCGACGCCGCAGGCTTCGCCGGTGGATAGCCTCGTGCGCGGAAGTCTGGATGAACTGAAGGAGAAATTGTTCCGGCTGGAATTGCGGCATCAGGCCGGCACGATATCCGATCAGGATTACAGCAGCCAGCGCACGCAATTCGAGCAAACCCTTCGCGATCTCGTGCGGGGCTGAGCCGGCCTCTTGGATCCAACTAACGGTGCCGAGCGCCTGGGTTTGAACTTCGATCGAGTGGAAAAGCGTTACGGCTCGCTGATCGCTCTGCGCGGCATCTCTCTCGAAATTTTTCCCGGCGAATTTGTTGCGCTCCTCGGTCCCAAT
>Ga0302325_10023322_pt1 | contig 12903 bp, 14 predicted proteins | sample Palsa_T0_2_FD_201948 | JGI IMG/M metagenome (GOLD analysis project Ga0302325, IMG submission 201948) | Peat permafrost microbial communities from Stordalen Mire near Abisko, Sweden - Palsa_T0_2 | ecosystem: Environmental > Terrestrial > Soil > Palsa > Peat permafrost | place: Sweden: Abisko... | reverse complement strand
GGTGGCCATCAGCCAAGCATCCATGACATCGCGCAGCGTCCCCTCGCGCACTCCGAGAGAATCGGGCACGCCCTGGCCCGCAATCAGCCGAGGATCGCGCAGGAGCTTCGCCACATCGTCATAACGGGTCACGTACCAATAGCCGAAGTCAGTCTCGAACACCGGGTCGTTGGTTCGAAGCCGGTTGAAAAGGATGTAAGGATTGTCCCGCGTCGATGGCGCGAAGAAGTCATAAGTCATCGCTACTCGTTCTCCTTCGGTCGTCCGCTTTGTCGGTTTCCCCTACCGCACTATCGATGTGCATGCGACGGCCGCTGGGCAGAGATAGCGCGGGGGTGAACGTCGGGAGCTCTTCGGGCCGTGGAACGCCCACCGGGGCCCGCCGCGGCCCGGCGCGAGCCCCCGCGAGCCGTTGGCCTCCCGTCAATGGAAGACCTGGCCGGCGTCTACATAGAGCGCTTGACCGGTGATAGGCGTTGCCAGGTCCGAGGCCAAAAACACCACCGATCCGGCAATCTCCTCCTGCGGAACTACGTAGCCGAGCGAATTCTTGGCACCCCACTCGGCGTGGACGTCGTCGATGGAACGGCCGGTCGAATCGGCCAGGTTCGCCAAGTACGCTTTGAGCGCCGGACCCAAGATAGGGCCGGGGAACACGGCGTTGACTCGGATGCCGTACGTGCCGAGCTCGGCCGCCAACAGCTTGGTGAGATGGGCCACCGCAGCCTTTGACGACGTGTACGCACCGAAGGTCGGCTGTATGAACTCGACCCCGTGAGTGCAGATCATCACCACCCGACCACGACCGGAAACCTTGAGGTGCGGCAGCGCCGCTTGCGTCATGCGCAGCGTGCCCCACACGTTGACGTCGGCGGTGTGGCGCCAATCGTCCAGATCGGCGTCCTCGAACTTTCGGTTGTCGCCCCCGTGGTATGCGTCGTTCACCAACACGTCCAGCGCCCCATAGGTAGCAATGGCTCGGTCTACGAGTGCCCGACATGCGGCCGCGTCACGGATATCGGTAACGGCGCCGCTCGCCACGCCGCCGGCGACGTGCACCGCTTCTACGGTGCCCGCCAACGCGTCGCCGTCAATGTCTCCTGCCACCACCTGCGCTCCGTTGACAGCCAGCGCGACACAAATGGCCCGGCCCAACCCTTCCCCCGCGCCGGATACCACCGCCACCTTGCCCTGCAATAACCCCTCTGCCATCTCAACGCCCCCAGTCGGTGTCGAATCGCCTCGCGGATTCCAAACCGACCAGGGTCATCGACCGCACGCCACCTAATTCGTCGCTTATGTGAACGGAGTTGTGTCCGCCTTCAGGTGGTGCCCCATGTTCCCAGTCAATCTGACGGCGATCTCCCGCTTCTTCCATCTCCATGTTCCGTCGACCCGCTCGAATGTGTCGGAGTTGCGCCCGGCATTGATGGCCTGGAGCGGAAGGTCATCGGTCTGCTGGTACATCACGTAGTGGCTCTGGCATGTGGCGGTATCGGCCTCCTCGTTGACCTCGATGACGAGGTTCGTCGAGAGGTGATGGGTCCGGGCTCCCCCGGAGTCGTACACCTGCGTGGCCCGACGGAACTGTTGGGCCGTCTGCTCAGCACCCGAGCACACGTCTTCGCCCATGCCTTCGACGGATATAGAGCCGTGAGCGAACAATTCCCCCACGCCATCGAAATCCCCATCATCATTACGTTGATCGCACAAGAAGATGAGCCTCGAGATCTCCTGCACGGCGTCGCTCATCGTCCCCCTCCTACCTTCGCGGGCCTAGCCAATGCCATGTCGTCTGCAACGACATGCCCCCATCCACCCGCCTGACAGGAGTCTTAGTACCTCTACAGTTCCTGGTCAAGGAGCTCGATCACTGATATGAGCCGCCCCTGGAGTGAACGGCCATGGGCCTGGGCCTTCGGTGTCACCGGTCCGGGTGGCATTGGCAGGTGAGGGGATCGTGCGTCACGACGCCTCGGCCTCGTCGGTACCGAGCCGCGCTTGCCACCACTCGACGGGCACGATGCGGAGGGCCAGCTCAAGGGTGCCACGGTCAAGTTTCTCGGCGAGTTGGGTCACCACAACGATTCGGTCAGCGAGCCATTCTCCGCTCAATTCGGGCTGAATCTGAATGGCCGGGCTGCTGCGAGCTCTCCTCTGTCTCCGAGCATCGGGAGACGGGTAGGAGGAGTCAAACAGGTTGGCGATCCATGCGATGTCGCCGGCCAACTCGACGTGCCGGTCCAGAATCTCGGCGTACGCTTCGGAGTTGAGCATTACCGAGGCCCATCGGCCCAACATCTCGTCGCATTGTTCTGAGAGGAGCGCTATTTCAGCGTGCAGGAGGGCGCGGCGTTCGGTGTCGTCGATGGTCGCACGAAGCGCCGCCGTCAACCGCGCGGTGTCGTGGGCAATCCGGGCGCCGGCATCGATCGACTCTTGCTGATTTGCCGTGCTCGAGAACAGTCCGGCCACATCCAGTATCCCCAGCCAGATCATCCGCGCATTCTGAACCAGTTCGGACATCACGTACTGGGCGAGAATGCTCCATCGTTGTCGTCGTCGTCGTTCAAGGACTTCGTTTACCACCGCCACGGACAACATGACCACGATGACGCTCGACACCAAACCGGACAGCAACGCGTGGCGCCCCCAGAAGCCGTCGGTCGTAACGTCAGATGCGACACCACCCGCAAAGGCCAAAAGGGCGAGAACCGCCATGATCCTCGTTTGCCTCAGGTGAGATTCGACCGACTTCACTCGTCGTGGACCTGCGGGCTGACGTCTCATGGGTCAGCGACGACGCCCGCGACCGTCGTGGCCGCACAACGCTGGCGCTCGTGAGATCCGTGTGACAGAGCTGGGAGCTCGAACATCAAGCCGGATCCAATGGAATCGACGACCGCTGTCTTCATTTGTGAAGCTCCTTTGCTCGAACGGTACGCGGGTGGACCAGCGAGTGCGGCTAGAACTTGATCGTGGAGGTCAGCCCAGTTTGTTGCGTTCGTGAGTTACGCGCGCGGGGCGGCGTTCGCCGCGGCGTAGTCAGCCTCCGTCACTGCCTCGTGGAACTCAGTCGCCCCGATTGTGGTCGTCGTGTGCGACATCAGCGTGCTGGAGGTGGCGCCGTGCCAGTGTCGCTCGCCGGGCGCGATCCACACCGTGTCGCCAGCACGCACCCGCTGTGGAGCCTCGCCTTCCTTGCACACGAACCCGTAGCCAGAAGTGATCTGAAGCAGCTGCCCGCGCTCATGCTGATGCCAGGCCGTCCGCCCGTTCGGTGAAAACACGACCGTGCCAACGTCCACACCGTCGGTCTTGGGAAAGATCGGATCGAACCACACCTCACCAGTAGCCGCCGTGTTCAGTTCGGACGGCAGGGTTTGAGCGTCACCTCGCACGATCAGCATTCAGTACCTCCCTCTGGTGGCATACACCGAAAGTTTAGAGGGGTACCGTAACCTCGCCCACCCAGCCTGTACTCGGAGGCGTCGATGAAGCGCGATCCATAGCCGGGGCCGAGAGGGTCGAGTGCGGTTGCCGCCTCCCCGATGACACCCCGTCCTGTCGGACGGAACCTCTTCGGGCCGAGCAGGGCCGCGGCGTGTCGTTTTCTACGCGGCACTTATAAGGTGTCGGCTATGGGTCGTCTGGAAGACTCGGGCCGATTCCGCTAGCCGGGAGGGCCGGCACCACGATTGACGGATGTTCACCCCAACGGGAATTTCGAAAAGGAGAATGACAATGACACCGGAAACCTCCGGCACACGGGATCCTGAAGTCAGTCCGGGAAGGGTTGTCGTCGGGATCGATGGTTCTGCTGCATCCATCGAGGCTCTTGCATGGGCGGGCCGGCAGGCACATCTGACGCATGCGACGTTGGAAATGATCATGACGTGGGACTGGCCGACCACATACGGTTGGGCGCCCCTCCCGGAGGGATACGACCCCTCGGAGGGCATGCCCGAAATACTTGCCAAGGCAGCAGGTGACGTGCGCGCCAAGTATCCCGACATCGAGATCACGACCCGATTGGCACAGGGCCATCCCGCGCCGCTCCTGGTCGAGGCCTCTGACGGTGCCGATCTCCTGGTGGTGGGCAGTCGAGGACATGGCGAGTTCGTCGGCATGCTCATCGGCTCGGTCAGCGAGTACTGCGTCACCAACTCCCAGTGTCCGGTCCTGGTACACCGAGTAGTTGTATGAACGCCCGGGCCCCATTCTGGAGAGGAGAGTGGGGCGGGTACACCTCAAGAAGAGCTACGTGCGACCCTCGTCGTTAGGTGCCTGGGACACAATCGCTTCTCCAACGTCATGAACAGTTGCCTGTCTCCCGCTCCGAGATTGACGTGAGGCTTCGCGATCGTTCAGCGCCGCAAGGTAGGCGTCCGTTGGCTCTATGGGAAAGCGGAGGGTCACCGTTCCGTACTCAACACTCGAAGTAGCGGGAAACCCAGAGTGATGGAAGACGTCGAGCATCGTGCGATTCTCACAGAGCGTCTCGGCTCGAAACGAGGTGACCCTTCTCTGCCAGGCTGCCCGCGCCAATTCATCGAGCAGTAACGCACCAATCCCGTGATGCTGGAAGTCGTCCGCGACTACGAACGCTACCTCTGCTTCAGTCTCTCCCGGCGCACTGTCATAACGACCCACAGCGATCAGGCGATCTCCGGATTCAACCACAAGGGCGAGCCGGTTCACATAGTCGACACATATGAAGTGCTCGACTTCCTTGGTCGACAGCTCCGGATGAAATGAGAAAAAGCGCAAGAAGACCGAGCGAGGCAGCAGGTGCTCATGAAAAGCCACTAACCGAGCGCCATCGTCGGGACGGATAGGTCGGACGTGGCAACGAAGATCGCCATCGCTCACCGCGTCTCGCTCCAGCTCGCTCGGGTAATTGAGCGCATCCCCGCTCCCCAACGGCTCGTTGCATTGGCCTACGACGGCTGGTTTCATTGCGAACCTTTCTCAGAAGAGCGTACTCCTCCAAGGCCGCGCCTTGGCCAAGGATTCCCAAGGGCCGAAGATCCATTCGAGACGCCAGCGCTCTCGCTAGACAATGTCCCGTAGATCCGAAAATCTTTGAGCCGGGCCGTTACTGATGTAAGCCGCCAGCTATCGCTTCCGTCGGCCTGCGTGTTTCTTAACAAAGCGGAGGATTGCAATGTGCTTCTGGGTATCGCGTTCCATTACATCTACGAGCAGGCTCCACAGTGACGTATCTTTGACCTCACGGAGCTCACGCCGCAAACGTCTTAGTTCTTGGGCATCTGCTTGCTCCCCTTGTAGAAGCTGGTCGGCGATATCGATAACCGCATCACGATTGGATGACCTATCGAAGTCGAGATAGGGAATGGCGGGATCCTCGGACCGGAGCAGCGCATCGTTCTTGAGTGATTCGGCCAGCTCCGTGAAGATCTGGTGATGACGGATCTCGTCGTCAATGAGCAGGTTCGCGAGGTAGCGGAGGGCCTTTGACGAACTCGACTCTGCGGCCGCTGTGTACGCTTGCAACAAGCCGCTCTCCCTCTCTACGTGACTGCTCAGATGGGCGTAGAGATCGCGCTCCCAAGCGGATGGGCCCGCGCTCGAAGCGTCGGTCATTTCGGTCAGATCGCTCATGTGTTCCCTCCTGTCACCTGGTCAACGGCCCAATCTAACGTCGCTGACGCGACGATGCTTGCTTGACACAAGCAGCGATGTTCTGGGCACAAAGTCTCCCGCTGGGGGCCGATAGCCCCTCGCTTCCCGGGGCGCATTACCGCTCTTGCCCTCGGGAAGTTCGATCCTCCCAAAGGCCGCTGATTCGGCGGTGGCTGCGTTGGGACCGTTGGCCGTACCGGGATACTCGGGCTTAGGTAGGAGCTCCGTCCGCATAGATCTGCTTTGCATTGGCGCTGCACCAGTAGCACCAGCTTGATGTCGAGTAGCTGCTGCTGGTCGGCAATGCCGATCCCGCGGGCAACGGGCGACTGGCAATCGCTCAACTAGGCATCCAAGGGTCCAAAAGCCAGCCTGCGTTGCCCATTACAACCATGAGTCGTTGCCACAACGGGTGTTGGCGATCGGGCAACGAGGGTGGCGCCCGACAACGCATCTATTACCTTCGAGGGCAGCGGCAAGAGGCTCTCGGGAACCTCATTGGATGTAATGGACAACGTAGGCTGTCCTTACGGAACCCTCGGATTAGAAGGTGTGTCTAGTCAGGCTATAACGAACTAGCTGAATTTGCAAGAAATTTACCGTAATTAGGTCAATCCGAGGCCCGTTAGCGAGTCGTCGACGGTAGTAGATTTCAGTTACCGACAAGGTCGGCAAGCTGCTTGAGATCCTCGGGCGAGCGGCTACCACCTCCGATGAGAATCGTCGTGACCGGCGACTCGCGCCAGGCCTCGAGACGTTCACGAATTCGCGAGGGAGGACCCACGAGCGAGATCTCATCGGCGAACGCGTCGGGGACCGCAAGAATCGCCTCCTCGCGTCTGCCCTCGAAGAACAGATCCTGAATCCGCAGGGCTTCTTCCTCGAATCCCATCCGCTGCATCAACTTCGTATGATAATTCTGCCCCTTGGCCCCCATCCCGCCGATGTAGAAGCCGAGCATTTGCTTCACGGGCAGCAGACCCGCTTCGATGTCATCGGTGATGGCGAAATGGGCCAGTGCGGTGATCTCAAAGTTTGGCTTGGCGCCGACCAACTGATCGGCGTAGATCTCCTGACGCCAGGGTGAGTAATAGAGCGGGAGCCATCCGTCGGCGATTTGCGCCGTCTGGGTGACGTTCTTCGGCCCCTCGGCCGCGATGAAGATCGGCAATTCGGTCCGCAGCGGATGGATCATCAACCTCAATGGCTTGCCCAGTCCGACGGAACCGGGACCCGAATAGGGATGCTGATAGAACTCACCCGCGAAATCGAGGGGACCGTCCTCCCGCCGCAACACGCGGCGGATGATCTCGACGTATTCGCGGGTGCGCGCCAGCGGGCGCCCCGATGGTTGGCCGTACCAGCCTTCAACGACCTGGGGGCCGGACACTCCGAGTCCGAGTATGAAACGACCGCCGGAAAGATGATCGATCGTCGCGGCCGCCATAGCCGTGGCGACTGGGGTTCGAGCGGCCATCTGCACAATGCCCGTGCCGATTCGTACCCGCTTCGTGTGGGCCGCGATCCATGCGGCGAAAGTGAAGGCATCGTTGCCCCACGACTCTGCTGTCCAAATGGAGTCAAAACCGAGGCCCTCCGCGACCTGAGCCTGCTCGATCACATCGGGATTCGGCCCCTTGGACCAGTAACCGAACGTCATTCCTAATTTCATCGCTCGTGACATGACGAACACCCTAGGTCGTGCCCACTGATCCCTACACGTCCCCGTCGCGATCAGATGGTAAACGCCAAATTCGTGGCAATCCGCAGGCCGAGCTCCTCATCGCCCTCAATGGCGACGGCCACTTCGGCCGGATCGACTCGCCCACACGCCAGAGCGGCAAAGGTGTCCGAACCTAGTCGTATGGTGACATCGGCCGTCTCAGGAAGCGCGGCAACCACGGCGGCACGACCGTCGACAACCACATGAATGCTCCGGAAGACCGGACCGATCAAGTCGATCGTCACGCTGCTGGCGTCCGGTGCGCCGGCTCGCTTGCCGATGACATACCCGAGGGCGCGCTCGATCTCGTCGATGGCCTGCTCGGCCGCTGGTCCGGCGCCGTGTCCGGGCCGGCCGACCGCGGAGCGAATGTCCTGCTCATGAACCCATGAGTCGAATACCCGAATTTGCATAAATCGCCGGTAGTCGGCTTGCCCCACTGGTGTCCACGACGGTTCTTCCCATTGGGCATCAGTGAGTGACCGCAGCGCCTCCAGACGATGGGTGGTGATCCGTCGGAACTCTTCCAGCAGCTCGGTCGGACCGCAACGGCGTAGCTCGGTCACCCATCGTTCGTTGGCTCGGCCGATGTCGTTGTGCACATGGGCTGCCAGGTCGGCGGCTTCCTCTTTTGGTGTCGGTTCACCGGCGAGCATCGACTCGGTCCCGACGATATGGGCCAACTGGTCGGCGACGGTCCAACCCGGGCACGCGGTTAGCGTCAGCCACTCCTCGGCTGCCAATCCCCGGCAGAGGAGGTCGATGGATGCCCAGGTCTTCTCCAATTGGGCCGTCAAAGCGGCGGCGGTGTTCTCGGCGCTGGTCATGCGACAGGATGCGCGACGGTGCGCCAGTCCCGGGCGGAGAGATAGGGCGCGAAGAGCTCTCCGATGTGGGCCCAATCCGCTGGTGCCTTCGGCCGGCGCAACTCGTAGAGATGGGGGTATTCGCTCCAACCGGCGACGAGATCCCACAGCCGGCCCGCAGCAGGCCCGGTCGGAGCCGGCGCGATCACCGGCCCGAAGAGGGGTGTCGTGCCGTCGAGGACAAGCGTCGGCACGCCAAAGCCGCCCAGATCGAGAACCCGTTGGTGGTCGGCGCGAATCTCCTCGTCGACCGTGACATCCGCCAAGCTCGCGTCGATGATCGCGGCGTCGAGGCCAGCTTCGCCGAGTACCGCTTCGAGCACCGCTCGGTCCTGGACCCTCCGCCCATCCTCGTGTAGAGCAGCCCCCGCGACGGCATAGAAACGACCAACCTCCTCCTCGCTACTTCGCCGCAGCATCGCCGCCACCCGCAGCATCGACCAGCCGTACGACCAGGGACGCTGCCATGGGTGCTTCTTGTCAGGTTCTCGGTTCACCTCCTCCAAGGAGAAGAACCCCCAACTGAGACGTATGTCCCGCTGGAGTGCCGCTTCGCGGATCCAAAGACTGGTCTGATACGCCCACGGGCACATCACATCGAAGTAGAACTCGACGTCGGTCATCCGTTGCTCCCGCTACTTGGCATTGGCGTAGTAGTCGATCGCCTGACTGGAGTCCTCGGTCTCAGCCGGCCTGAGCAGGTTGACGGGAATCACCTCGCGGTGGTCCATGCCCCTGCGTGCTCCGCGGGGTGTGCGACCAGCCGCCACGTCGGCGATCCCCTCCAAAAGAATGCGCTGCGAGTGGATGATGGCGACATCACTCGACGAGAGGTGGTCCTTCGTCCGATCCACAATGGGCCCCATGCTCGCCTGGGTCACCGTGTCCTCCTGGAGCAGATTGCCGACGAAGCCACTGAAGTGGCCGTTCTTCATGGCCTCGCGATCTTGACCGAAGTTGTGTTCACGATCCGACGTAAACCCACCGAAATTGTTCGGGTCATAGGGCAAGTTGCCCACGACCGTGCTCATCTCCTCGGGCACACCCTCGCCGGTATTGAAACCGGGATGATTCGACCAGGCTCCGTAGAACAGGTTGTGGTGCGTGTCGTCGATCGGCGACACGATGAAGATCACAGCCGGGACCTCGTAGCCGCCGGGGGTGAAGCTGATGAAGGGCATGATGTACTTGGTGGTGCGCACGTAGGTGCTGCCGTCATGGAGCGGACGCAGTGCTGCGGCATCGAGACCATATGGGGTGTGCTCAACCTCGTACCGGGGCGCCAAAGCGTCCAGTGCGTGGGTCATGGGCTCGTTCGCCCCGTCGCGGCTTACATACGCCATGTGCAACGTACCGACATGGGCGCTGTCGATTGTGGCTTCCACCCCTTGCAGCCAGTTGCAGTAGCACTTCGTGACCGTCATCCACACCTGGCTGGCGGGCATGACGGTAAACGGCAATTCCGGGAACGGTGGAGCCTCTTGAGCCCCCAGCCATACCCATATGATTCCGCCACCTTCGTGGGTAGGGTAATGGCCGACCGGCACCTTCGCCGCGAAGGCTTCGGGGTTCGGTGAGTGCGTCGGAACTTCAACGACCTTCCCGGACACATCGATCTTCCATCCGTGGAAGATGCAGCGCAACCCACACCCCTCGTTGCGAGCGAGAGCTAACGACGTACCTCGATGCGGGCATCGCTCATCGAGTAACCCAACCCTGCCGTCGGTCGCTCGAAAGGCGACAAAATCCCGTCCGAGGAGACGGACTCGCAAGGGAACGCCGTCTTCGACGATTTGGGATGACAGCGCGGCGGGGATCCAGTAGTGCTCCCGCATCAACTCCCCCATTGGGGCATCGCCTTCGACTCGGGTCAGCACGTCATTCTGTTCACGCGTGAGCATGACACGAACCCCCTACTCGTCACGGAATCGATGCCTCACCAGACATTAGCCCCGAACGGCACCCTGCGATCGCTGCCACAGCCGAGAGCGGGGAGGAGATCGGTACCCTCGGTCTACGCGATTTTGCTCACCGACCGGTTGCCGCGATGATCGAGCCGTTGAGGTGCTGACCCGCCATGCTCCCGTCGTTGGGGGCGTCCCCGTAGGTGTACACGGACCCGTTGGCCGATGCGACCCAGTACCCGCCGCCGTCCGATGTCGTGAAGATGGCAGAGGCCGGGTTCAGGCCTCCTACCGCTCCGGCGGCGGGCCCCCCGAGGGCCGCCGCATCGCCGTAGGGGGCGACAACGCCGTTGGCGAAGAGTAGCCAGTAGCCAGCGCCGTCGTTGGTGCGCACGGCCGCCGTCACGGCGACGGACTGCGGACCGGGCGCCCCGTAGTTGACCGCATCCCCGAAGGCATAGACATGGCCTGTGGCCGTGACGAGCCAATACCCGTTCCCACTGGCGTCGGGCATGACCGCCACTGCGGCGCCCGAACAGCCGCCGATGCCCGGACACGAACCTTCGAACTTGGCATCTCCGAAGGCGAAGACACCTCCGTCAGAGGCCACCATGAAGTAGCCCGCCCCGTCGGCAGAGGGCACCATGCCGACAATCGGGGCATTGAGCCTCTTCGGGTTCGTCGAGCCTGCAGGCGCATACCCGAGTCCAGGGATGGATCCGTAGTAGCCCGCGTTGCCGAAGGAGAAGATCCCGCCGTCCGAAGCCACGAGCCAGTAACCGCCGTCATTCGCCGTCGGCGTGATCCCGACGACCGGGCGCTGGAGGGTCAGCGACCCCGTCGACCCGTAGAACTGAGCTGCACCGAAGGCGAAGATCCCGCCGTCGGAGCCGACCAACCAGTACCCGTGTTGGGCCGACGCGGTCGGGGTCGGTGTGGGGCTCGGGGTGGGGGTCGGTGTGGGGGTGGGGGTGGGGGTCGAGGTCGGCGCGGCTGATGGGGCACTTACGACCAACGTCGTTGTGCCGCTGGAGGCGCTGAAGCTGGAGGAACCCGAATACGTTCCGGTGACGGTGTCGGTACCTTCGGGCGCCGTCGAGGTGCTACACGAGGCGGCGCCACTTTCAAGGGCGCCGGTGGTGCAGAGCGTGGTAGATCCGACGATGAACGTCACGGTGCCCGTCGGCGTTCCGCCAGTCGAAGTGACAGAGGCGGAGTACGTCACCGCAGCGCCAAAGGTGCTTGACGAAGGACTGACCGAGACCGTCGTGGTCGTCGACTGAACGACCGGCTCAGTCGGCACCGGACCACGGTAGGTAATGGTGAACGCATTGCTGGCAATGCTCCCAGGGGATGCGATGATGCTCTGGCTGGAGTTGACCATGTCGAGAGGGGTTTGGGTGACCGTCGAACCCGAGTTGGTGTCGGCCATATTGGAGAACGCAGCGGAACCGAAGTCCGCCAACGTCGACTGACTGCCGTTGACGGTGGGAGCTTCTTCGATCCACTCGGCGGAACTCTCCGGTGGGCTGTAGGAAACCAGCTTCGAGAAGACGCTGCCCGACGTGACATCGGTGATGGCGATCTCCCACGTACCGGTGGTGACTTGCTGAACAGATGCCGTGATGTGGTCGCCCGGTGCGACGGCCGCGACCTCGACTGCATCGGCGGGGAGAATCTCGTACCAGTCGTAGTAGCTCGTGGCTCCGCCAGATGTCTCTTGGGCCGTCCCGGTCTGGATCAGCGAGGTGTCACCGGATTGGTATCCATCAATTCCGATCCAGGTCGACGAGTACTGAGCCGACTGCGACGGCAGCACGGTTGGCACGACCCATTGGGCACTGACGGAGGTGAATGTCGGACCGGTGTCCACGTAACCGGACCAGTTATACGTCTCCGTTGTGTTCGTGATGCCCGTCGCATGGGGATCGAGCGTGGGGAGCAGATCGGCAGTTTGACCCTGCGGCTGCCAGGCGGAGACCGGATCATCGAGTCCTTGGCGTGCGACGACTTGCGACGCTGCGCTCGTCGCGCTTTGCGTCACCAGAAACGACGCCGCCGCCATCAGAGCGACGGAGCTCAGAATCCCCAAGGATTTCGTGAGGAAATGCGGCCGGGAGCGACGAGAAGTCACGGCTGACGTGGCTTGCGCCGAGTGGCTTGAGGTTGCGGGGTACACCGTCTCGTTGGCGTCATTGTCTCAGCTAACTTCGGGGGCCGTTCGACCTTGCGGACAGCCCTCATTGACTGCCGCAGTTCGAGACATTGGGCGCAACCCGCCGCTAAGTCAAGCGTCCGCGACGGTTCACTTGCACCTTCAACCCGATCGCTACCATTTCGCAACCGGACACAGGGATGCGGCTGTGGGGAGTCGAATTGACGCGTTGTTCTCCGGCTGTGCCAAGGCCGGTCAGCGATTCAGAATCAGTCCTTCAACTCCACCACGATTTCGTGAAACGGCACCTTTCCATTGTTGACAGCCGACTCGATTCCCCCCCGCTCGGCGTAGATCACATTCCCGGGGAAGACATCGCCCTCGACGGTGCCCAGATGACCCCACGGACCGCCCGAGTCGGGTTCCATATCCGCGGCCATCGTGTCCCCCGAAACCTGGATCATGATGTAGTCGAGCTTGTGCTCGTGCACGTCGCTCCGCTGGCCGGGTTCGAGCTGCATCTCCCACACGCGCACCCGGTCATTCTCGAACAGCAATTTGGTGGCAATGTCGCCAAGGACCCGATCAGCCATTGTGCTCCCCTCCTTC
>Ga0302325_10023321_pt1 | contig 12903 bp, 19 predicted proteins | sample Palsa_T0_2_FD_201948 | JGI IMG/M metagenome (GOLD analysis project Ga0302325, IMG submission 201948) | Peat permafrost microbial communities from Stordalen Mire near Abisko, Sweden - Palsa_T0_2 | ecosystem: Environmental > Terrestrial > Soil > Palsa > Peat permafrost | place: Sweden: Abisko... | reverse complement strand
AAGGGGGATACAAAAGTCGAGTTTCACATAGAAGGATGGAGAAAACTCGCTTGAAAGATTATATTCATCTAATCAAAACTTCCTCCTCCTCCTCCTCCTCCTCCCTACTCCCCTGAGATTCCTACTCCCCTGAGTGAGAAACCGGCCCTGAGTGAGAAACCGGTTGAGGCGCCGGCTTCAAAAGTGAATCCTGAAGTGAAAGATACTAGAGATCAGCTTCATACAAACGGAGTAATACCTTCTGAGTATTCCTAACGAACCAATCTCCGTAACGACGACCAATTTTGACTTCCGAGATATTGATCATATCATCATCAATCCCGAAATCCAAATCCGTCAATTTCGAATTCTCACCACGTAATAAACCGCCCTGAGCACCCGCATCGTCCCATCGAACCTGTTTCCCCTTCAACTTGAATACAAGCAACAACTCCCTCAAAGCATCCTTCTCGACATCCAAAAACCCAGCAAGTTTTCCAATCTCAATTGATTTATACAATTTCAAATAACTTCGCAAAGTCCCTACCACACCCTCTGATTTGACGAGTTGTTTGAATACCGCGAGATGATGCTGAGTGGGATCCGACATCAATTCTGGTTGTTCCCAATCGGGAGGGATGGGGTTGATGAACTTGGGACACGCAAAGAGGAATAACTCTTCGAGGATTTTCTCATCGAGTTCGCCCTTTTCGCCTCCTTTGGGTAGTTTGGAGAGCTGTTCGCCGTATTTTTCGCGGAGGACAGAGTGGATTGAATCGTCGAGACGGGTGGGGGTAAGGGCAATACAAATTGTTAGGAGAGCGTACATTTGATCTGCTTTCTTTTGGAGTTGGTCGTAAACTGAAGAGCGATGCTGGAGTTGTTTTGTGCGGGAAATGAAGAGGAGGATGTTTGCAAAGGCTTTGGTTGCGTCTGAGTAGCGGCGTAGCATCATGTATGCGAAGCCGACGTAGTAGTAGGTTTGATAATGGCATGAAGAAACTCGGACAAACATCGCCTGCTATCAATGACGTTCAAGGAGAGTATACCTTTTTGTTGAGTTCAATGTTGTCCATCATTTTCAGAGCAAGGGTGAAATCTCCAAGTAAACAATGCACTCTCAATAACCCGATGATAGAGAAATATCCAAGTGTCCGATACAAAGGTTTCGAGCCATACTCTCCAGCAACCTCGCTCTCATCTCTTCCCTCCTTTGTCGCAAGGAGTTGCTCGTTCATTTGACTCTTCTGGATCAGACTGTAGAGCACATTAAGCACAGAATAACAACTCCATATAGTTGGCGCCTCACGCAGGATCTGTGCATCCTCGTCTTGTCTCTTGGCTGTTCGTTGCCGATAATTGCAGAAGGACTGGAATTGGAAGATGAATTCGTCAATGATATCCCATGCCCAGTGATGTGGTAGCTCAAGACTCACTGGTTCTCCCGAATTGAGAATAAAATTGAACAAGTCACAGTAATTCTATTGTCAACGTCACCCTTTGTATTGGACTTACGTCGTAAGAGGCAAACCGGTGCTCGATGGTCGGTGTAAGACGTGCATAGATATGTCGATAATACAGCTCCCGATACAGAATCAAGAAGTGAGGATCGTGGTTAACGATCGGAGCAATCACTTCTGCCTCCGGCCACGGTGCCTTTTGATAGAACTTCTCAGTAATTCGATTAAACTGATTTTCGTAGCATCCCTGCATTTCATAGACATCATTCTCAAGATATGCATGATAGAAATGCGTCAAATATCCTCTCACTGCATCAGGAACTTGGACTTGCTACAAATCAACCATATACACGGGCTAGAATACCATGGGAGCATGGTGTTGCTGCTGTTGGAACAATCGGGCGCCGTCTTCCTCGTATCCCTGCGTGCCATCGACGTGGTCTAGTGCGCTGACGATAAAGTCTGCCACAAGCGCATCTGCACCGTCTTCTTCAATGTCAAAGGCAGTGTCGTTGTTGGCGTCACCGTCTGCCATCTTGTCTCGTCAATCAAAAAAGCGATTTTCAAAAAGGACAATTGAAGCTGAGGCGCGAAAATTTGATTGACGGAGGGGCAAAATTTTGTAGGGCATGCACCGTCAGGGCACAATTTCAGGCACAGCAGCATCACCAAATCAAATTTCACCGTTGCCTACCAACCAACTGAGGACGTATCTTCTCTTGTTACCTGGCAAGCTGACATTTAGGACTCGCACTGGATAATCCCAATAAAGGCTGGAAAACTTCAGATGCCGGGGTAATTTCCAGGATCAACTGACGGATACCTGTATATCCAGGCATTCAAGCGAATTGGGGGTATCCGACAGCGTGAAGGAAAACTCGATAGACTGTTCCCTCTGGGTTTCGTCCGCAAATTTGAAGGTAAATATCTCTTGTCCTTCGAGCTCCTATAATAAAAATTTTAGGTGAAATGTGCTATTGGTGTAAAGCTTGAACTTAATGGTCAATCAAATATCAGTGAGCTCGTTCTTCAGATATATCAATAGGATTTCGATCACAGGTCACGAACGTCACCTGTTGGCAAAGCAAAGTTGACTCACCGTCTATTTCGATCACCTGTTCCGCGAATCAATTATTGCGTGGCCCAGAAGTGGAGGGTTTTCTCTCCATAACTCGGGGAACTCAAAGAATCCTCACTGTCACAGCTGCAGAAATACAAGCGGTAGACTAATTCGAGGTATCTCCTCGCGGCCAAATTCATTTGCAAATACCCCGCGAAGACTCAGCTCCATTCAGAAATATCGCAAATCAGAAAGTCTATTCATATGATGGGGTTCCCAATTCCTCATTGGGGCAAGCGAAGTCTGAAAATGGATACTACGAGGCGGAAGAGCTCAGATAACTCGTTACCTATAGGGATGAACTCACAGAACGCGAGCGAGAAGTTCTCACGAGGTAGTCATACTCGAAACGACAAATTTGGAGATATTCTTTACAACTGGATTGCCATTCTGCGCGTGTGGTAATCCAAGTTGCCTTAGTTTTTCTGGCACTTTCATCATCGAGTCTGTTATTTACGTTTCACCGTTTCTTATCATTGAAATGAAATTCTTTCCAAGCTTGGAATACAATTGTTCGTTCAATTATGCACACCATTTCCGTGCGATTCACTAGTACTTCTATGTACTTCCCTATTCAGCACTGCGTGGGATTATTAAAGGCAAATCCGCCTAACGACATTGTTTTGTCACATCACCACGAGAATAAAATCTCAACTAAATGCATATGGGACAATGTAGCCGAATTATTGGGTTCGGTTGTCAGGCAGCGATATATCGAGTGTATCTAAAGTCGCAAAGTATTGCCGGCTATTGTACAAACAAAACTCCGTACAGATGATTCGACGGATTTCCAGCGTGCAGTTATTACTTTGGGACAGTACGACTTGGACACAATCATCTGGGACAGTACGATATGCTGTATCTCCATGGATGCGTACCAAAACCCGATTGAGACGAGACGAGCGACGTGTTTAGTCTTGTATGCCGTGTTCTTACTATCTTATCCAGAACACGAAGTGAGCGCCAGGTGGCTGAGTTATTATCAGATGTCTTCTTGAATGTTTCTAATTACCAAAGAATGGTCTTTCAAAGCTTGGAATCGGTATGTATGATTTCTGATAAAAAGCGCTAACAAAGTAAAAGTCGAATTCGATTTTACAAGAGGGGAAATTGTCTCCGCTCATTGAGGAAAACCAAATTACTTACTACCGGGATCCACGTCGGCGCAATCCTCGTCGGTACTAAACACCACGGCGCGCCCAAGATCAACTCCTGCAGCGTCGACGCGAAGAGGATCGTCTCGAGCTCCGAGGCAGACGAGAAGGGAGAGTGTTATTGCAACAAGAACTGAGATCCAAAAACCACGCTCCGACGAAGAATTCGTTCCAGAGTATACCAGGTATCCGCCGAAAGAACAAGTCCGGCGACTATCTCTCATAAACAACTTGCCTGACGACGAATTTCAACGACGCCTAGAACTACTTGAACTCGGAGAAGCCGAAATCAGATCAGCTATCAACAATCAAAAACTACCATTATACGATCGTCTGGGGTTAGCCGGATCTACTGTTCAGGAATTCTACGAGGAAGTAGACGAGCCTGAAGAATCGTTAGATCCGCAAGAGATATTTCCGGAAGACGATCGCGAGTCCGAACACTCAGCAGAAATGGCAGACATACCACAATGGGCACAAACCATATTGGCTCGACAAAATGCGCAGTTGAAAAAACTCGCACAAATCATACGAAACAATAACAATAACAACACAAACAACGGGAACGAGCATCCAATCCGAGCAGAGTATATATTTGACTTCACGCCGTCGGATTCGCCGGATGATACCAGCTATTATCTTTTCACAGAACGGATCGTGGACATGGTTGCTCAATATGGGGAAGGCAAAGTGCTGTTGTCCCTTGTAGCATGTCTGAAGAACACGAGAGCGAAAAACTGGTACACATAACTCTCTGACACGGACAAAACGCATCTGCTTCAGATGGTTCGCTGAAATAACCGTCCACAAATCCGAAGGATTCTACGAAACCCTTTACGTGGAATTTATATTCCTTAGAGACCAGTACTTTATCATTAGTCACGGCTATGGTCGCTCCAACCACCTTAATTCGCAGTAGCGCCGGCCCATTCGTCCACATTCACTGAAAACTCGAAGTTATGGCACATTGCTATATCGGGATCTCGAAAACTTCGATTCAGTGGAGGTGAGTATGCTGGAGCTCAGAGAGGGTGGAACATTCTGGTTGGATACCGTCACCCTGAAGTTATGGCAATAAATTCAGGTCAAAGTATAGGGGAGAGAGATGAGAAATTCAATGGCCCCCCCTCATGTATATGGACAATCAATGGAAGCAATCACTTCGACAACTGATTCGAGGAGCATTGGAAACGAAAGTCCGTTGGGTATATATGGAACTAACATTGGGATTGCTGGGATTGCGGGACTCCATCCAAACTCACGTACAGAATTCATAGAAGAATTCGTTGGATTGTGAAATACAGTTCAGAGGGAAGGGGAGGAGTGGGATATCTACGGCAGGGGAGTACTAAGATTCATCGAGAGATTGATGCGGAAAGCAGCGATGTTCTCTATCGACCCCCAATTTGTTCCTGAATCTGAACAAACGCTGTTACTTTGAAGGAATAATGATAGCCATACGTATTCGACTGTATTTCTGTGAGAACCACCCTTGAAGTCCCCCCGGGGATGTCAAGAGCACTAAATAGTGGCCCCGCACAATTCTATATACATTAAACAGGAGGTGTATATGACCGTGAAAGGTATGACCCGCACAACAGTGTGAAGCTTAAAGCTTCATGGCACTAAGTCTGTGACGAGTTCACCCATCTCTTTTGACATTTAATACTTAACGAGAGGCATATCTTTAGCAGAATTGTGCAAAAGAACTCCTTGAGTCTTAAACATATAACGTCGCGCGCACCCCTTTGACCCCTTACCAATCACCCCCTCCTCCTTTATCGTCATGGAACACTGCCATGAATCAACAACACCGCCATGAGTCAAGCTGTGGTCAAATCTAGTTCTATTTTCCCTTTGGAGCTTACTTATAGCAATCCCCATCGCCCCGCCTGTCAGACCATCGCCCACTCTCAGTGCGAGGGCCATGGCACAAGCACGCTTAATTAGCTATGGCAGCAAAAATCCAGAGTCGCGTCATAAAGCCGATCTTTGCACCAGCAGCGCAGTCCATTCCCTCCTCTCATACTCCCATTATTCTGGTTCCAGTCAATCGTCGTATTCGCAGAACCGGTTTGCGCCTCAGAGCAGAGGCGCAGGTATTGCAAAAGGAAGTCAACGGGAAAGTGCATGGTGAGTATACAAGCTATGGATCTGAGGATGGTGCGTGGCGCCACTAGATCAACCAGCGTCTTCTCAATGGAGTGGCTCGACGATGCTCCCAGAGGTTCCGTTCCCAGAGGTTCAGAGCAGTAATGTGATTTGGTCGGGATGAGGCCCGGTTTGAGGTCATTTCAACCCGACTCGGTGAAGACCGGCTCTGAAGACCGGCTCTAGTTTCCAGTGCACCGGTTTCATGTCGGATCGTCAATTGGAAGCACCAAATGGGATCGCGAGATGAGTGTGATATCGGACCTAACGAAATTAGGTCCTGTGTACGAAAGAGGAAGGGCGCGGAATATGATAACATTTGTTAGGGTGATGAGCATTGGACAAATTGGGCCATGGGAGATTAAGGGGCCAAAAGGTCAATGAAACGCCATCTCAAGCTCACTGTGCAGAAGCGCGTGCAGTCAATACACATGCTTCATTGTCATCCCATCTCTAGTCATGATTGATCATCGAGAACACATGCAACTAGCTAAACGAGCGGACTACATGCCGAAGGATTTCTATCGATGTTCTGGAAGATTTCTCCCATAAGAGGAAGGCGAACCTAGATCGGGAAATGAATCGTGGAATTTGCGTGAGATGAACTTTAGTAATAGCGCTCTTCATCGGTGCCAGTGCCCTGGTATTAATGCATCAAATGCACGCAGAAGCGGAATTAGGTTCGTCTCGATAGCAACCCGACTCGTGAAAGGGATTGCCCCTTTCAGCGCGACAGGGCGATAAGACCCACCGTCCTGGGATAGCGCGCCCTGAGCGACGGCTCACCCCGTTGAAGCGCCAATGAACAAGGTTAGCAGGGATGGCTTCGTGGCGCGAGGAACACGGGCCTGCGGAACTCCGGTCCGTGACAATCAGTCGGTTAGACATGTCGCACAGCGCATGTGCCTTCCTGAATGGGGCGAGTACCCCGGGCGCTGGATTGCATGTGGAAATGGGCTCGGGAGCCCGTTCCCGACTTTTCCCGAGGGCCCTGGACGCTATTCGGGGAGTCGGTCTACGGCAGTTAATTGTCTGGGGGACGCATTGACTTAATTGGCAAATGCAGCAGATGCAGCTGCAGCAGAAGGACGTTGAGAGATGCGCATCCCGTCGCTACACGACAGGAAACCCAACGAGGGTCCAAGTTTTAAGATTTTCGATAATCACAAGCCCCAAAACGCCTCGAAGGGCAGGCGGACGCTGATTGGCGCAGAGACGTGGATAGGATACTTGTTTGGGGAATTGTCTGACCAACACAATTTGGACGCCTGAAAAGTTTGCACTGTCCCACATTCATTAAAGTTATTATGTAGTTGTGTGCGTACGACCGCCCGCGGCACCACACACAGACACACAGACACACGCTGTATGCAAATGGGCAGCAGGGACGCAACCGAGGCTCAGTAACTAAGGTTTGCCTACCCGCTGGCTTGTCTCCCTGTTGCAGGCTGGCCCCTTCCGCACCTAAAAAGCCGATCTCCATATCAACCGACAAGTTCATCTCCCCAACCCACATTTTACTAGCTCCACCACCACCACCACTCACCACTCACCACCTCCACGCCTCGCCCCCAGCCTGCTGCACCCCGTCACACACGCCCGTCCTCGTCTGACCTGTCGCTGCGTCCATTCGCCTGTAACTGTGTCCCGCGGCCTCTGTGTATCCCCCTGACTCCGACGACGGCGACGATCGTCCGTTTCAGCCCTGCAGCGATCGATCTCTGCCCTGTTGTGCATCTGCCGCGAGTGGACCTTCTTCCCCCGGCATTGTGTAATGCAATTCGAACGCACAGTCCCCCAGCAACACCTGTAATACCACCCCCCGTCCAGACTCCCAGCCCACAATGAACACCGACACCATGCATCTTGCCGGCGGGCTTCCCTCCGTCATCAATCCCAGCATGATGAACGGCAGCAGCAGCACCGGCAACGGCAACAGCAACATTACCCCCGACAAGAAACCAAACAACAAGAACTCCAAGATCTCCCTCGACAAGAACGGCAAGCCAAAGCGCAAGAAGGCCTCCAGAGGTGAGTCGCCGTCCTCCTTTCCTGCTCGGGTCAAGGGATGTGTGTCGCTGATTGTGTAGCCTGCCAGAGCTGTCAGAAAGCCCATTTGACCTGTGATGATGGTGTGTCCCGTGCGTTGCGGCGTTCGTTGACTCTGTAGCGAGGCCCTGTCAGCGGTGTATAAAGCGCGGCCTGCAGGATTCATGTCAGGACGGCATACGCAAGAAAGCAAAGTACTTGCAAGATGCGATCGATGGTACGGCGCGCCTCAATCGGGAGACGGACAACTGACTTTAGTGGCTGAGCAGAAACCTAGTGAGCAAATAAGTCCAACGATGCCTCCTCCACCCGTAGCGGGATCTTCCACCATCAACCCATCCTTTGTACAAAACAACCATCCTGTCAAATATGAACACACACAATCCTATTTCAAAGGTAGATAACAACCATCATACCGTGACTAATATAGACTTGGCATCCGATCCCAATCTCTTTGCCTTTAATTTATCTTCCTACAATTTTGGCTCAGAGACCGCCAATCTCGAGTACTCGATCCTGTCCAACATGCTCAACACGTCCGGTCTCACACCGACCTCGGACGCCAAAACCGACCCACATTCCCATCCTACCCCTCCCCAACGATTAACGACACCCTCAAATCCCGTCCGCAACTCCTTCCCTGACCTGGCCATGCACGACATCAACTGGCAAGACTCCCATCATATCGGCTCCTTCCCATATACCACCATGGCGGGCCCTACCTCCGCATCTCTCACCTCGCCGTCGCCGCCTGCACCAAGTCCCTCCAATCCGCCACCCACACCCATCGCCGGCAACGCACAGATACACCCGCAAATAGCCCCTGCCCCTGAACAACAAGTCAAACGAGGCCCCGGCCGACCGAAGGGCAGAAAAGACACCAATCCACGCCAGTTAGGCCATCACCACCACCGCGACGAAGATGTATACTCTCGAGTGACCAAGCCCTTCAGTTACGTGGACGGCTTCCACGAATTGACAAAGTACTTGCGCCGGAGATTCCAGAAACAGGAATTACTACGGATCTCCCAGGCCATGGCAAAATATCGACCTAGTTTCATTGCATTGACAAAAACACTCAAGGAAGAAGATCTAGTATTTATGGAGAAATGTTTTCAACGGACTTTGATGGTCTTTATCCTGTAAAGGGGTGTGGGCTAATGGCAGGAGTATGAAAAGTTTATTTCGTCCAGTGGGACGCCGACGGTGGTGTGGCGACGGACGGGTCAAATAGCATTAGTCGGCAAAGAATTCTGTCTTCTCACAAAATGGACAAGGGATCAATTACTGGAAAAAAGGACTTTCATCGCAGAAGTATCCTCCCAACCTCGTTTTTTGTGTGAACCATCTGACGGTAGTTAATGGACGATCAAAGTGTGGTAGAGTACTTTGAAAAATTCGCCGCCCATGCCTTCGGAGATACCTCCTCCGTCATGACAACCTGTGTCCTCGTCGGTCCCGACCAACGCACCCATCCCTGCAGTTTCTGTTTCACGATCAAGCGCGACGTTTTCGATATTCCCATGATGAGTAGCCCCCCACCACTGAGCGTTAACTGACCTATAGTTGTGGGGAATTTCTTGCCGATATTGTCATGACGGGGCTATGTATGTTGTATATGCAAAATTGTAAAATATGGATTTGTATCGATGTTTTGTGTCTGGAAGTTCAATGGATTGATCAGGAAGGAAGGAAGGCTGGGTGGAAGGGAGGTAACTAAAAACGGCGTGTGGCTATTGTGTCAATTATATTATTGCGATTTTGTGTGTTTATTCCTCCCGGGTATTAAAAAGATACTTGTCGAACCCACTGCTGTCCTGTCATTATCATTACATGTCCTGTGTCCGTCTCCCCAATCCGCCACCGCCTCCCCCCCTTCCCGAATTACGTCTTCCCGAATTACGTTGAAACGTCTTTGAATCGCGGTCTCGCTACGTCCCATGGCCCGTGTATCTCACTACCCATCAGTACTTTCTTGACCAAGTGAGACGACTTTTTGTACTTTTGCAACCATATTAAGCCGAGGGGACATCCGATCCCGACTCCCCCGCCAACGACGCCTCCCCAGACTGCTCCCGCGAGCCAATTGCCCTTTCCAATCCATGCGACACAGCCCACTCCAGCGAGAAATAACGTTACTGTAAGGGTATGAAATGCGATGGGCGAGTATTGCAGTAAATACCGTCGGAATAGGGGGAATAAGGCAAACCATTGGACACTGAATAATAAATATGAGAAGACGGTGGTGGTGGAGGGTAATCGACTCGCTAAGACCACGGAACTTAGAATGGCTAGATTCAACGATAGGCTGGTGGGGAATCTACACTGTCAGTCCACGCACCACAAGCAACATATATCAGGCAGAGGAAGATCTCAGGGGAGTTGCTCGCGAGGGGGGGAGGAGACTTGATGTTCTTCCACGACGCACTACTATAATCATGCGCCATGATTTCCACACAAAACAATCCCACGCTGAGCGCCCAAATACTATCGCTGGTGGTACTCTTAGTCAAGCTCTTCAAAACAGGCGACAATCCCAATAACGTGAAGAAGATCAATCCCGCGGATTTCACTGTGCTGGGGATGTTGACCAATTTACTCTGATGGGAGGTGAAATCCCAGAAAATGTAGGCGAGGATGGTCACGAGGGAACTTGAGAGGGCGAGTGACGAGGGAACGATGCGGTTGGTGTAGATTCCTATGAAGGCTGTTATGAAGATTGTCAGGGAGGCGAGATGTTGAGTTAAATGTGTCGTTGATGCCAGGAGTGGGTAAAAAGCATATGCTCGGACATTGACTATTATCAGTATTTGTTCACCACACAACACAATAAAAGCTGCAACAAACAAGTTACTCGAACTGAGACACTGGTGTAAATGGAGCATATACCATTGCGTTGGAGTTCCTCAAGGAAGGAGTTGTCGGTCCAGTTATCGGGATAGTCTTGTTTCACCCATAACAGTTTTCGCCATGGTTTTCGCTGACGACGTCGACGACGGGCACTGGGACTCGAAGGCCGGGAAGGCGGGATAATAGGTGACACGCGACGGACATGGTGCGGTGGAGACAGTGGATGCAGGTAATCCGTAGACACACCGTTCGTTAAGCCTGGTCTCTCCATCGTTAGTTAGCCATATCAACAAACAATAATGTGCAAGACAGCGAGCGATTCATTGATCTTCGGTGAACGATCTTCGGGGGAAGTGACTTGATGTGAGACTATTCCACCTGCCAATCCAAATAAATAGGGGAAGGGAAGTGGGCGGTCCTGGAAACTGTACTCCAGGTTTGTTGACCAGGCAGCATGACTGTGCCGGCTGCATTGCAGCCTTTTGTGATTCTTGCAAAGTCTGCTACGGGGGCTGCGTGTGCGGATTTAATCAAGCAGGCCACTTCCGCGAATGGCGTCTATTCATTCAGTGCATTGTTGGAAGCAGAGAATGTTCAGAAACTTGCTGGCACGCAACACGAGCCGAGCTTGAATCTCTTGAGAATCTTCTCATGGGGCACATATCGAGATTACAAGGGTACTCCACTCACTTGTGTATTTAATTGGGCTGACAAGTAGACAATGCAACGAACTTGCCGGCATTGAATGAAGCCCAACTCGACAAATTACGTCGTCTCACCCTGGTTACACTCGCTTCGGAATCCCACGTACTCATCCCAACGCACACACCCGTACTAACTCCAGGACCTGGCCTACTCAACCTTGATGCAAGCGCTCGATATACCCTCAACCCGCGCCCTCGAGGATCTCTGCATAAACACCATCTACGCCTCCCTGTTAACCGGCAAACTCTCCCCGCAGACCCAAACCTTCCAAATCACCAGCTGCACCTCCCGCGACGTATCCGCCACGAGCCCCGATTACGCAGGCATGATTGCCACACTGACACAATGGTCCAGACAATGCGATCTTGTGCTCGCGGAGATTACAGGGCGGATACGGGATGTCAAGGTCGCGGCTGCGAATCGCAAAAAGGCCGAGGAGGAGTATGAGAGGGAGGTGGAGAGTGCGAAGAACGCGGCGGCGGGGAAGAAAGTTGCGAAGGCTAAGGGTGCGGGGAAGGGAAGTGCACGACGCGGAGAGGGAGAGAAAGAGGAGGGGGAGACGATGCAGGAGGTCGAGGAGGCGGGACAGAATGCCATTGCTGGTGCTGGAGGGGACAGTCCTACCGGTAGAAAGAGGAAGTTGGTTCGTCTCCCAAATGTGAAAATACTAACATGCCTTATAGGGAATAACATGACATCTCCTCATTCGGAGTACATAACTCCACCACATTAGACTTACACAATAATCAGGATACCTAATAAAGGCATTGCATACGAACCTCTTATTCCAGTAATCTTATCATCGGCAATTCTGACCCGCCTCCCTCCCAGTCGATCATCTTCTCTTTCAGGAATATGTACTTTAATCCCTCGGGCTATCAACCTTCCGGATTGCTCAACCTTATTTCTGAAACAGGCAAGAGGATCCCCATTCAAGACTTCCACGTGATTCTTTCTAGGTCACACACAGGTGGAGGAAGATACGGACGATGAGAAGAAACACATATTAGTCACTGCCCCCACGCCTCGGCGTCTGTGCCTTAAGGTTATGTCGCATGAGTTATTGAAATACAGACTGCTGTGGAGAGCGATTTTTGTTGAACTGGACGAGCGTGGGAGGTGTTTATACCGGGTACGAGAAGGCTTTGTGTTATCAGGAGGATAGGACAGGGAGGGATTCGATGGCGATAGGTTCGAGCGACGATCAGGGACCGGGAAATCAAGTGCGCTGGAATGCGGCGATTCAGCGATTTAACACCCTTGTCCCACAGCGACGGACAAATCAAGGTATCACTTCCCTTGGCCATGTCAGTGTAAATGTTTGACTGTTTTCCAGAACTTTTAAACCAAAGGACTGATCAGCTGCAACCGACTGACGAGGAAGTTGACCCCTGCAGTGATGATGTCCTTCCACCTCCGGCGAAACGAAGAAAAA
>Ga0302325_10023319_pt1 | contig 12904 bp, 12 predicted proteins | sample Palsa_T0_2_FD_201948 | JGI IMG/M metagenome (GOLD analysis project Ga0302325, IMG submission 201948) | Peat permafrost microbial communities from Stordalen Mire near Abisko, Sweden - Palsa_T0_2 | ecosystem: Environmental > Terrestrial > Soil > Palsa > Peat permafrost | place: Sweden: Abisko... | reverse complement strand
CTTTAAAGAGCTGCTCACGCGGTATTCCCCGATTCCACCCGCGAGGGTGGTCCACCGAAATCCTAGCCTGAAGAACCGTATGCCTTAATTGGGCTCGTACGGGACTGTGGGGGAGCCAGCCGGCAACGGCTGGCTCTACCCGGAAGTTCAGGAGTTGCGGGAGTTGCGGGAGTTGCAGGATTGCTGGAGTGGGAGGGGAGGATCGGCGTGTCGGCTGGTAGTGTCGGCTTGTTTCCCTTGTGCCGGTAGTGTCGTGCTCCTACACCACCTGAACTCCTGACTCCTGACTCCTGACTCCTGACTCCTGACTCCTGACTCCTGAACTCCTGAACTCCTGAACTCCTGTACTCCTGAACTCCTTTCCCTCACTCGTGCCAGAGCGAACCCGGGTATTGAACTCCTGAAGGAAAGACGCAATTAATCTCCCCTTATGAGAGAGCTGGGAGAAATTGCCAAGTTTATCGGAGGAGAAATGCGCGGAGACGGGTCCGTTTCCGTTGCGCGTGTCGTCCATCCTGCAATCGCGCAGGGCGCCTCTGATCTTGCGTTTGTCCTGTCGCCAAAAGAGGCGTCCGTTCTAAGTTCCGGCAGAATTGTCAACGCGGTCGTGCCCGCAGGGATCGAGAATCTGCCGATCCCCAATCAAATCGTGGTGAGCAGGCCGAGGTTGGTCTTGGCGATGTTAACAGAACTTTTCGAACGACCGGTGCACGTTGCGCCCGGGATACATCCATGGACGGTAGTTGATCCAACTGCCACTATCGGCGCGAACGCCTCGATTGGTCCATTTTGCCGGATCGGTCCGAACAGCCGTGTCGGCGATCATTGTCGGCTTGTCTCAAACGTCAATATCGGGGCGGATGTCACGATCGGTGATCATATCGTGCTCCACGCCGGCGTTTGTGTTGGCGATCGTTGCGAGATTGGCGACCGGGTGATTATCCAGCCAAATGCGACGATCGGCGGCGATGGGTTCGCGTTCGTGACACGCGAACCAGGGAGCGTTGAATCTGTTCGTAAAACCGGCGAGGTCCGAAACTTCAACACCGAAATCATTCGGATTCACTCATTGGGGAATGTGGTCATCGAGGACGATGTCGAGATCGGATCGGGAACATGCATCGACCGAGGGACGCTCGGAGAAACGAGGATCGGCCGTGGTTCCAAGCTCGATAATCTCATACAGATTGGACACAACGTCGCGATCGGCAGCAATTGTCTGATCGTCTCCCAAGTCGGATTGGGCGGCAGTTCCTCTGTCGGCAACCGTGTCGTGATCGGCGGTCAATCGGGAGTGCCGGATCATGTGACCTTGGGGGATGATGCCGTCATCCACGCGCGATCCGGCATCATCGGTCCGGTTCCGGAAAAAACTGCCATGATGGGTATCCCCGCAGTCCCGCTCCGACAATTCATGGACAGAGAGGTGAAAATGCGGCGACTCCCAAACCTGATTAAAGAGCTGCAGCGGCAAGTGGCTTCTCTCGCGGAGAAACTCAACGCTCTTCTGCCGCCAAAATGAGTGTTCGTCGTTTTTTTGCGATTCTGGTAGCGTCCTGGTGTTGATCTGTCTCCATCCACAAAATCGTCCAAACTGGTATTTCATATGAAGCAAGCTTGCGGATTAATCGCAGGGTTTATTCTTGCAGCTGGGGTCTCAGCTGCTTTCGGAAGTGGTAGCCGGCCGGTTCCTGAGCCGGAGACGAATTCAGTGAAAACCGTCGACGCCGCGGTGGTCTACAATCAGGGCGTTGCTCTGATGCACGAAAAAAAATATACGGAGGCTCTGGTCGATTTCGAAAAAGCCGTTCAAGCCAAACCGGACTTCGCGGAAGCGCACAATAACCTCGCGTACTGTCTTCGGCATCAGGGTTCCGCAAAGTATAATGAAGCCCTGGGTCATTATGACAAGGCAATCAAGCTTAATCCGACTCTTGCCGAGGCGTACGAATATCGCGGTGTTCTTTTCGTCAAGATGAACCGAAGGAACGATGCCGAGAAAGATCTGGCCAAGTTAAATCAACTGGATCCCAAACTTGCCGCGAAGTTGGAGTACGCCATCAAAAACAACGGCCAGGAGAAGGAGGGGTATTAACGGGGACAGGAGGACAGGAGTTCAGGAGTTCAGGAGTTGCAGGAGTCAGGAGTCAGGAGTCAGGAGTCAGGAGCGTTGGTCGATAGAGCCCGATTGGTTGAATCCACTGTGAACGCCGCAGAATTCGTTACGGAGTGCCTCTTGTCGACACTCGATTTTACGGACTTCACCCATTCACCCCTTGATTTAACCAATGCTCGATCGGCCAGCGCTCCTGAACTCCTGACTCCTGACTCCTGAACTCCTGCAACTCCTGGAACTCCTGCAACTCCTGCAACTCCTGAACTCCTGAACTCCTGAACTCCTGAACTCCTGAACTCCTGAACTCCTGAACTCCTGAACTCCTGAACTCCTGAACTCCTGAACTCCTGAACTCCTGAACTCCTGCCTCCTGCCTTTCCGCGATGAATTCGCGTTCATGGAAACTCGCTGTCGGTCTTTACTTGCTTTCCGTCCTTTTGGTCTCGGGTGAAGAGTTGCCTCATCCGGCGCCGGTTATCCGTTCTGCGATGCCTTACGAGGTCGATGCTCCGGTCGATCCCGACGCCAATCAGATCGCGGTTTTTGATGATTATTCGTGGCGCATGTTCATCGCCCTCAATTGGCCCGCGAAGACGGGAATCCGCGGCGCGCCGGATGAACTCAAAAAGATTGGCGATTTTTCCGATCCGGGCGCCAAGGTCGTTTGGGGGACATGGAAGGCTGATTACGACCTATTTCCGCGAGACGGATTGCAACCTACGGAATGGGCTTCGTTCGACGGTCTTACCCCTTCCCGCGCGCTGCCGTTTGAAGGTTCCGGGCGCACGATGGTTTTGGGTTCCTTCCTCAGTTTCCGCGATTTCAATCAGGCTGGTAACGGCCGCTTTGGAAGTCCGTTGGTGGCTCAGAATCATACGTATATACGCTTTGAGGTGCGGTTGAATCAGGTGGAATTCAACTTCATCCGCGATCAGCAGCTCTATTTCCAATCGCGGTTGCCGGTCGCCGGCGGCGCCAAGGTTCGATTCCCGAATAACTGCGTTGCGGTAAAAGCAGCTTGGAAAATCATCAAAGAAGAGGAGCTCCCTGCGGCACAGGGCAGGTACTACATCGTGGACGCAATGGTGCTCGATCCGGCCACGAACAAGTGCAAAATGCAAAAAATGGGTTTGGTCGGGCTTCATATCGTCCAGAAGACCCGGATGCGTCCGCAATGGGTCTGGTCCTCGTTCGAACATATAGACAACGTCCCCGAACCTGGTACAAGACCCGCCCCCGGACGTCGTTTTTCATTGAACGAGCCGGCCAGACCGCAGGTGTTGGATCCGGCGACCGCTCCGCCGCCGATCTCGAAAACTAATCTTCCTTTAGAGAACCCGAGACCAATGCAAGTGATACGAACCAAGAAAATCGCTGATTCGACGAGAAAGACGAATGAGGATTATCAGGCGCTGCTCCGGGGCACCGTGTGGGAAAACTACCAGCTGGTCATGACCCAGTGGCCAAAATTTCCGCAACCCGAAGAGGAAAATGGAGCACCATTTCCAGGTCAATTCACCGGACCCGATCCGATGACGAACATCGCGAATACAACGATGGAAACTTATTTCCAGAAGAGCGCCTCGAGCTCTTGCATGAGTTGTCACGACGCCGCCCGGCGCAAAGGAACCGATTTCGTTTGGTTCCTCCAGTTTGGTGCTTCCGGCGAATAATTTCGCATCGGCTTTGACCAGCAATCGTCCCATGCCCGACGACGAAGGACGATTGGGGAGTGGTAGGCAAGCGTCCGTATGTGTTTAGCGAAGTCTTCGACCTCAAACCGACCAGTGGTCTGTACGCTGGCTCATGAGCAGTTCTTGGAGTGTTGGAGGATTGGAGTGTTGGAGTGTTGGAGTGTTGGGGGAACGCGTGGGTTCAGTGAAAGAATCGTTCTCCAAGGCGAATGGCAAATTTGCTCTCCGGACTGGGGGATCGCACCGTCCGGCCCACTAAACGACGCACTGCAAATCATCGATACCGAAATAAACCGATTGTTAATTCAGACATTCCCCACCCGCAAAGCCGCCTGAAAAACTCGGCTCATTTGTCCAACTTTTTGATACCACGAACGGTTAGCGCGGTGTTGGTACTTCCTGGATCGTTCTCGTCCTCGACTTCTGTGGATGCGGAAATCGCGCCGATTGCCAACGACGTTGAAAGATCGAGAACGAGAACGAGGACGACGACGAGGACGATTGGCGCTACACGGCGCTAAAAACATACAAGCGTCCCGCTTTGCTTCTTCAATCAGAGGGGAGAGCAATGTAGCATAGGCTTCCAGCCTGTATTCTGTTCGCACCATCGAGCGATGCCGGGCTTGTGACTGCTTCTCGCCAACAAATTGTCTATTAATCTCAGGGTTAAAGCTTGGGCAGATTCCCCGTCGGAGTCGGTCCTGTAGCGGCTTCAGATCAGCTACCCAGGATGCGTCTCATCGCGGGACCGAAACACCGGAATCAAAATTCTGGTTGTAAAACAAATTTATTCTGGGAATATTTTCGACTATCGAATTAATCGTGAGGGCCGACCGGCTGGCGAGCGCTTGGTCGGATCTGCTAGTTTTCCCCAGACGGAATCGATGAGCGAGAGCCATCGCATTCAGGAATCTTTCGTACAACGGATAAGGAAAATTAGCGAATGAACAGTTGTCAGGAATCGCCGAGCCGTAGGTTCGGTTTGAGGACTAGCGTTTGCACAGGCCTTTGCAGAACAGGCTTTGTTGTGATCTGCCGTAGTCTGGCGTAGGTGCAGCATTCCGAAGTGAAAAGTCTCGACGAACCGGGCGCGCCCTATTTTGTCAGGCGTCCGATCTTCCTCATCAACCGATCGTTCGGATATTTCTGGGTAGGTCAGTCAATTTCGACGCTTGGTTCTCAGGTCACGGCGTTCGCGATTCCATTATTGGCCGCGCTTAGCCTGCACGCGACGGCGCAGCAAATGGGGTTCCTGCGGGCTGCGGAATTCGCTCCGTTTCTGATTCTCACATTGCCGGCCGGCGTGTGGGCTGACTTCGGCATCCGAAAATCGCTGATGATCTTTTCGAACCTGATTCGCGGTGTGGTTATCGTTTTTGTGCCAGTTGCTATCGCGCTGGGTTGGGCGCATCTCGAGGTCCTCTACGCCGTGATGCTCGTCATGGGTTCGCTCAAGGTCATTTTCGAGATGGCGTATCAAACCTATATTCCGGAAATCGTCGATCGCGGAACGCTCGTCAACGCCAACAGCAAGATCATGATGTCGTACGCGCTTGGCCAGTCGGCGGGCCCCGGTCTGGCAGGGCTGATGGTTGAAATCCTCGGCGCTCCCATGGCCGTGCTGGCCGATTCGTTAGGGTTCTTTTTGTGTGCCGGCTGTTTGTTCAAGATCAAGCATCGAGAGGTAAAGGTGGTTCAGCATCAGCCAAACGTGTTTCGCCAGATTGCGGAGGGTTTTCGTTATGTCGGTCGCGAACGGCACATCCGCGCGCTCCTCTGCCTAGTGACAGTGAACAACTTTTTCATGAACGCAATTATGGCTCTGATCGTTCTCTATGGCACGCGCGAGATCGGGTTCCGGCCTGGGATATTCGGATTGGCAGTGAGCATTGGGGGCTTTGGCGCCGTGATCGGTTCGATTTTTGCTCAACGGCTTGGCGCCTGGCTTGGGCCGGGTCCGTTTGTGATTTGCGCGTGTGCTCTCACTTCCTTGGCATCCTTCTGCTTCCCCTTGGTCAGCCGGGCGGACAGCGCGGGGATCTTCTGTTTGGCGGGCACCTACTTTGCTTTGAGCGCCGGAGGCGCGGCTGTCACTGTCTTCGCGTGGACGATTCGTCAAGCAATCACCCCAAGCCGACTTCTCGGGAAGATGAATGGTGCTTTTCGATTTTGCGTGACAGGCATCATGCCTTTTGGTGCCCTGTTTGGAGGCTGGCTTGGGAGTGTCATCGGCATTCGATCGACGCTGGTCGTAGGTGCCATCGGTTTACTGTTGTCGTGCGTGGTAGCCAGTTTCTCCGACCTGATGCGCTTAAAGGCGCTTCCAACAGATTCCGCGTCGAACCAACAGCTTTTGCGTCGGTAACGGATCGGAGAGGCGGAAAGTCACGAAGTATGTGACACCCGGCTGTCTCCAATGCGGAAGTTTCCGTTCGAATCGCTGTCCCATGGGATCGAGAATCGCGAAGGATCTGAGACCCTTCGGAGCAAACATCAATCCCGATAATCTTGAAGAATTTGTCCGAGTGGTAGTAAATTTCGAGGTTCTGATGCAAAAGCTTATAAAGGTCGGCCCAAAGGGGTAAGGGTACGAAAGTATATAGCGCGAAAATCTCACGAGCGCTTTGGCTTGTAAGATTTTCGGGCCGAACACGTTTGTTCTATGGACCTGTCCCTCGTTTTCTCCCTCGTTTTCTGTGCGGCGATCGTCGCGGATCTGACCGTTTTGAGGTTTATTCCAGCGCGCAGGCGCGTCGCGCGTTTTGTTTGCACGTCGCTCTTCTTCGCTTTGGAGACCGTTCTTATCGTTGCGCTCGTCGGTTCGCCGTTGCGCCCGGTCTATCGACTGCAAGACCTGTCACGTGAATTCTGGCTCCAATTGCTGACTTGCGGCTGGTGGGGCATGGCTGCGCGCGAACTCGTCAGTTTTGTCGCGTTGCCGGTGGCGATCCGAAAAACGGCCATCGAGAACAAACTGCTGTCCGATCTAATCGCGGCGAGCACTTACGTCTGCTCCGCACTGGCAATGCTCGGGTTCGTTTTTGGATTGCCGCTGCAGGGACTGGTCGCAACTTCCGGTATTATCGCGATCGTGCTCGGCCTCGCGCTCCAAAGCACGCTGGGAGATGTTTTCTCCGGATTATCACTGAGCATTGAAAAGCCGTATCGCATCGGAGACGAAATTCTCTTGGAGGGTGGCGCCGAAGGCGAGGTGATCGAAATGAATTGGCGCGCGACGCATCTCAGGAACGGTGCGAACGATGTCGTCGTTATTCCGAATAGCGCAGTCGCAAAGCTCCGGATTCAAAACCACAGCGCCGGGAACAGGCGCTACAGTGGGAGTCTAACGGTGATCGTCGATAACCGGAACGAGCCGGAACTCACGCTTGAGATCTTGAAGCAGGCCGCCATGACATGCCCTTCTGTCCTTGAGCACCCGGCGCCCTCCGCTGAAGCAACGGAGATCAAAGGCGATCGGATCATTTATACGCTTTACTTTAGTACCTCTTCGCTCGCGTCGGCGGGAGAGGCGCGATCGCAATTCGTTACCCAGCTCTACAAACGGGCACGCCCCGCTGTCGCTCAACAGGGTTCCTCGGGGTCGACCGTAGCTCGCGATTCGACGGATTCACGCCCCATCTTTCTTTTTCCGGAGAATGAATTGTTGAATCACCTTCCTTTCCTCGAACCGTTGAGCGAGGCAGAGAAAGCCAAACTGAATGCGAAGATCGTCCGGCGTCACTTTCAGCCGGGAGAGCAGCTTTTAAAGCAAGGCGTGGAAAGTAATTCGGCCCACTTCGTCTTCTCCGGCATCGTTCAAGTCACGCGACAGGTTGAGGATGGACGGGTATTGAATATGAGAAAGCTCGGACCCGGTGATTCGTTTGGTGAAATTTCGCTTCTGATCGGTGTGCAATCGCTTGGAACTTTCACCGCCCTGACCTCGGGCCTCATCCTGCAATTGGATTCCGAAGAACTGAAGCCGATTCTCGAATCACGCCCGGAGTTGATGGAATCGTTAAGCTACTCGGCTACCAAGGTACAGCGATTTGTCGCGATGTTCGACAAAGCCGCAATTCAGCCAGCCGCAATCGAGCAGCGCGATCTTTTGTCACGCATCAAAACTTTCTTCCATTTGGAGCAGTAAACGGACAATCGTTTCCCCTCGCCCAATTCAACGTGCGCTCCTTTAAAAGAGACAAAACATTCCCAGTCGGCCACCAATCTGATTCAAACCGAGGTTGTGCTGATAGATATCAAGGTTGGATACATGTTCGTAACCGCCTTCCAGGATCAAGCCCCAATCCTTTCGAATGAAAAAGCGAGCGCCCGCATTTGCTTGCAGAACAAATTCAAACGCGCCGCCGATAGTCCGTTGATGTTGGTCTTCGTAAAGGTCGTTTCCGCTAAGTCCCATACTGAGACCGAGATACGGAACAAGGTGCCAGCGAGGCTGGATGAAGTTATAATGCAACCCGAGCGCGCCTCCGCCCAGAACACCGGATTTCTCGCGAGTTGACTCCCAAGCGAATAGATCGATCAATCCCTCAAAATTGCCTCGATAAAAACTGCTCCCGATGATCGGCAACATGTAGCCGAGCTGAAGGTCTGTCTCGGCGAAAGCAAAAATAGGTTTTCGGTGAGTCTGAACGAAACTGGAATTGTAGAAGCCCTCCGTGAGAAGCAAGTCTCCCTGGCCGCCAGTAATAGAGTCCGGGTTCTCAGTCGGACCACTCACCACCGCCTTGTTCTCAACGGTCATGCTCCCTGCCTGAGCCTTAGAACAATACAAGGCTGGCAGAATCAACCAACACAGCAGATTGATTGGGATCGTTCTCCACTGTTTTTTGGCCTTAGTTACGACGGGCATCACTTGTTGTTCTCTTTGGCTTCCGGACGGAATTGGGGCAATCATGGCGTTACAGTCGCTCTTAGCTGGCTCTGGCTACCGACAATGTGCCAGTTCGCCCGTTTGCCAGAACTCAAAGCCGTGAATTAAGCAGAAGGGGGGTAGGAAAACAAAGACCAATCCAGGTTTATTTCCCACGCCCACCGCCGGCAGCCGGTGCCAACGCAAGAGACCAAGAAATCTCAGCGAAAATCTGCACTACAAACCCGGCAAAAATATTGCACACCCCGTTGCGCCAACTCGGCCGATTGCGCCCCAAACCTTGAGCAAGTCGTCCTCCTCCCTTCAAGACCAAGCCAAAGCCGCCGATTGGTCTCTTCGTTCACGCGTCTTCTCTTCACACCGACACTGACAACTTCCTCTCCCACTGCCTCACCGCTTCCAGTAAATGCACGCTGCAGCGAGAAACACCCCTCCTGCGCACACACTGACTGCGCTTCCCGCGACGCAACAATTCTGTTCAACCGCAGGCGCAATCGCTAATTCTCCATGCAACCTGTTAAGAAATGACAGGATACCTAACAAGGAAAATCCGAGTGCTAGTATTACCAGACTAATTCCGGCGATAGCGCGCTTGAAACTTCTTGACATAGGTTCCTTTTTTATAACTGGAGCAGTTTGGTTGTTTTTCGAAGGTTTTTAGCTCGAAGACGATGGGGGGACCGACCGGGATCCCTCGTACCATGGAAACGGTTTTATCGCGACAACGTGGAGTTGATCGCCCGGTGACCGCAGTCCAACCAACAGAATTCGGTGTGACTGCGCCGAATCTTTCCGGCGGTAGCTCTCGACCGAGGCTTCGGGGCCAGGCCTGGACAGAGCCCGGGCTAAAAAATGAAACGGATTAAAAAATATTTTCATAGACTTGTACTTGCTACTCGCTGCAGGTGAGTTCAATTGACGCGCACCCCAGCCGATAGGAAATAACTCTAAATAAAAGAGTTACTAACAAATGGGTCCACCATGCGAGATGAGGACCAGGTCAGCTCGGCCTGAGGGAACTCGCTAATTCCGGCGTGCGGTCGTCCGGCGGGTCATTAAGTTGACCCTTACAGATTCCAATAGTCGCGGAGGCAAACCGTCATCGCGACTGGAATGAGAAGAGAAATAGTTGCGGTTGTCATCAAACAGTTACCTCCTTTCTTCGAAAGAAGTTCGTAACAAAAATGTTGTACGAATGGTGAGGATTCAACACCAAAGATTTGTTGTTTGCAACCCTTAACAGCAAAAAGTAACCCGATCGGGTAATAAGACTGGAGATATGTCCTGAGAGGCGCGACCCGGGTACAGTTTTCGGCTAACAACACCGGAATCATCTGGACGGTGATCGACTGTGGCAATTCGCCGACCGGCAACTTGATAATTGCTCGTGTTAGTCTGCGGCAACGGGCCCGAAGAGCGCCGACTGGAGACTTTGCGGAAGAGGCATCTGGAAAATATCATTGTGGCTGGCCCCTGGTATCTCGGAAAACTTGATTCGAATCGGGTCCAGGTTTGCCAGGGCCCGCCCCATCCTCGGAGGGATGATCTCGTCCGCCTTGCCGTGAAAGAGAAAGATCTCCGGAATCTTCTTTTGTGCGAGAATCGTTTTCAGAGAAGCGACGTTGTCGAACCGGTGCCGAAGGAGGCGCCCCAAAGGGATGCGGGTCTGTGTCCGGACCATATCGTCCATCGTGGTGAAGGTAGAAACCGCCAGAATTTTGCGAACGGGGTTTTTGGCTGCGAATTGGAGGGCGGCAGCCCCTCCGAGCGAGTGTCCCAGGACGCAGAGAGTTTCGGGACCAAGGTTCCAACCTTTCTCTTCCCGAAGAACTTGGAGCGCGCGTTCTGAGTTCTCAAGGATCGTCTCAGGATTGGGTCTACCATCACAAATTCCGTAGGCTGGATAGTCAATCAGCAGATAGCCGCTGCGGGGATCAGGAAAAGAACGGATCAGGCTAACCCAGGCCAAAGCAACGTCGCCATTCCCTCCGAACAAAAGCCACATATGCCGCGGGGCGATATCGGAATCCTCGCTTCGCCAGAAGAAAGCAGCTTGGTTTCCCTGAGATGTCCGGAATTTAACCTCTTGGACACCAACCTTTCGTGCTTCCTCTAGTTGGGTTGTCGAATAGCGCGGCGGAAAATAGATGAATCGGGCCTGAAAAAGCATCACCAGCGATACCAGACCGAGGAGTATGAGTGCACCGAGGATCCAGCCTGCGATATCGATCATAGTCATGCTACCGGACAACCTCGCATAACGCGACCGTGAGATGGACGGAGACTCGCAAAATGCGAGTTCGTACATACAAGTGTGACGAGTTGCCATTGGGTAACTCTCGGTAAAGGGAGGCTGTTGTGAGAATTGGCCACTCTGGCATGCGGCTAGCTTATAAAATTAGATTACTTCCGATGTCGACTAATATTGATCCGGCATTTAATCCGGAGATTGTCCTTCCGGCGATCAGGGATTCGTTTATAAATGGTGCGGTCATTGAAGGCGCCGCGACGGTCGACGAATCCGCGATCACGGGTGAGTCTGCGCCAGTCATTCGTGAATCCGGGAGCGATCGGAGCGCCGTCCTCGGCGGTACGAAAGTCCTGTCCGATCAAATCAAGGTTCAAATCACTTCTGATCCCGGTGAGACCTTTCTGGACCGAATGATCTGTCTTGTCGAAGGGACTAAGCGCCAAAAGACGCCGAACGAAATTGCGGTGACCATTGTTCTCTTGGCGCTGACGCTTCTCTTCCCGATTGCTGTGCTGTCGTTGAACCTTCTTGGTATCGTCTCTCCCGCGAACCTTGCCTTTCCAGTCCTGGTTGCGCTGGTTGTCTGTCTGATCCCGACAACGCTGGGCGGATTGCTTAGCGCGATTGGTCTGGCGGGTATCGATCGTCTGGTCCGGAAAAACGTTCTACCCCGGAGTGGCCGCGCCGTGGAAGTGGCTGGATCTGTAGACGTCATGCTGCTTGAGAAAACCGGCACTGTGACGATTGGCAGCCTGCAGGCAACAAGATTTCTCCCGGCTCCGGGCGTGACCGAACAGCGATTGGCGGACGCGGCACAATTCACCTGATCGGCGTTTGACGTACTCGACGCCGCCCTCTGAATGGCATCAGCTCCGCGCAAAGGTGCCGCGTGTGTCGCCTTGAGCTTGCTTCCTTGAGACGCCTCGGTTATGAAAACGCTAAACCATCCACCTCGGAGACAGACCAATGGTTATCGCATTAACATCTCTCGTTGGCATTTCATTATCACCCTTAATCTCTCTGATTGCCGGCATCCTCATTCTGGTCGTGCCGCGCCTGCTGAACTTTATCGTGGCAATCTACCTCATCATCATCGGCTTGGTCGGCGTGTTCCATTTGTGAGAACTTAGCCTGCATCGATCACAAATCTTGAGCGATTTGTGATCGATGCAGGCTCTGGCAGCGGAATTCTCCGGCTACGCCGGAAGATTCCGCTGCTGTTTTCGAGATAAGAGTTCAAACAGGTTGTCTGGTTTTCCGTATTTCAATAACGGCTCTTAAAGTGACGCCCAGCGTTTTAAGAGCTTTCTAGCCCGCAATGCACCGGGCGTGTCGGGCAAAGTCACGGTGCCTAACGAGGAAGAAATTGTTCAAAACACGTGCAAAGCGATGGCCATCGCGGCAAACCCGAAGACAAAAAGGAAAAGCATCAGCAGGGCGCGAGCGAAGGTCCAACCCTCATGGGTCGATTTGCGGATGACAAGGCAGGCCCACAAAAGAAGGACCGCGGAGAACCCTAAAGCAACCATCGGGTTGTCCAAAAGCCACTGCCAGAAGAGTATTGGGTTCGCTTCGACGACCGGTAACCAGCCCGAGTTAAACCGGTTCCAGTGATCAGCGAAGAATTCCTGAAACGCTTGAAGCGTTTTACTCATTCACTCCCGAAGTAGGCAAACAACCTTTTTATCGTACGGAGTGCATTGTGTAAAGATAGCAAAAATCGGGGGCAAGAAAGCCTAGCCCAGGGTTTACCTTGGTATCTGTGTAGCGTCACACGGCCCGAAGGAGTTTTGGCGTTTCCACTCCGTGGCCCGAAGTGGCCAAGAAAGCATGGCCCAGGGTTTACCCCATAGGCGTTAAGCTAACGTGCAGGTTGACGCAAGATGCCCCGGCGCAGGTAGGGCGAAGCTCCGGGGCGCCGTGAAAGGGCGCCTATATCCAGTGGGAGGAAG
>Ga0302325_10023318_pt1 | contig 12904 bp, 8 predicted proteins | sample Palsa_T0_2_FD_201948 | JGI IMG/M metagenome (GOLD analysis project Ga0302325, IMG submission 201948) | Peat permafrost microbial communities from Stordalen Mire near Abisko, Sweden - Palsa_T0_2 | ecosystem: Environmental > Terrestrial > Soil > Palsa > Peat permafrost | place: Sweden: Abisko... | reverse complement strand
TTTCAGAATCATCTGTCCGTCGGTCACGACGGTCTCGCCGGCTTGAACGCCGCTTTTGACCACGACCGTCGAGCCCTGCGTCCATGCGACCGTCACCGGCCGCATAGAGACCGTTTTGTTGGCACCGACCACGTACAGGAACGACCCGTTCGGTCCCTGGTTTACGGCCGTCACGGGAATGGTCGTGACGCGCGGCAGGACCTGGAGCGTCAGTTGAACATTGACGAACTGACCGGGCCAAAGCTTTTCGGCCGCATTGGGGAAGCGCGCTTTCAATTCGACCGAGCCGGTTGTCGGATCGACGCGATTGTCGGCGATGCTCAGCTGACCAGTATCCAGCAACACGCCCGTTTCCTGACTGAATGCCTTCGTCATCATGGGCTTGCGAAACCCGTTGGAGACATCGGACAGACGTTGGAAGTCGCCCTCGGGGACGGTGAAGGTCACAGCGATTGGCTGAAGCTGGTTCACAACAACAATGCCTGTCGCGCCGCTGCTTCCGCTCGATGGTGTGGAGGAACTGGTCGCAGCCGCCGTGCTCGGCGTGCTGCTGACGGAGCCGCTCGAGCTCACGAGATTGCCCGGATCGACCAAACGCACGCCGACGCGCCCCGTCACCGGAGAGACGATATGGCACCAGCCGAGATTCACATTGGCCGCTGCGACCGTGCCCTGATCCACCAGAACTGTCCCCTCGTCCTGTTTCACGAGTGCGGCCTGCGTGTCGACGGTTTGGCTGGCAATTGCGTTTTGCGCCTGCAACGCGCGGTAACGCGCCAGATCGATACGGGCGTTGGCCAACAGGGCTTCATCGCGTTTCAACGCGCCTTCGGCTTGCATGAGAACTGCGCGATAGGGCGCGGGGTCGATCTCGGCGATAACCTGGCCCGCCTGGACCTCGCTTCCTTCGGGAACGTTGACGCTGAGAAGCTTGCCGCTGACCTGGGCCAAAACGGTGACACTGGTCCAGGCCTGGGCTGCTCCGAGCGCGGTGATGGAGACAGGAACATCTGCGACCGTGGCCTCGGCGACCGTCACTGGAACCGGGTGAATTTTTGCCAGGGCCGGGGCCGGCGCACGAAAGAAAAGGGCCCAAACCAGGGCTGCAACCGCAATCAGCGCCAAGGCGCCCAGGAGCACGCGCCATCGTGCGATCGCCGGCCGCCACCGCTCAGGGACAATATCCTGCGCCCCGGTCCAAACGTCGTCGAAGGTGCTGCGCAGCCTTGTATCCATGGTCCGCTATTCTTCGTTCGCTATACTTGGGCGCTTGTGAGCCCCTGGCTCAAACGGGCCAGTATCCGCATTGGTTCAGAACCAAATCTGTCCCGGCCCGGGCGACGCCTCGCCGGGCTCCGGACTGTTCCCTTGGCACGCGGCTGCCTAGCTAGCATGGGATTTTGGCAGAGCGTTGCTTTCCGTGCGCTTTGGCAAAGTTTCTTACAATTTCGTTGTGCGGTCTCCGGGCTGCTTTGAGCGCTCTTTTCCAGTTTTTTCAGGCACATCGGCTGGGCCCACGCCCCGGCGATCTTCGAACGGCTTTCAAGGGATTGCCGGCTCACGGAGGTTTGAAGATGGCACAAGGGCCGCGGTGCGGGGCTGGAACGGCGGCGCAGCCCGATGGGCGATCGCCGGACATATGGTGACCACGCGCTTCTCATCCTGCCGTCACGTTCCGGGAAACACCCCTACTTACCCACCGGGGTCATGCCCTGGAAGCTGACCTGATCTCCCATGCCGTCGATGAGCGATTTGATGTCGATGGGTGGGGCGGCGTCGATGCCCGTGCCGGGGTGGTGGTGTTCGAGATCTTCGAGCGAGAAATTCATCGTCACGTCATAGGTGCGGTCGGGCTGGTTGCGCAAGCGCTGCTCGGCTTCATACCACTTTCCCTTGTCGTGCCCGTCGGGGCATGACTGGCGTTCGTCGCCTTCCGCCCCCCAGCGCATCTCGATGCAGTGGAACGGATCGAACGACATTTTATACAGGCGATGCACCAGATCGTCGAAGGTCATCGGCACGGGGCGCTTGCCGGAACTCAGATAGGTGATCGTGCAGGCTTGCGATTGCTCGTCATAAGCCTTTTCGAGATCCTGCTTGAGGAACACGCCGTCATAGACAATCCGCGGATCGCGGTGGACCCACATGTCGATCATCTCCGACATGTCTTTATAAAACTGCACGAACGCCGCCTTGATGCGCGCATCGCGAGACGGCGTGGAATAGGTCTCCCACTCGACATTGCTGGAGCCATAGATGTTGTCGGGCAGTCGCGCGGGATGCGGCTTGTTCGGGAAATTCTCTTGAATCGCCTGATCGACATACTGCGCGCGATCGTTGAAATCGTTGCATAGGGTCTGCATCGTGGCTTTGAGCTCGTAGACCGGGTTGTAGCTCATCTTGCCGCCCGAGACCGCGACGCGCACATATTCGTAAAAGCCGAGTTCCGCGCCGTTGTATTTGAAGCGCGCCTTGGTCACGTCCTGCTTCGGGTTTGGCTCCGTGCCGACATATTGGATCAGCGAATAGTCGGCGATCTGGTCGTTCTCGGCATAGGCCATGTGGCCGCCGATCAGATGGCCCCCGCCATCGCGGTGCGCGCCCACAAGCTTGAACGGGCGCCAGTTCTTGAAGCCACCGCCCAGCCGCATCGGGCTTTGGCCGAATTGCGCGCCATAGACGCTGCGCGAAATGGTAAAATCAGGATGCGCATCCATGTAATAGACACGCCCGTCTTCGTCGACCTTGTAGACGATTCCGACATGTCCATTCACATCATAGACGATCGTGCCCGGGTGAACGGAGCCCGGCTGCAGCGCGGGCGAATAGAAATCCGACAGTACGCCATGCTTCTCGCCAGCATCGGTGCGATAGGTGCCCGAGTAAACGGTTTCGAGTTCGCCGCGAATCGCCTCGGGCGCATTGATGCCACCACCGCGGTCGATCATGTCGTGGCGCGAGGTGGCGCGATTGGCGGTCTTGGTGAAGCGCAGATCGCCGCCCTCGCCGCTCAACCCGTCGACATAGCTGAACGGCAGGCCGTTCTTCCACGCATAATAGGCGCGCAGCATATAGGGCAGCTTGGCGCAATCGACATCGATATCGAGGAACGCCTGGTCGGACTTGCGGTAGGGATTGGCCGCATTGCGCAGGCAACTCTCCGAGGAACTGCAATTGGTTTCGCCCAGCGCCTGGACGAAATCGCCAAAGTCCTTTTCGTCGGCCTCGCTCCAATGGTCCTTGACGATGCGCCAGGACGCGGCGCTTGCCGGCGCCACGGCGGTGAAAGCGACAGCCGCAATCAGGATCAGAACGGCCGAAAGCGCACGCATCGCATCCCCCTTGTTCAAGCGAGCGTCCCGATGACCTCCGGTCAAGTCAAGAGCGTCGGCGGGTTTGGGTAAGCGGCCCTGCCGCTGCCGTCATTTTCCTGCGCTGATTCGATGGGGCAATAACCAGATATTGCGTGACAGCGGCAGCAAAGTGCCATATGAATCGCGCCCACAAAAGATTGTGTCCGGGCCGTACGCGGCCAAGTTTGGGGAGCGCCAAGGCCGGGAAACCGGCCTTCGGCATTTCCGAGGGCTTCATCTTTAACGTCTGTTCTAAGTCGCACGGCCTTTAAGACGCGGGATTATTGTAGTTTCGCCCGCAATTCGCCGAAGCCACAATGTTGCCAACACGAAATTTGGCTGTTTCAGTGCGAGGCTGGCTCTCGCACAGTCAAGCGACCACCCGAAAACCCCAGATTCCTGATGCATCCGCAGCTGCGGAGAGGTTGAAGGTACGACGTAGGCGATAGTTCGACCCTCGCGTGCCATTACTGACCAATTCGTTGCACGAGGTGATCTAGCAAAGGCCTAAAACAGGTATACTTCCGACGCGATCATCTGGTTTCTTACCTCCATTTGACGAGTTAATGATGAAATCCTAACGTTCCAAACACACGGGGGTGTTGGTGTGTCGGATAAGGGGAAAATATTACGCGACGCAGATGGCGCCGTGAGGCGCTCGGGGGCTGACCGCCCGCGGACGCGCTTCATGACTCGATTGCGCGGCCTTGTTGGCGCGCCCTCAAAAAAGTCCCAGGCGCCACGCCTCAACGGTTACGACTCGGTTCTGGAAACTCTTCAGCAATTTTATCCGGCCGGTTTACACGTCGTTTTCGAGGCCGCCCATTCTCAAGGCCTGGGCCGTCCTTCGGACGCCGTCGTAAAACAAATGCTGCAAAACCCGCTCATGCAAGATCCGGACATTGGGATTTCATTTCCCTCCGATCGCTTGCAAATCGACAAGCGCGTAACTGAATGCCACTTGTTGTGCGTGGGTGGACCGCGCTCCAATGTCGTGGCGCGCGAGATCCTGGAATACGAAAATCGCGCCAGCGAACACCAGCACGAGTACTATTCGCGGATAAATCGGCCTACCGTGCAGCTACCCGTGATCTACGTACAAAATCCGCACCTGCTTCTGGCAGACGACTTCGCCGAGGATTTCAAGACTGCATTCGATAAAGTCGAGGCGAACTACTTTACGCCGCGCAACGGAAGTCCCAAGGGCACGAAAGATGCAACGGCCGCCCACGCTGCCATCGCAGGAATCACGGCCGCTTACGGGACGCGGAGGGCCAAGAAACCGAAGCGCATGCTCGTGGCCGAAGGCCGCGCGAATTTGTCCGCATTCATTCCGGTGGAACTCTACCCCGAACTCGGCGATGGCGACAGCCGGCTTCCGTCTTCAGACGGCGAGGCCGATGTGCTGCTGGATTTCGTCTGGATAACCATCATGCCCAATCCTTATGCGCCGCAAGAAAAGGATCTGAAGGCCATCATTGTTTCCGGATGCACAGCAATGGGAACTTCGAAATTTATGCATGCGGAGGTCGTTAGACAAATCGATGAATTGTTGCGGGAAAAGAAACAGAGAGGAAAAGAAACAGGTTTTCAGCTGGTAATTCCCGTTCTTGCCGGAGTGCCACAGCATTCCAACAAGGACCAGAGAACGGGTGGTGGTAATCGCCCGAGCGTAGGGCCCTGCACATTTGGCGATGCTGAACCGTTCCCTCTGAAAATCGATACGAAATCCGACTGGGGCGCGTATTGCGACGAACTCGTTGAGGCCCTCGATAAAAAGCCGGCCGATATCACCAAACAGATGGTCGAGCTTAACCGCATTGATGCAAACCAGTTGTTGAGGGCCTTGCAGTACAATCACCAAGGCAAAGCCGAGCCCGAAAATATATTCGTCCTGGGCTGCTTCGAAGGAACCAAGACTTTTGCGACACAGCAGGGACGGGCATTCAGCTTCGTTCATGCGTTGCACAAAAGCGGCCGCTTTGTGCCGGATATGCGCCTCGTCGTGATCGGTGGCGGACTGAGCGGCCTTGCTGTCGCGGTGGCCGCAGCTTCTACCCGAATTACCGTTCATCTGATCGAGAAGAAGAAAAAGTCCGAATTTCTCAGCCATCTCGCCGGCGGAAAGCATCGCTTCATTCATCCGACGGTCTACGATTGGCCGATGAATGCCACTGACTACAATTGGGTTCGCTCGGCAGGCAATTTGAACGTATCCGGAATACCGTTTTTTCCATGGAAGGCGGGCACCGCGGATGCCGTTTCCGCCGAAATCCGCGATGCGTATAACCGCGAACGCGACAAGGTAAAGTTACGCTACGGGGAAGACCGCATCGTCGAACATACCGGCGCGACTGCGCACAGCATTCGCGTGAGCGACTCGGAGTATTTCATCGAATTTGTCGATGATAAAGGGCAAGCGCGGTACGTCATCGGGGATGCTGTCGTTATTGCCGCCGGCTTCTCGGAAGAGAAGAAGATTTGGGTCGTGCCCAGTGGAAATGGCTGGGACTTGACAAATGAGACGCCTTCATCGATCGACATCACAGACGTTCCTGCGCTGCGCCCGTTTGTGCTCTCCGATGGTTACTGGAAAGACGATTCGCACCGATTTGGGGACGTGAAACAGCGTCCGTTGCTGGGAATCGATAGCGACGGAAAAACCAACAATTTGCGCAAATTTGTCGTGGTCTCGGGACAAGGGGACGGCGCGCTCATCGATATTTTGCGGCTGGGCATAAAGGACTTTCGACATGAAAATGTCTTGAACAACCTCTGCTATGGCATCGACAAAGACGGCAAGACTGACGCCAAAGCCAAGTACGAAGTCTTCCGGAAGATGGGCGTAGCGATGCATCGCACGACGAATTCGGACGACTATAGGCGAGGGACCAACAGGCAACGTCACAAATTGCTCGAGGAGGCATTTGCGGATCTTCCTGTTCGAGAGTTGTTCGATTTAATGGGGCTAGTTCTGGAGCCGGATGTGCGCGTCGTAAATGTCACAAAGAGTGGCTCTCCGTTTCTGGCGCCATCGGCAATCAGCAATCGGCTGCTTGTCTGGTCGCTGTTTCTCAATCGGAGATTGGAATTTATTTCCGGAAACGTGGTGCGGTTGGAGACAAAGCCGACTGACCGGCAGGTGGATGTGGCGGGCGAAAGTCTCGAACGACTTTGCGTCTCCATTCAGCGATCGTCCCATGCCTATGGTGGCGTGACGGGTACGCGCGCCGATCAGATACGCAATATCGGGAACGTTGTCGGGCTTGTGTTCCGCCACGGAATTTATGACGGGAAGCCGGTCCAAGACATCAAATTTCCGACGATGAACGTAGATTCCAAGGTGGCTGACCCATTTTTATTGCAGCAACTGATCTCCATTCTGAATCTCACCAGCCGCCCCCATCCCGAGACGATCAAGTTTTTCCTGCATAATACGCGACAGTTTCGTTAAGAGGCCGCAACGACGGCTACAAATCCAATACGTGAAGCAAGATCAGCGTGTAGAGGATGCCCCACAACACGATGGCAACGCCGGTCGCGATCAGCGCCTTGAAACCGAGATTGGGCTTGTAGGGCGCGCCGGGATCGGTGCCGGCCACGACGCTGTCCCCGGCCTCGTGGGGAGTCTTCACGCCCATCGGCATGACGATCTGCAGCGCGAGAAACCAGAAGATGAAGAACGCTCCGACAAGCACGATCCAATGCATGCGCTTACGCCTGTTCGAGTTCGACCAAGGTGCCGACGAAATCCTTGGGATGCAGGAAGATCACGGGCTTGCCATGCGCTCCGATGCGCGGCTCGCCGGTGCCGGTGATGGTGGCACCTTCCGCACGCATGCGATCGCGCGCGGCATAGATGTCGTCCACCTCATAGCAGATGTGATGCATGCCGCCGGAAGGGTTCTTCTCGAGGAATTTAGCAATCGGCGAATTCTCGCCCAAAGGTTCGAGCAATTCGATCTTGGTGTTGGGCAATTCGACGAAGATGGTGATCACGCCATGATCCGGCTGCGGCACGGGCTCCGACACCTTGGCGCCCAGGGTGTCGCGATAGACCTTGGCCGCGGCCTGGATATTCTTCGTCGCAATGGCCACGTGATTGAGCCGGCCGATCATGTTTGTCTCCGTCGTTCGCACTTGATTTCGCCTCTCTCCCAACGAGAGAGGCCGGCGCCGCGTTAGCGGTGATGGGTGAGTGGGTGTCTATGCAGCGTCAAAAACCTTCAGAAATTTCGCGCTGCACAAGCACCCACTCACCCTGCCCCCTCTCCCGGAGGGAGAGAGGGAAATACACTTCCTCGCAAATCGTTCGCCCGTCAAACCCACATAATCTCCACCCGCGTCACGGGCTTCTTGCCCCAGGCATCGGAGGCGGCCCGGCGAGCTGCCCGGCGGACCGCCTCCCGGAGCGCCTCGTCGTCTACCCGCTTGGACTTGTGGTGGCGAAGTGCACCCTCCACGGCTTCCCGAACGGGCGCATGGATCTGATCCGGGATACCTTCCAGCAAGACGGCCGGCTCGCCTGCCACCCTGCCCTTGCTGTCGAGCGCGAACGTGATGGCGATCAGGCCCGCGAATGCCAGCGCTCGGCGGCCGCGGGCGTGGCCGTTGCCCTCCTCGACCAGAACCCGGCCATCCATGTAAAGCCGGCCCGATGGAACTTCGTCGACGATCTCGGCGCGGCCGGGCGCCAATCTGAGCATCTGGCCATTCCGGATCACCACGGCCTGAGGCACCTGTAACGAAAGCGCAAGCCGCGCATGCGCCGTCATGTGGCGCAACTCGCCATGGACGGGCACCGCGATCTGTGGCCGGACCCAGCGATACATCTGGGCGAGCTCGTCGCGAGCGGGATGCCCCGACACATGGACGAAATGGTCCTGCTCGGTAAGCACCTCGACGCCGAGACCTGCCAGCTTGTTCTGCAACTCGAAGATCGACAATTCGTTACCGGGAATTATGCGCGACGAGAAAATTACGGCATCGCCTGTGCCCAGCTTCACATTGGGATGATCGCCCGACGCGATACGCGCGAGCGCCGCGCGCTGTTCGCCCTGGCTCCCGGTGCACAAATAGAGAATTCGGTTCGGCGGCAGCTGCGCGGCCTCCGCTTCGTCGAGAAGTGTGGGAAACCCTTTGAGATATCCGGTCTCGCGCGCGGCATTGGTGATGCGGTGCATGGCGCGGCCGACTAGAGCGACCTCGCGGCCGTGGGTGCGCGCGGCACGGGCGATCGTATCGATGCGTGCGACATTGGACGCGAAAGACGTGACCGCCACGCGCCCCTTCAAGCTGCCGATCAATTCGGTCAGGCTCTTGCGCACATCGGCTTCGGAACCGGAACTGCCTGACACGAGCGCATTGGTGGAATCGCAGACGAGTGCCAGCGCGCCATCGTCGCCGAGTTTCTGCAGCGCGCTTGTATCCGTCACCTCGCCCAGAAGCGGATCGGGATCGATCTTCCAGTCGCCGGTGTGCACGACCACGCCCAGAGGCGTGCGGATCGCGAGAGCGTTGGGCTCGAGAACCGAGTGCGTGATCGAAATGAATTCGATCGCAAAGGGCCCAAGCTTCAGCTTGCCGCCCAGCTGCACAATCCTGACCCGCAGCTTGTCGCTCAAGCCGGCTTCCTCGAGCTTGTCTTCGAGCAGGCGCGCAGTGAACGGCGTCGCGTAGACGGGGCAGCGCAATTGCGGCCACAGATGCGCGACCGCGCCGATATGATCCTCGTGCGCATGGGTGAGCACGATCGCGCGCACGCGCTCGCGCTGTTCGGCCAGATAGCGGATGTCCGGCATGATCAGATCGATGCCGGGTGTGAGGCCCTCGCGGCCGAATAGCACGCCGCAATCGACCACGATCCATTCGCGTTCGTCGGCGGGTCCGTAGCCATAGGCATTGAAATTCATGCCGATTTCACCCGCGCCGCCGAGCGGCAGCAGGACAAGCTCGTCGTCGCGTTTGGGGGCTGCCATCAAGCTTTGGCACGCCCGGCATTGCGTGCATGGATGAGAACAAGGCCACGGATAGTGAGATCGGGATCGAGGTGATCGATGACGGTCGTCTGCTTGTGGAACAGGTTCGCGAGGCCGCCCGTGCCGATCACGGTCATGGGTTCGCTATACTCGGCCTTGATGCGCGCGACGAGCCCTTCGATCAGGCCGATATAGCCCCAGAACAAACCGGATTGCATGGCGGGTATAGTGTCCTTGCCGATCACCGATTGGGTGCGCTGGATCGCGACTCTCGGCAGCATCGCGGCGCCCTTGTGCAGCGCTTCGGCCGACAGATTGGCACCCGGCGCGATCACGCCGCCTTCGTAGTCACCCTTCGCGCTGACGATATCGAACGTCGTCGCAGTACCGAAATCGACGACAATGAGCGCTCCCTTGTAGCGGTCATGCGCGGCAACCGTGTTCACGAGACGGTCTGCGCCGACGGCCTCGGGCCGGTCGATGTGAATCTCGATGCCGAGATCAAGGTTCGGATCGCCCACCACCAGAGGCTCGCATTTGAGATAGCGCCGGCATAGCAGCCGCAGGTCGAACAATGCCGCCGGCACGACCGTCGCGATGATCGCGCTGTCGATGTCGTCGAAGCTCAATCCGTTGAGCGCCAAAAGGGGCGACAGAAGCACTGCATATTCGTCGGCGGTGCGCGTCGTCTCCGTGACCGCGCGCCATTCGGCACGCACGTCGGTGCCGTCGTGAACGGCGAAGACGATGTTGGTGTTGCCGGCATCGACGACGAGAAGCATGGCGGTCCCTAAAAGAAAACCTCTCCGGCGGAGATTATGCGCGTGCGGTCCCGGCTTTCGCGCAGGATCAGCGCGCCTCGGCTATCTATTCCTTCAAACACCCCGTGAGTCTCCTCGTTCTGCAACCGGGCGCGAATGCGCGTGCCCAGACCCGCCGCACGCGACAGCCAGACATCCCGTATCTCCGCAAAACCCTGCGTCATCCAAACGTCATACCATTTCGCCCACGCCGCCGCGAGGCCGGTCAGCGCGTCGCGCGCGGCCGGCGTCGGCATTCCGAGTGCTGCCAGCGATGTAGCAGGGAACTCCATGCCTTCGGGGAAGGCCGCCAGATTGACGCCGATGCCGACGGCAAGCCAGTCGAGCCGGTCTCCGCCCGCGCTCGCGGATTCCAGCAATATGCCCGCAATCTTTTTGCCGTCGACGAGCACGTCATTCGGCCATTTGACGCGTATCGCGGCGTTGCCGGCGTAGCGTGTCACCAGGTCGGACGCCGAAATCGCAGCGACAAAAGAGAGCTGCGCGCAGTCGACCGCGGGCTTTGCGGGACGCAGTAACAGAGTCGTCGCGAGGTTGCCGGTCGGCGATTCCCAGTTTCGTCCGCGGCGTCCCCGACCCGCGCTCTGGCGGTCGGCTGCAATCCAAACGGGACCGGGTTCGCCCGCGAGCGCGAGACGGCGCGCTTCCTCGTTGGTAGAATCGACGACCTCAAAATGCTTGAGTGCGTAGCCTTGGGGCCACGCGGGTACTGCGTTCACGGCAGAAGCGCTTTGGCGCTGGCTGCGGCCACCGACACGATTTGGCCTCCGGAGGCCACGAACACGATCACGAACAGGCTGGAGGCTGTCAGTATGGCCTTGAGGTTCCAGCTCATGTCGCCGTCGAAGGCCGGCGCGGGATCGTCGAAATACATGACCTTGACGACGCGCAGATAATAATAGGCGCCCACGACACTTGCCAGCACGCCGAGCACAGCCAGCGCATACATGTGCACCGCCACGACCGCGAGGAAGATATAGAACTTCGCGAGGAACCCGGCGAAAGGCGGAAGCCCTGCCAGGCTCAACATCAATGCGGCGAATGCCAGCGCGAGCATCGGCCGGCTGCGCGCGAGTCCCGCAAGGTCGGCAATGGTTTCAACGGCCTCGCCGTCGCGCCGCATCGCGAGGATGCAGACGAACACGCCTGCATTGGTGATCAGATAGATCGTCAGGTAGATCAGCACGCCTTCGACGCCCTGCGTCGTGCCGGCGGCGAGACCCAGAAGTGCATAGCCCATATGACCGATGGAGCTGTAGGCCATCAGTCGCTTGATGTTGGTCTGACCGATTGCAGCCACCGCGCCCAGGATCATCGAAAGCGCAGAGACGAAGATCACGATCTGCTGCCATTCCACCGCGGCATGGGCGAACGGCACGATCATCGCACGCAGGAACAGCGCCATCGCGGCCACTTTCGGTGCCATCGAAAAGAAGGCGGTGATAGGCGTAGGCGAGCCTTCGTAGACGTCGGGAGTCCACATATGGAACGGCACGGCCGACAGCTTGAACGCGAGGCCCGCGATCAGGAACACGATGCCGAAGATCAGCCCGATATTGACGCCTGATCTCGTCACGACATGCGCGATGACTGCAAACTCGGTCGACCCGGTAAAGCCGTAGATCAGCGAGATGCCGTAAAGCAGCATGCCCGAGGAGAGCGCGCCCAGCACGAAATATTTAAGGCCCGCCTCGCTCGATTTGAGCGAGTCCCGGTTGAACGCGGCCAGCACATACAGCGCGAGGCTCTGCAGTTCGAGACCCATATAAAGCGCGATGAAACTCGACGCCGAGACCATCAGGAACATGCCGACGGTCGACAGCACCAGCAGCACCGGAAATTCGAAATGGGCGATCTTCTCCCGCTCGAGATATTCCTTGGACATCAGGATCGTGAGTCCTGTCCCCATCAGGATCAGGATCTTGGCGAAGCGCGCGAAATCGTCGGCGATAAACGCGCCGTGAAACGCCTTGTTGAACTGTGTCAGCGGGAACAACACATACCAGCCGGTTACGACAAGCAGGATCAGGGCCAGCCAGGACACGAGACCGAGCGAGCGGTCGCCGCGCATCACTCCCAGAACGAGCAGCGCCATGCCGCCAATCGACAGCAGCAATTCGGGAAACAGAACGAGGAAATCGTTGGACATGAAGCTCACGGTTCGGCTCCTGGCCGCGCGATGGAGGCAAGTTTCGGCGCCCGGTCGATGGCAAGTGCGGTCTTGTGCTGCTCGATTAGATTGGCGACGGACATGGACGTCACATCGAGGATCGGTTGGGGATAGACACCCATCGCAATCGTGATGATCACGAGCGGGGTCAGGATCGCGACTTCTCTCAGGCTCAAATCCTGGATCGCCTGGAGGCTCGGTTTCACGAGTGCGCCGAACATCACGCGGCCATAGAGATAGAGCATATAGGCGGCCGACAGGATCATGCCGGTGGCCGCGAAGATCACGACCCAGGTGTTGACCGCAAACGTGCCCAGCATGGCGAGGAATTCGCCGATGAAGCCGCCCGTCCCCGGCAGCCCCATATTGGCCAGCGAGAAGATCAGGAAGCAAACGGCATAAAGCGGCATACGTGCCACGAGCCCGCCATAGGCCACAATTTCGCGGGTGTGCATGCGGTCGTAGATCACGCCTACACACAGGAAGAGCGCGCCCGATACCACGCCATGCGACAGCATCTGGAAAATGCCGCCTTCGACGCCCTGATGAGTGAGCGAGAAAATGCCCATGGTGACGAAGCCC
>Ga0302325_10023315_pt1 | contig 12905 bp, 9 predicted proteins | sample Palsa_T0_2_FD_201948 | JGI IMG/M metagenome (GOLD analysis project Ga0302325, IMG submission 201948) | Peat permafrost microbial communities from Stordalen Mire near Abisko, Sweden - Palsa_T0_2 | ecosystem: Environmental > Terrestrial > Soil > Palsa > Peat permafrost | place: Sweden: Abisko... | reverse complement strand
CCAGACGCTCGAGGGGAACGTAGAGGCGTGCATCGTCGGCGTATTGCAAAAGCATGAATTCTCCGGCAGCGCCTTCGACACTCACCTGACGCAGGCCTTCGAACTGGCCGATGCCGTGGTCGACGTGGACGACGAAATCTCCGGCCTTCAGATCGGAGAAATCTCCCAGAAAGGCGGCGGATTTTGGACGAGCGCGCGCGGGGAGAGGCGCGGCGTCCATATCGAAGATGTCGGAAAGACCGTGCAGAGCCAGAGCACAATCGGGAATTACGACTCCGTCGCGAATTGGCGCTTTCAGCAGGACGACAGCGGAAGGGCCGCCGGTGGCTTCGTCGGCGAGGCGGGCGACCGTGGCATCATCTTCCAATTCTCCCTGGCGGTAGGGCAAGCCATATTCGCGGAAGAGATCGGAAACGCGCTCGAGTTCGCCGGTGCTGGCGGCGGCTACAAATACCGCGAATCCCGCGGCGATTCGCGCGCGCGTTTCGCCCATGAAGGCCTGAATGTTTCCATGGAAACGCGCGGTCGGCTGAGTGCGGATGACGTTGGCATCAGGCTCGCCGGTTTCCAACGCGAGGCGTTCGAGGCGCAGACGCGGCGTGCTGGAAAGGATGCGTGTCCACTCCTCCGGATCGAGCGCGAAATGAGAAGGCGTGGCATCGGAGTCCTCGCCTGCCGACGTCCAGGCTTCGTCGAGACGCGCGCGAAAAGATTCCGCGGCGGGGGCCAGCGCGGCCGGTTCATCGAGCAGCACGACGCCGCGAGAAACGAGTCGGAGCAGATTGGACTGCAAACGAGACCCACCGGCAGCGCGGAATTCCCATCCCGGTGTGAGACCGGACATGCGATCGCGATTTTCTTCGACTCCGCGGCGAGGAACATCATGAAGGGGAAGGAGGACAACACGTTCGAGGGGACGAATGGAACGCTGGGAAGCGGGATCGAATTCGCGGATGGATTCCAAGTTATCGCCGAGAAGGTCGAGTCGCACAGGGCGAGCGGCGTCAGGCGAAAAAATATCTACAATGCCGCCGCGCGAAGCGAATTGGCCGGGCGATTCGACAAGTTCCTGGCGCTCGTATCCGGCGCTGGCCAAAAAATCGAGAATCTGTTCGAGCGAAATTTCCTGAGCGCGAGACAACGCGAGAGCCAGTTGGCGGTACTCTTCGGCAGAGCGCAGACGCTCGAGCGCGGCTTCCACGGGGGCGATGAGAACATCGGCCTCGCCGCTGCTCCAGCGCCACAGCGCCATGCCGCGGGCAGCGGAGATTTCCGGATGGGTTCCAAAATTCGAAAATGGGAGCACGTCGCGACCTGGGAAAAGCACCACGCGCTGCGGCGGCTTGCCGGAAAGAGCGCGAAGGAAGAATCGCAATGGCGGCGCAAATTCCTCCGCTTGGCGGCCGGATTCCACCAGGCATATGACGGGGCGATTGAGCGACGCGGCAGCGAGCGCGGCTACGAGCGGTTTGGAGACGCCGGAAAGACCTGCCAGCGAGACATCCGCGCTCGGATGGCGCAGGGCGTCGAAGGATTTTCCCACGGCGGGAAGATGCTCGACGCGCCGGAGAAGTTCAGCTACAAGAGGCAGAATCATGAATCGGCTTGCCGAATCCTGGCGACCAGGGCGGAAGTGGAAAAGCCGGGCTGCAACGGCAGCGAAACCACGCGGCCGCCGGCGGCTTCGACTTCGGCGCGCCCGACGATGGCGTCTTCGCCCCAGTCCTCGCCCTTGACTAGAACGTTTGGCAATAGGGCGGCGATGAGGAGTTGCGGCGTGGCCTCGTCGAAAATTGTGACCGCGTCAACGGCAGCCAAAGCGCCCAAAATCTCGGCGCGGTCGTCCTGAGAAAAGACGGGGCGTTGCGGGCCCTTCATGGCGCGGACGCTGGCGTCGCTATTGATGGCCACAAGGAGGACATCGCCAAGGGAGCGTGCGTCTTCCAGAAGGCGAATGTGGCCGGGATGGAGCAGGTCAAAGCAACCGTTGGTGAAAACGATGCGGCGTCGGCCACGGCGGCATTCACCGGCAAATTCAAGAAGTTCTTTTTGTGAGAGAATGCGGCCCAAATCGAGTTTGTCCGTCGCCGGCGCCCACCGGGAGAATAAAATTGTAACATGCGAGCGAGAGGGCGTAGAGACGCACAGGAAGACGAATGAGACGGGGAGACCTGATACTGGCTGCCATGGGGGTGTTACTGCTGGCGGGCAGCGCCGCGTGGACCCGAAGACACGCGCCAACCGTAACGGACTTCGTCATCGAGGCGGGCGGTTGCCGCACTCCGGCGAGCGTGATGGAACCGCGGCAATCGCCGCCGCGCGGATACGCGCTGGTGCTGCATGGACTGTCGGCGAACCGGCGCGTGATGCAGCCGCTGGCGGGATGGATGACGGCGTCCGGCTTCCGTATCTATCTAGTTGATCTGCCGGGACACGGAGTCAGCACGGAGGCGTATTCATTCGCGCGGGCGGAGAATTGCATCACCGGGTCAGCACTGGAACTGGAGCGCAGAGGCTGGATCGAACCGCAAAATACGGTGGTGATCGGGCACTCGATGGGCGGGGCCATCGCCGTGCGCCTGGCTGATCATTTTCCGGCGGCGGCCACGGTGGCAATTTCTCCCGCGCCGATGATTCTTCCCGCACGACTGCCGGCGAACCTGCTGATTTTCAGTGCGCAGTTCGATGTGCCGGCGCTGAAGCGGCAGGCCGAAGCGCTCGCTCGTGCCCAAGACCGCGCCGAGTCGAAGGATTCATCGCGAAAGCAAACGGCCGCTTGGGTAACCATTTGGCACGCCTCGCATTCCAGTTTGATTGCCAACCGGGACGTGAAGCGGCGTACGGCGGAGTGGGCTTCAACCGCCATTCCGGGCGCGACCCGCAATACCTTTGTTGAACCCGCAAACTTGTTCCCGGCAGCGGCGCTGGGTGCACTGGGGCTGGCGCTTCTCTTCCCTCTTGGAGCAAGTTTATGTTTTCGACTTTTTCGAATCCCTGCGGTGGCCGGGCAGTTCGCAAATCCGGCGCTCGCGCCGATACTGTGGCAATGGCCGCTGGCGGCGTTGGCGGGAGTTTGCGTGCTGAACTACGGGGTACCACTGCGCTTTTTGCATCTATTGATGGACGACTATCTGGCGTCATTGCTGCTGTGTGTGGCCGTGATTCTCGGTGCGTTGCGGTGGAACGCGGCGTGGGAGTGGCTCCGCGGCAGCTCTGTCGAAATAATCGCCGCCGCCATAGTGGGACTGCTGGCGCTACTCGCCGCCGGCGCGTGGGCAAATTGGCAGATGGGCGAAGCGGCGCTGAACGGGGCGCGTGCCTGGCGGATGGCGGCGATGACTCCGCTGATGTGGCCGTATTTTTTTCTTGAGGAATCCGCGCTGGGGACGCCGGAAGGCCGGCGACTGCGTCGCTTCGGAGCGTTTATGGGCGGACGGCTGGCGCTTTGGCTGGCGGCCTTGCTGGGAGTTTGGTGGCTGCAGAGCGGCGAATTCATGATTTTCTTTCTGGCTATTCCGCTGGCGGGGTTTTCGGTGCTGCAACGGCTGGGGGCTGACGCTTTGTGGACACGAGGCGGCGGGGCCACCGCAGCCGCGACGTTCAATGCTATACTGGCGGCCGGTTCTTTAGCGGCGTTCCTGCCGCTGAAGTAGTGGCACATCACTTGTCGATGAAAGAAATTGCCATTGTGGGCGGCGGTCCGGCGGGATCGCTGTGCGGGGAGCGCCTCGCCAGCGCGGGTTTTCCCGTCACGCTTTTTGAAGAGCATCCCGCGTGGGAGAAGCCCTGCGGCGGCGGACTGACGCACAAGGCCATCCAAACCTATCCGTTTCTGTTGGACAATCCTCTCCCCAAGCGCGAAGTGCGGAGCGCCGAATTGATTTCCGGCAGCGGCCAGCGCGCAAAATTTGATCTGGGCGATCCCATCGTCATATATTCCCGCAAAGTTTTGAATCGCATGCTGCTGGAGCGCGCCAAATCGGCCGGGTGCCGCGTGGTGGAATCGCGCGTAACGGCCGTGGACACGCAGAGCCCACGAGTGCGGCTGACGACGAAGAACGCAAAGCACGACGCGGACTTTGTGGTATTGGCGGGAGGCGCGCGCAATCAACTGCTGCCGGAAACCACGCCGCTGCGGCCTCAGGACCTGGAAATTACGCTAGGCTACTTCGTGCCCGGGCAGCAGGAATCGCTCAAAATAAAATTCCTGCCGCAATTCGAGGGATACCTGTGGTCGTTTCCGCGCGCGGACCATCTTTCCGTGGGTATTTGCGGAAAGATGGCGCAGAATTCCAGCCGGAAATTACGCGGTCACTTGGACCAGTTTGTCCGCGAGGAAGGAATTCCCACCGAGGGCGCCACGTTTTACAGCCACGTGCTGCCGTCCCCTGAAGTGGAGACGATCAAGCACCGGCGCGTAGCGGGTCGCAACTGGGCGCTAGCGGGTGACGCGGCGGCATGCACGGATCCCGTTACTGGCGAAGGACTGTATTATGCGCTGCGCTCCGGGGACCTGCTGGCGCAGGCCCTGATGGAGGAATCGCCGGAAACATATCCCGCGCGGCTACAAGCGGAACTTTCCGCGGATCTGGAATTCGCGGCACGAGTTGCCCGATTCCTTTTCCGGGGACAGTTCCTGGGCGCGGCGGTGACTACGCGAATGGTGCAATTCTTGCGGCGCAGCGCGACTTTCCGGGAACTGATGCGCGACGTCTTCAGCGGTTCGCAGAACTACACAACGCTGCGGCGGCGGTTGTGGAAGCAGTTAGGCGCAACCCTCGCGGAGATTGCGCGAAGCCTGTTTGATCCGGCGGCAGCAGATCCCCTCGCAGCAGTGCCGCCCCCACAGCAGCCCTGATTCCCCCGCGCCCGCGGCTGACCGCACCGCATGGATTCGACGCTCCATCTCCGCTGCGAGCAGGCAATCTTCAACGCCATAGCCAGCCATGACTTGCTGGAGGCGGCGCGAGTGCGTTGCCAGCCTAGGCGTGCCGGGCGTTGGCCACTTTGCGCGCAGGGGGCGTTTCTGCCATCTTGCGAATCATGGCCAGCACGAGCTTTTTGTCGTCTTCGGAGAGCGTGCTGCTGTAGCGGCGGATTTCCGCGAGGAAACGAATCTCATCCCCGGATAGTTCTCCGAGGATGCGGCGCGTCTCCTTGTCCTGCGGCGTGTCCGTGCCGGGAAAGAAATCAGCCAGGCTGATTTCCATGGCTTCGGCAATTTTCGCCAGCGTCTCGAGCGACGGAACGGTATGGCCGTTCTCGACGCGCGAGAGATAGCAGCGCAGCAGACCGGTTCGCTTTTCGATGTCGCCTTGCGAAAGTCCTCGATCACCTCTGTAAGAACGAATCACTTCGCCGATATGCACTTTCGGCTTTTCTTTCGGCATAGGCCGATGTCTCCAGTGATGACCCCACGCTATCTTACGCAAGGGCGCCGCAAGCCGCAACTCGGAACAGGGAATTTCGCAAGTTTGCGCTTCAGGGGAACCGCAGGCAAGACCGGTAGCGTTCGCTCGCAAAGAAGAAACCCGGCGTGGAGATTCCGCACGACGGAAGAATAGTGTGGCGACGACTTTACAGAAATTCAGATGTGCGGTAAACCATTAGGTCCGACTTTTGCAGCTCTTTTGGTTTCCTCGGGCGCGAACGCAAACGATGGCGCAAATATTTCATCCCAGCACGAACACAATTTCGAGAGTCACCATATTCGGCGGCGCCTTGCTGGTGTGTGTTCTGCTGGGTTTGCTGATGGGCATCCAGCGGTCCGGCTGGAATACCAAGCAGGACGTGGTGGTGAGCCAGCCGATTCAGTTCAGCCACAAACATCACGTGGGTGATGATGGGATTGACTGCCGGTATTGCCACACTACGGTGGAAACGGCGGCGTACGCGGGCATTCCTCCGACCAAAACGTGCATGAACTGCCATACGCAGCTTTATGCCGATAGTCCCTACCTGGAGCCCGTGCGGGCCAGCTTCCGCACCGGGCAGCCGATCATCTGGAATGAAGTTTATCGCGTGCCGGACTATGTTTATTTCAACCATAGCATTCACGTGAGCAAGGGTGTCGGGTGCGAAACGTGCCACGGGCGCGTGGACGAAATGCCATTGGTGCGCCGCGCGGCTTCGCTGGAGATGCAGTGGTGCATCGATTGCCACCGCAATCCCGTTCCAAACCTGCGTCCGCAAAGCGCGATTTTCACGATGGGATGGAAAGCGCCCGCAAACCAGCAGGAAGCAGGACAGAAATTGGCGGCGGAATATCACATACGGACTCCGCGAGACCTGACGAGCTGTTCGACGTGCCACCGATGAGGAAGGATCGCACATGAGGAAGGAGATCCGGCTGGATCTGACCGACGTCCGCGAGCGCTTGCGCGGCGCGGCGGGCCCGCAATACTGGCGCATGCTGGATGAAATCGCTGCTACTCCGGAATTCGAGGCCATGCTTCACCGGGAATTTCCCAATCAGGCTTCGGAGATGCGAGACCCAGTGAGCCGGCGGAATTTCATCAAGCTGATGGGATCGTCTCTGGCAGTCGCCGGAATGACGGCGTGCAGCCGTATGACCGCGGACACAATCGTTCCTTATTCGCTTCAGCCGGCGGAGCTGCAACCCGGCGTTCCATTGTTTTTCGCGACCACGTACACGCTATCGGGCGCGGGTACCGGCCTGCTGGTGGAAAGCCACGAGGGGCGGCCCACAAAAATTGAGGGAAATCCGGTGCATCCCGCCAGCTTGGGCGCGACCGACGTTTATGCGCAAGCTTCGATACTGGATTTATACGATCCGGATCGCTCACAGGCACTCACGAATCTGGGCGACATACGGCCGTGGTCCAGCCTGCTGGCGGAAATCAGCGAGCAATTGCCGGCATTGAGAGCCGATCATGGCGCGGGACTGGCGATCCTGACGGAAACGGTTTCGTCGCCGGCGCTGGCGGCACAGATCCAGTCGTTGCTGACAGATTTTCCGCAAGCCAAATGGCACCAGTACGAATCGTGCGGACCGCACGCGGCGCGCGCGGGCGCGCAAATGGCGTTTGGCCGCGCGGTGAATTGCGTTTATCAACCGGCGAAGGCGGACGTCATACTTTCGCTGGATTCGGATTTCCTGACGGCCGGGGCAGGCACCCTGCGTTATGCGCGAGAATTCGCTTCGCGGCGGGATCCCGATGGCGCGGTCGCAATGAACCGACTTTATGCGGTGGAATCGTCGCCAAGCAGCACAGGTGCCAAAGCCGACCATCGGCTGGCCATGACGGCAAGCCGCGTGGAGCTTTTTGCGCGGGCGCTGGCTGCAAACCTGGGAAGCGGTTCGGCGGTGACGCTGGAAAGCCGGGAGCAAAGTTGGCTGGAAGCGGTGGCAAGGGATTTGAAGAACCACCGCGGACAGTCGATCGTGGTGCCGGGCGATGGTCAATCGGCTGCCGTGCATGCGCTGGCGCACGTGATGAACCAGGCGCTGGGTAATGCAGGATCAACTGTCACTTATATTGACCCGTACGAAGCGCAGCCGGTGGATCAATTCAATGCCCTGCTGGATCTGCTGCAGGACCTGGATCAGAACCGCGTGCAATGGCTGGTGATTCTCGGCGGCAATCCGGTGCATACCACGCCGGGAAATTTGGGATTCGCTGACCGCATGCTGCGAGCGAGCTGGCGGCTGCATCTGAGCCTGTTCCAGGACGAGACCTCGGAATTGTGCCAGTGGCACGTTCCGCAGGCGCATTACCTGGAATCGTGGGGCGATGCGCGAGCATTCGACGGGACTGCAAGCCTGATTCAGCCCTTGATCGCGCCGCTCTATTCGGGCAGATCCGCGCACGAGGTGCTCGCGGCATTCAGCAGCCAGCCGGAGAGGAGCAATCACGACATTGTCCGGGAATATTGGAAGACACATCACGCCGGCGCGGATTTCGGACAATTCTGGCGGAAATCGCTGAACGATGGAGTCGTCGCGGATTCGGCCTTCTCGCCGCTGGATATTTCACCCAAGCAGGATTTTATCGGCTCGCTCACTTTGCCGGCCGCGGCGCCATCGGGCGCGATGGAAGTGATTTTCCGGCCGGATCCCGCGGTGTACGACGGTCGGTTTGCGAACAATGGCTGGATGCAGGAATGGCCGCAGCCGCTGACACGATTGACGTGGGACAACACGGCAATGGTGAGTCCGGCGACGGCGGAGCGGCTGGGTCTCTCTTACAGCATCGCGTTCAGCGGAGGAGGAGAACACGGACGCGTGCAGGCGGACGTGGTGGAAATCGAGTTGGCCGGGCGGAAGCTGCGTGCCCCGGCATGGATTGTTCCAGGACACGCCGACGATTGCGTGACGCTCACACTGGGACAAGGACGCAAGAAAGCGGGCCAGGTGGGAACCGGCGTGGGGTATGACGGGTCGTACCTGCGCAGGGCGGATGATCCATGGATGGCGGGCGGCGGCCAGTTGCGGAAGACAGGCGGTACTCATTTGCTGGCCTGCGTGCAATACCATCACAACATGGAAGGGCGGCCGATCGTGATGGCCGCCGCGCTGGAGGATTACCGCAAGAATTCGAAATTCGCGCAGGAGGCGGCGGACGCGCCGGCGCCTTCGCTGACTCTTTACGCTCCTTATTCATACAACGGCTATGCCTGGGGCATGGCGATTGACCTGAATGCGTGCACGGGATGTGGCGCATGCGTAATTGCCTGCCAGGCGGAGAACAATAGTCCCGTAGTCGGCAAAGAGCAGGTGATGAAGGGGCGGGAAATGCACTGGTTGCGCATTGACCGCTATTACACGGGAAGCATCGATGCTCCGGGCACGTATTTCCAGCCGGTAATGTGCCAGCAATGCGAGAACGCGCCGTGCGAGGAGGTCTGCCCTGTCGGCGCGACAGTGCACAGCTCGGAAGGGCTGAACGATATGGTCTACAACCGCTGCGTGGGGACGCGCTATTGCTCGAACAACTGCCCGTATAAAGTGCGGCGGTTCAATTTCCTGCAATACGCCGACGAAGGCACGCCCAGCCTGAAGCTGCTGCAAAATCCGGAAGTGACCGTGCGCAGCCGCGGGGTGATGGAGAAGTGCACCTACTGCGTGCAACGCATCAGCAACGGGCGGATCACGGCGGAGAAAGAAAACCGCGAAGTGCGGGACGGAGAGATTCGGACGGCGTGCGAGGCGGCCTGCCCGGCGCGCGCCATCACATTCGGAAACATCAACGATAAACAAGCCCGCGTGGCGGAGCGCAAGAGCGTTGACCGCAATTACGGATTGCTGACTTCATTGAATACGCGCCCGCGGACAAGTTATCTCGCTTCGGTGCGAAATCCGAATCCGGAGCTGGAGGGCTTGGGCTGATGGATCAGCTCCAGGAATCCGGCGGGACACCACGTCACACCACGCCTGTTCTGGAGCCGGGGTATACCTTTGCCTCGGTCACGGACAAGATCAGCTCGATCGTCCTGACGCGGCGATGGTCGAAGGGATGGCTCTTCGGCTTCGCCGTTAGCTTCACAATGCTGATGGTGTTGAACTTTGCGGTCTGTTATTTGTTCTTCAAGGGCGTCGGTATCTGGGGAATTGATATTCCGGTGGGCTGGGGATTTGCCATCGTAAATTTCGTATGGTGGATCGGAATCGGACACGCGGGAACGCTGATTTCGGCCATTCTGCTGCTGCTGAATCAAAAATGGCGTACGTCCATTAACCGGTTCGCGGAAGCCATGACGCTTTTCGCCGTGGCGTGCGCGGGGCTGTTTCCGGTATTGCATCTGGGGCGGCCGTGGTTTGCCTACTGGCTGTTTCCCTACCCCAGCACGATGGGTGTCTGGCCGCAGTTCCGCAGCCCGCTCGTGTGGGACGTCTTTGCGGTCTCCACGTATGCAACCGTCTCGCTGGTTTTCTGGTTCGTGGGCCTGATCCCCGACCTGGCGACGTTGCGCGACCGGGCCGCCGGCAAAGCGAAGAAAATCGTGTACGGCATATTCGCGATGGGCTGGCGCGGATCGGCGCGGCACTGGCACCGCTATGAGACGGCCTACCTGCTGCTGGCGGGCCTGGCGACTCCGCTGGTGGTCTCCGTGCATACGGTGGTGAGCTTCGATTTCGCGGTGGGCATCATCCCCGGCTGGCATTCGACGATTTTCCCCCCGTATTTCGTGGCCGGCGCGATTTTCTCCGGATTCTCGATGGTGTTGTGCCTGGCGATCCCGTTGCGCGCGGCGTATCACCTCGAGGATTTCATCACGCTCCGCCACCTGGACAACATGGCCAAGGTGATGCTGGCGACAGGATTGGTGCTGGCGTATGGCTACGTGATGGAGATGTTCACCGCGTGGTACAGCGGCAACATTTACGAAGTCTATCTGGCGCTGAACCGGATCGCCGGGCCGTATGCGTTCACGTACTACCTGCTGATTTTGTGCAATATCCTGATCCCGCAGCTGCTGTGGTTCAAGAAAATCCGGCAATCGCCGGTTCCGCTTTTCATTATTGCGCTGATCGTGAATATCGGTATGTGGCTGGAGCGGTTCGTCATCGTGGTGATCAGCCTAAGCCGCGATTTCCTGCCTTCGTCGTGGGGAATGTATGCCGGAACTGTTTGGGACTGGGCCACGCTGTTCGGAAGCATCGGGCTTTTCCTCACTCTGTTGTTTCTCTTCATCCGCTTCCTGCCGATGATTTCGATTTTCGAAATGCGCGAGCTTGTCGAGGAAACCAAGGAGGGGGGACAACACTGATGCGAAAGATTCCCACCCTCTACGGTCTGATCGCGGAATTCGAGAAGCCGCACCAGGTAATTGAAGCCTGTGAGCGCGCGCGGGAGAAGGGTTACAAGTGCATGGATGCGTATGCGCCCTATCCGGTACACGGGCTGGCGGAGGCGCTGAACTTCCGGAAATCACGAGTGCCGCTGATCACGCTGATCGGCGGGATCCTGGGCGGCTGCGGCGGATTCTATCTGCAGTACTGGTGTTCGGTGATTTCGTATCCAGAAAATGTCGGCGGGCGGCCGCTCAATAGCTGGCCCTCGTTTATTCCAATTACGTTTGAGATGACGGTGCTTTTCGGCGCGCTTTCCTGTGTACTGGGAATGCTGGCGTTGAATGGACTGCCGCGTCCACACCATCCGGTTTTCAATGTTCCGCGATTCGCACTGGCCAGCCGGGACAGATTCTTCCTGTGCATCGAAGCCGATGACCCTAAGTTCAATCTGCGCGAGACACGTGTGTTTCTGGAAGCGCTGCATTCGCGCGAAGTGACCGAGGTACTTTACTAACGTGCTGCGGCGAATGCATCATTTCCGGCTAATGCGCGGCATGGCGCGAACATGTCTGGGCCTGTTGCCGGGCGTTGCCGCCGTGAGCATGGTCCTGCTGCTGGCAGGTTGCCAGCCGGACATGGAGCGCCAGCCGAAATATTTGCCGCTGAGCCCGTCTTCCTTTTTTGCCGACGGGCGGGCCGCGCGTCCGCTGGTGGAAGGCACGGTGGCGCATGGCAGCATTGACCGCGACGCGCTGGACCTGCCGCCCGAGTCGAACGACTTTCCATTCCCGTTGACGCAGGCGGTAATGGAGCGAGGCCGGCAGCGGTACAACATTTTCTGCTCGGAATGCCACGGACTCACCGGCGACGGCAACGGAATCATCGCGCAACGCGGGGTGCGGCATCCGCCTTCGTATCACATTGACCGGTTGCGGAAATCGCCCACGGGCCATTTCTACGACGTGATCACGCACGGTTTCGGAGCCATGCAGGACTATTCCTCGCAGATTCCTCCGCGCGACCGCTGGTGCATCATCGCGTATATCCGCGCGCTGCAGTTGAGCCAGCATGCGGAAGCGGCGCAGCTCTCCGCGGATGAGCAGCGGCAATTGAATGGCGCTACAAGCGCGCCAGGGGGCGGGCAGTGAACGGCGCTCCTTATGCTGCTCCCGCTGCTGTTACCGGACTCGGCAAGCCGGCGTTTATTGTGGGCGTGGTGGCGCTGGTTTTATGCGCCGTGGGCGGTGCGCTGAATCCCACGCAATTCTTTCAGTCGTACCTGATCGCGTTTCTGCTGTGGTGCGGAGTGGCCCTGGGATGCATGGCCATACTGATGCTGCTGCATCTTTCCGGCGGAGCGTGGGGCGTGGTGATCCGTCGTCCGCTGGAGGCGGCGACGCGCACAATTCCCCTGCTGCCGGTCTTTTTCCTGCCCATAATTTTCGGAGTGCGCCGCATTTACATCTGGGCGACTCCGGGTCACGTGATGGGCCACCAGGCACAATACTTGAACGTGCCGTTTTTCATCGTGCGCGCGTTGTTTTATTTTCTGTGCTGGTGCACATTGCCACATTTCCTCAATAAATGGTCGCTGGAACAGGACCGGCATCCCGGGTACGAAGTGACCCGGCGCTTACAACTGTTTAGCGGGCCCGGGTTGGTGCTGTATGGGCTGACGATGACGTTCGCCAGTATTGACTGGATCATGTCGCTGGAGCCGCACTGGTATTCGAGCATTTTCGGAATGCTTATCGTCATCGGCCAGGCGCTATCGGCGATGGCATTCACGATCGTGATTATGTGCCTGTTGTCGAAGCACGCGCCGATGTCGAAGGTCCTGCTGCCGCGGCATTTTCACGATCTGGGAAAACTGCTGCTGGCATTCGTGATGATCTGGGCGTATTTCGCCTTTTCTCAACTGCTGATTATCTGGGCCGGCAATTTGCCGGAGGAAATTCCCTGGTACGTGCATCGCCTGCAGACCACGTGGAAATCCGTGAGTCTGCTGATTGTGGTGTTTCATTTCGCCGTGCCGTTCGCCTTTCTGCTGTCGCGCGATTTGAAACGCAACGCCTCCAAGCTGGCGGCGGTGGCGGCGGGACTTTTCTTCATGCGCTGGGCGGATTTATATTGGATGACTGCGCCGGAA
>Ga0302325_10023314_pt1 | contig 12905 bp, 18 predicted proteins | sample Palsa_T0_2_FD_201948 | JGI IMG/M metagenome (GOLD analysis project Ga0302325, IMG submission 201948) | Peat permafrost microbial communities from Stordalen Mire near Abisko, Sweden - Palsa_T0_2 | ecosystem: Environmental > Terrestrial > Soil > Palsa > Peat permafrost | place: Sweden: Abisko... | reverse complement strand
GTTTTCCTTCGATCGAGTTGTGAAAGAAGAACGCCAACCCGATCGGGATCTGCAGCGTGTCCCAGGTCGCATCGGTAATGCTGAGGTCGATCTTCGCGTAGCGCCGCGGCACGAGTTTGTAGCGGCCGCCGGCCGCGCCCTGCGGTTCGAAGGTGAGCGCGCACGGGCGGCAACCGCACATGATGCGGCGCGCCTTCATATCGATCAGATGCGAGTGCTCGGGATAGACGGGCACCGCGCAGAAATCGCACCGCTCGCCGGGAGCCGGAGCGATCGGCTTGCGCAGCAGGCCCTTAAGCGCTTCAAAATCGGTGCGCGTCTCGAGCGACACGGCGCTTAAACGCCAACCGGAATGGCGATGCGAACGCGTTGACCCTCGCGCACGAGCGGGAACGGCTCGGCAAACGTGGCGTCGCCGGCTTCCGAACGGCCGGCACGCACGACGTCGTAACGTCGCCCGCACGACCCGCAGCGCAAGTACGGCCAATCGAGCCCGGTGCGTTCGAACTCCCGCTCGCAGGCCGGACACCGGTCGCGATAGGCATAGAGCGTGTCGTCGGCGCTGACCAACATCACCGGTGTCCCGGCCAACTCCAGATGCGCGACGCCCGTTTCGACGAGCGCCGGCACCGCGTCGAGCGAGACCCAATCGCTCTCGAGGCGGAGGGAACTCTTGGCGGCGGTCACTCCGGCCGCGCGCACTTCCGTGATCTCCGGAATGCGCTCGAAGATCGCCTTCTCGATGCCGTGCTTGAGCGTCGCGGCCGACGACGGGCAGCCGTCGCAACTGCCGCCCATCTTGACATAGGCGACGTTCCCCTCGACGCGCACGAATTCGATCTCCCCTTCGTGCGATTCGAGGTAGGGCCGGACGGAATCGAGCGCGGCCCGCACGCGGTCGTCCATCGATAGCGGGTGGAGATCGTGCAGGGCGAGCAGGCTCTCGACGAAGCGGTCTTCGCACAGCGTTGCGAAGATGTGCTGCGCGCGATCGCCGGACGCGTCGTAGACGATCTCGAGAATCCGCTCGAGGCCTTCGCCGTACAACTCGACGAGCGCGCGCACCAGCTCTTCGGCCTTCTCCGCCGCACGTTCCACCGAGGGCTGTACGCCGAGCTCGCGCAGGAGACCATCGACGCGGCTCGTCGTCGCCTCCGCCCGGCGTTCGACCACGACCGGTTACCCGAAGGGCGCTAGGGGCGAGTGCATCGTCTCCAGCGTCTTCCCGTTGCCGAGATACATGTGCACGCCGCACGGGAGGCACGGGTCGAAGCTGCGCACCGCGCGCATGATGTCGATTCCCTTGAACGAGTCCGGACCGTTTTCTTCGAAGATCGGCGTGCCTTGCACCGCATCCTCGTACGGTCCCGGCGTGCCGTATTTATCGCGCGGATTGCCGTTCCACGGCGTCGGCGGCCACGGATGGTAGTTGGCGATCTTCCCGTCGCGGATGATCACGTGGTGCGAGAGCACGCCGCGAACCGCCTCGGTGAACCCGCAGCCGAAGCCGTCTTGCGGGACGGTGAACGGCTCCCACGTCCGCGTGCGACCGCCGCGCAGCTCCTCAAACGCTTTGTCGAGGAAGTACAGCGCCGCCGCCGCCGAGTAGGCCTGGAAATACGTCCGGGCCCGGTTGCGTTCGATCGTGTTCGACCATTTCGGAACCTTCCACTCGAAGGTGACCGGACCCGAGAGCAGGCTCTTGGGCAGATTGATGACGACGCTGTTGCCCGTCGCTTTCACGTAACCGATGTCGACCAGGCCCGAGAGCGCCGTCGACCAGAGGCGCGCGAGCGCGCCGCCACCGGTGTCGAGCGCGAGATGGTCCTTGCCGTCGTACCAGCGCGGCGACATCACCCAGCTGTACTGGCCGTCGAAGTTGCGCTTTTTCGGCGTCGGAAGGGTGTGCATGTTCCACGGATGGCGCCGGTCGATCGGATTGCCGAGCGGATCCTTGTCCATGAACGTCTCTTCGTTTTCCCAATCGTTGTAGTACGAATGGCCGAGGAGAATGCGAATGCCGAGATTGATCTGGACGAGGTCGTTGGTAACGAGTTTACCGTCGACGATGACGCCCGGCGTAACGAACATCTTGCGGCCCCAGTTCGTCATGTTCCGGTACTGGAAGTCGCAGTGCGCCGGGTCCTGGAAGGCCCCCCAGCAGCCGAGTAAGATGCGCCGCTCGCCGACCTTCTCGTAACCCGGCAGCGCTTGGTAGAAGAAATCGAACAGGTCGTCGTGCAACGGCACGCAGACCTTCATGTATTCGATGTAGCGCATCAGGCGCGAGTAGTAGTCGGTGAACAACTGATTGGTGGCGACCGTTCCCGTGCCGCCGGGATACAACGTCGACGGATGGACGTGGCGCCCTTCCATCAGGCAGAACATCTCGCGCGTATACCGGCTGATCACGAGGGCCTGTCGGTAGAAGTCGCCTGTAAACGGGTTGAGCGACGTCATGATGTCGGCGATCGTCTTGTAGCCGTGAATGCCGGCGTTAGGAGCCGGGGTCGACTTCGCTTTCTCCCAAACCGAAGGATTCGTCTCGCGGACCATCTGCTCGCAGAAGTCGACGCCGACGAGATTCTCTTGGAAGATGTTGTGGTCGAACATGTACTCGGCGGCTTCGCCGAGGTTCATCACCCACTCGCCGAGCGCGGGCGGCCGTACGCCGAACGCCATGTTCTGCGCGTAGACCGCGCAAACGCAGTGGTTGTCGCCGCAGATTCCGCAGATGCGCGAGGTGATGAAGTGGGCGTCGCGCGGATCCTTCCCCTTCATGAAGATCGAGTAGCCGCGGAAGATCGACGACGTGCTGTGGCACTCCGCAACGACCTTCTGCTGGAAATCGATCTTGGTATAAATGCCCAGGCTGCCGACGATCCGGGTGATCGGATCCCACGACATTTCGACAAGCCGCTTTTGGTCGCTACCGGTTTTTTGGCCGGGAAGATCTTGGATGGCCATCAGGTCTCCTCGTTAGCGCGACGCTTATTTGATCGGTCGATAGCCTGTCGTGAGCTGGGCGCGGTTGTGGCGCCACTTCGGTTCTTTGTCGAGCGTGTGCATGGTGAAATTACGCAGCGTCTTGACCATGCTGCCGTAGACGGTGCTCACCGCGGAACTCACCTTGCCGCCGGGTGGTTCGTCCATGAAGGGCATGAATTTATCGGGGAAGCCCGGCATCGTGCAGCCGATGCAGATACCGCCAACGTTGGGACAGCCGCCGACGCCGCCGGTCCAACCGCGTTTGGGAACGTTGCACTTGACGACCGGACCCCAGCAGCCGAGCTTCACGAGGCACTTCGGCGAATCGTATTCGGTCGCGAATTCGCCTTGCTCGTAGTAGCCGCCGCGATCGCAACCTTCGTGCACGGTCGCGCCGAATAACCAGGTGGGGCGGCCCGCTTCGTCGAGCGGGATCATCGGCGCGATACCGTTGGCTTGCCAGAGCAAATAGAGAATCGTCTCAGAGAGATTGTCGGGCTGAATCGGGCAACCGGGAACGCAGACGATTGGAATTCCGAACTTCGACTTCCACTCCCAGCCCAAGTAGTCGAGAATCCCCATCGCGCCGGTCGGGTTCCCAGCCATCGCGTGGATGCCGCCGTACGTCGCGCAGGTGCCGACCGCAAGAACCGCCCAGCATTTCGGCGAGAGCGCATCGATCCAAGCGCTGAACGTGCGCGGCTGATCGGTACCGGGCTCGTTGCCGAAGCCGGTCCAGTAGCCTTCCGATTTGATTTTTTCGTTCGCAATCGAGCCTTCGACCACGAGCACGAACGGATCGAGTTCGCCGCGTTCGGCCTTGAAGAAGGCCTCTAAGAACTCCGCGCCGCCGAGACTGTAGTCGATCAGCGGCCAGTGAAACTTGACGTTGGGTAACCCGGGAAGCGCACCGAGCGCGATCTCCTCGATCGCCGGCTGCGAAGCGTTTGTGAGGCCGACGGAGTCTCCGTCGCAACTGAGACCAGCGGGGATCCAGAGGACGTTGACCACGGTGTCCGCCACGGAAGGCTCCTCTCCCGGTTCCGACAAAAGTTGGATTCAGACAAAAGTTAGACTCCGACAAAAGCTACTCCACTATGTTACGCTTTACAATACCCCGCCTGGAAAACTGGTAAGAGGTATGATTTTCCGGTGCACGAGCTCTCGGTCGCTCTCACGCTCCTCGACGAAGTCGGCACCGCGGCCGCGCGAGAGCGCGCGACCGGCGTATCGAGCGTCCGCCTGCGCATCGGCCGGATGAGCGGTATCGCGCCGGACGCACTTGTGTTTGCCTGGGAGATTGCACGCGCCGATACGATTGCGGCTCAGGCCGAATTGCATATAGAGGATGTCGGCGTCACCGTTTTTTGCCCGCGTTGCGAGGGGGAACGCGCCTCCGTTGAAGGTGGCGGGCTCGTGTGCGGAACATGCGGCACAACCGCGGCGTCGATCGTTCACGGACGAGAGCTCGAACTCGTCTCCATGGAGGTTGTGTCTTGAAACTGCGCGTCGTCGAGATTCAGCAAAACATCCTGCGAAAGAACGACGACTTGGCGCGCGCGCTCCGCGACCGGTTCGCCGCCTCCCACACGCTCGTGATCAACCTGCTTTCGAGCCCCGGCTCCGGCAAGACGACCCTGCTCGAAGCGACGCTGCGCCACTTCGCCTCGCGCTATCGGGTCGGCGCCCGGGTGGGCGACCAGGCGACCCGAAACGACGCGGACCGGCTCGAGCGCAGCGGCGCTCCGGTGCGGCAGATCACGACGGCTGCCGAATGCCGGCTCGACGCCGGCATGATCGGGAAGGCGCTCGCCGGTTGGGACGCGCTTCCGCTCGACATCCTCTTCATCGAAAACGTCGGCAACCTGATTTGTCCCGCCGAGTACGATCTCGGGGAAGACGTACGCGTCGCGCTCTGCGCCGTTACCGAAGGCGAGGACAAGCCGCTCAAGTACCCGCTCGCGTTCAATACCTCGCACATCGCGCTGCTCACCAAGACCGACCTAGCCGAGGCGGTCGGCTTCGACCGCGACGCGGCCTACGCCGCGATTCGCAGCGTTCACCCGAAGAGCGAAATCCTCGAGGTCGCCACGCGCACCGGTGCCGGACTCGAGCGGTGGTACGCCGCGCTCGAATCGCGGTTGGAGCAGAAGCGCGGCGTCGCCGTTACCGCTTAAGGCAAGACTGCCGTGCGCGTAGCAATCGGCTCCGACGACCGCGGCCCGCTAACGGACGCGCTGCTCGCAGAACTCGAACGGCGCGAGGCGGCCGTCGAAACGTTCGGCGTGCTGGCCGGCGGCGCCGCGGAATGGGCCTCGACGGCACGGGACGTGGCCGCGGCGGTTGCGCGCGGGGCGGCCGACTTTGGCATCGTGTGCTGCTGGACGGGAACCGGCGTCTCGATCGCGGCCAACAAGGTCGCGGGCGCGCGCGCCGCGCTGTGCGCCGACGCCGCGACGGCGGCCGGCGCCCGCAAGTGGAACGACGCGAACGTGCTCGCGCTGAGCCTGCGATCGACGACACCGAGCGTCGGGCTCGAGATTCTCGATGCGTTCCTCGCGACGGCGCCGAGCGACGACCCAGCCGACCGGCTCGAGATCGAGAAGCTAGACTAAGCCTACTTCTTCGGGCCGGCCGGAGCGGCGGCTTTGCGCTTGGCGCCGACCGTCTTCTTGGGACCCTTGCGCGTGCGCGCGTTGGTCTTGGTGCGCTGGCCGCGCACGGGCAGTCCGCGGCGATGCCGCAGCCCGCGATAACAACCGATGTCCGTCAGCCGCTTGATGTGGCCGGCAACCTCGCGCCGCAGATCGCCTTCGACCTTCACCGTGCCGTCGATCGCGTCGCGCAGCTTCTTCTCTTCGTCTTCGCTCAGGTTCTTGACGCGCGTATTGGGATCGATCCCGGTGCGCGCCAAAATCTTCTGCGCCGTCGGAAGACCGATGCCGTAGATGTACGTGAGTCCGACCTCGATGCGCTTCTCGCGCGGGAGATCGATGCCTGAAATACGTGCCATTAACCCTGTACCTGCTTATGCTTGGGGTTGGCTTCGCAGATGACGCGAACCTTACCCGAGCGACGGATGACGATGCACTTTTCGCAAATTCGTTTGACTGACGGCCGGACTTTCACTTTGGTTGCTCCCCACCTAGACGACGCGGACTTCTCATGCGGCAAGCTCCCCTTTGGGCCGGTACTGCGCGACATCGAGTTCCATGAAATCGTGGTCGCGCAGGGTGAGGATCCGGGGACCGTCGTCGGTCAGGGCCACCGTATGCTCGAAATGCGCCGCTAGCTTACCATCCGCGGTCACAACCGTCCAGCCGTCCTTGAGGGTTTCAACGTCGAAGACCCCCTCCGTTATCATCGGCTCGATCGCGATCACGAGCCCAGGCCGCATCACGATGCCTTTGCCCGCCTCGCCCCAGTTGGGGACCTGCGGCTCCTCGTGCATCTGCTTGCCGACCCCATGGCCGACCAGCGCCCGCACGACGCCGTAGCCATGCTGCTCGGCATGCTGCTGAACGGCGTGGCCGATATCCGAGAGGCGGTTGCCGCTCTGCATCTTGGCGATGCCCAGCATCAGCGATTCTTGCGTGACCCGCATCAGCCGCTGCGCCGCCTCCGAAGCGGTGCCGATCGCGATCGTGGCGGCCGAATCCGAGACGTAGCCTTCGAAGGTCGTTCCGATGTCGATCGAGAGAATGTCACCCTCGCGCAGGACCCGGTCGCCCGGAATGCCGTGCACGACGACCTCGTTGACCGAGGCGCAAATCGAGGCCGGGAAGCCGTGGTAGCCCTTAAATGTCGGGATGCCGCCCTGCTCGCGGATCCCGCGCTCGGCCATACGATCGACCTCGCGCAGCGTCATGCCCGCCTTGACCGACCGCAGCAACGTTGCCAGCACGCTCGAGGTGATCTTGCCGCTGCGCCGCATGATCTCGATTTCGCGGGCCGACTTGAGCGCGATCACGGCCGGGCCGCCTTCGCACGCGGTTCGACGGCGGAAAGGATCGCCGCGGTAACGTCGTCGATCGGTCGCAGCGCATCGACCCGGACCAGCATGCGAGCGCGATCGTAGTACTCGATCAAGGGCGCGGTCTTTTCGTCGTAGGTTGCAAGCCGCTCTGCAACGACCGCCGGCGTGTCGTCCTTGCGCTGGACGAGTTCGCCGCCGTCTTCGTCGTCGATGCCCGCCACGCGCGGTGGGCTGAAGAGCGTATGGTACGTGCGACCGTTGCGCGGGTTCGTCCAGCGGCCCGTTAGGCGGGCGATCAGCGTGGGCCGGTCCGCTTCGAAGAGCACGACGGCCGTGAGCGGCAGGCCGAGTTTCGCGAGCAGCGCGTCGAGCGCTTGCGCCTGAGCGACCGTGCGCGGGAAACCGTCGAGGACGAACGCGTCGTGCCCGGCCAATTCCGCTTCGACCATCTCGATGATCACGTCGTCGGGCACGAGGCCGCCCGCGTCCATGTACGACTTCGCCTTGAGCCCGAGCGGCGTTTCCTTCACGACGTTCGCGCGCAAAATGTCACCGGTCGAAATCTGCGTCAGCCCGGCCTTGTCGACGAGCGCCTTGGCCTGCGTCCCTTTGCCGGCCCCCGGGCCGCCTAGAAACACCAACCGCATGCCCGACACACTCATCGCTTTATGAAGCCCTTGTAATCGCGCATGGCGAGGCGGGCTTCGATTTGGGTCATCGTGTCGAGGGCGACGCCGACGACGATCAGCAGCGATGTCGAGCCGAGGTAAAACGTCGTGACGCCGAGGCCGCGCTGGAGCGTGGAGGGCAAGATCGCAAGCAGCCCGAGGTACACGGCAGCGACGCTCGTGATCCGCAGCAGGATGCGGCGAATGTACTCCTCGGTCGGCGCGCCCGGCCGGATACCGGGGATGAACGAACCGCTCTTCTTGAGGTTGTCGGCGATGTCTTTGACGTTGACGACGACCGAACTATAGAAGAACGTGAAGATCACGACCAGGAAGAAGTAGGCGAAGTTGTAGAGGAAACTGTTCGGGCTGAAGTAGGTCTGGAACGCGAGTGAAAAGGCCGTCGTGTTGCTCGGAAACTCGAGGAATCCGAGATGCAGGTAGGTCGGCGCGACCGTCGTGTGCTGGAACCACGAAAGCGCCTGCTGCGGCAAGAGCAAGATCGAGATCGCGAAGATGATCGAGATGACGCCCGAGTTGTTGAGCCGCAACGGGATGAACGAGGAACGGCCGGCGAACATCTTGCGGCCGACGACCCGGCGCGCTTGCTGCACCGGCACCCGGCGCTGCCCCTGGTACATGAAGATGATCGAAACGATCGTGAACAGCGCGATCGCCGTGAACAGCACGAGGCCCAGGACGTTGAGGCCTTCCTTCTGACCGGCCTGCACCGTTTGGGCGACGTAGACCGGGTAACGCAGCACGATGCCGATGAAGATGATCAGCGAGATACCGTTGCCGATGCCTTTGTCGGTGATCTGTTCGCCCAGCCACATCAGGAAGAGCGTTCCGGAAACCAGAGCGATGATCGCGTAGACTTGGAACCAGACGGACGGATCGTAGAAGACGCCGGAGGTGCGCATCGCGGTCGTCATCGTGGTCGCTTGCACGAGCGCGAGCACGATCGTGAGCCAACGCGTGTACTGGCTGATCCGCTTGCGGCCTTCCTCGCCGCCTTTCTTCGCCATCTCTTCGAGCTGCGGCAACACGACCGTCATCAGTTGCATGATGATCGACGCGTTGATGTAGGGCGTAATCCCCATCGCGATGATCGAGAGTTTTTGGAGCGCGCCGCCGGAGAGGAAGCCCAGGAAGTTGTAGAACGTGCCGCCCTGCAAGAGCGCCTGCCACTTCGACTCGTCGACGTCTGGCAGCTGGACGTGGATCATGAAGACGAACGCCGCGAACGCGAACAGCACGAAGCCGACGCGTTTGCGAATGTCCGGAACGAGGATCGCGGCGCGAAGGTTCTCGAGCAAGCTCTACGCGCGAGCCTCCGCGGTATCGGCCGGCTCGCCGAGATCGGCGCCGGCGGCCCCGAGCGCCTCGCGGGCGGTCGCCGAGAACATCACGTCGCGAAAACGCAGGCCCTGCGGCAACGTCGCGCCCGGTTTCGTGCCGCCCAGAATCTTCACGCCGTCTTGCGAACGCGAGAGCAAGCGCTTCTCGATCAGCGACTGCGGCGAAACTTCGACCGCGGGATCCCACGTTGCGAGCGACGAGATATTGACGACGGCGTACGTCGAGCGGAAGTGGCCGATGTCGCGCGCCTTCTGCGAATAGCCGCGCTTGTGCGGCAAGCGCCGCGCCCAGGGCGTCTGTCCGCCTTCGAACGCCGGCCCCTTGCCGCCGCCCGAACGCACCGTCTGACCCTTGCCGCCTTCGCCCGCGGTCTTCACCATGCCCGAGCCGTGGCCGCGCCCGACCCGCGTGCGCTTGGGGCGCGCACCCTTGTTCTCGCGCAGCGTCGCGAGCGTGACGCCCGGCGTTGCCGCCGCGAGGCCGGAGCCCCGCGTGACCGAAGGCGCCGCGGCCTTCTTCGGCGCGGCGGTGGACTTTGCGGACGCCTTCTTGCGAGTCGATTTCTTTTCTGCCATGAGAACCTCTACGCGAACAGCTCGGCGACCGTCTTGTCGCGCAGTTTGGCGACCTGATCGGCCGTCCGCAGCGAACGCAACGCCTCGTAGGTCGCGAGCACGACGTTGATGGGATTCGAGCTGCCCAAGGATTTCGTGAGGATGTCGTGGATGCCGGCAAGCTCCAGCACCGCGCGCATCGGACCGCCGGCGATCACACCGGTTCCGGGGGCGGCCGGCTTCATGAAGACGCGGCCCGCACCGACTTGCATCGTGACCTCGTGGGGAATCGTGCGCTCGACCATCGGCACCGCGATCATCGCCTTCTTCGCTTGTTCGACGCCCTTGCGGATCGCTTCGGGGACTTCGCCCGCTTTGCCGATCGCGAAACCGACCTTGCCCTTACGATCGCCGACGACGACGAGCGCGGAGAAACTGAAGCGCTTACCGCCTTTGACGACCTTCGCAACGCGGTTGACCCGAACGACCGTCTCTTCGATGCCGGAATTGTCGCGATCGCGACCGCCTCTATAGTTCATGGACTAGAACTCCAAACCGGCTTCGCGAGCCGCGTCTGCCAGCGCTGCGACGCGGCCGTGATATTTGAGCCCCGACGTGTCGAACACGACGGAATTGATGCCGGCGGCCTTCGCCTTCTTGCCGATCTCGGCGCCGACTTGGCGCGCCGCTTCGAGATTGGTGCGCGAGTCCAGGGTCGCGAGATCCTTGCCGCGCGTCGAAGCCGCGACGAGCGTGTGCCCGCGCGTGTCATCGATGACCGCGGCGTAGATGTGGTGCAGGGTGCGGTGAATCTGCAAACGCGGACGCTCCGCGGTGCCGATCACCTTGCGGCGCACGCGCGCATGCCGTTTGATCCGCTGCCGGTTGCGGGAGAGCGCGGCCATTACTTCTTACCGGCCTTTCCGGCCTTGCCGAGCTTCTTGCGCACGAACTCGCCTTCGTAGCGAATGCCCTTGCCCTTGTACGGCTCGGGCGGACGCAAGTCGCGAATTTCGGCGGCGACTTGGCCGACTTGCTGCTTGTCGATTCCGTCGACGTGGATCTTCGTCGTGCCCTCCACGGCGAACGCGATCCCGGTGGGCGCGACGTACGACACCGGATGCGAGTAGCCGAGCGTGAGGTTGAGGTTGTTGCCGGCCTTGGCGGCGCGATAGCCGACGCCCTGAATCTCCAGGCTCTTGCGAAAACCTTTGGAGACGCCTTCGACCATGTTGGCGACCAGCGTCCGGGTGAGGCCGTGCGCCGAACGATGGGGCTTGGTATCGCCCTTGCGTTCGACCGTCACGACGCCGCCGTCGACTTTGACCTCGACGACCGGTAGCACGCGCTGCTCGAGTTCGCCTTTGGGCCCTTTGACGCGCACGACCGAATCGGCCACCTCGACGGTGACTTTTTCGGGAATCGCGACGGGCAATTTACCAATACGTGACATATCGCTTTACCAGACGTACGCTAGGACTTCACCGCCGCAGCCTTCGCGCTTGGCGCGCTTGCCGGACATGATGCCCTTACTCGTGGACATGATCACCAGGCCCAAACCGCCGAGCACGCGCGGGATCTCGCCACGTCCGGTGTAGACGCGCAGACCCGGCCGGCTGATGCGGCGCAGACCCGTGATGACCTTTTCTTTTTCGGGACCGTACTTGAGGGTGACGCGCAGCGTGCCTTGCGGACCTTCGGTGACCCGCTCGTAGCTGCGAATGAAGCCTTCTTCTTTGAGGATCTCCGCGACCGCGAGCTTCATCCGCGACGCCGGAATGTCGACGGTCGGATGATTGGCCGTGTTCGCGTTACGAATGCGCGTGAGCATGTCGGCGATCGGATCCGTGATGACGCCCATTACCAGCTCGCCTTCGTGATTCCCGGAATGAACCCGCGGTGCGCGTTCTCACGGAAGCATATGCGACACAGACCGAACTTGCGGTAATATCCACGCGGCCGGCCGCAGGCGAGGCAACGGTTATGCTGCCGCACCGCAAACTTCGGCGTGCGCTTGGATTTTTCGATGGCCGAGGTCTTTGCCACTAAGTGCGCTCCTTTTGCAACGGAAGGCCCATTTGGGTGAGGAATTCCGTCGCTTCTTCGTCGGTCTTGGCCGAGGTGACGATGACGATGTCCATGCCCCGCATCTTGTCGACCCGGTCGAAATTGATCTCGGGGAAAACGATCTGCTCGCGCAGACCCAGATTGTAGTTGCCGCGCCCGTCGAACGACTTGCGATTTAGGCCGCGGAAGTCGCGGATGCGGGGCAGCACGATGTTGAAGAGCTTGTCGAGGAAGACGTACATCCGCTCGCCGCGCAGCGTCACCTTGGCGCCGATCGACATGCCCTCGCGCAGCTTGAACGCGGCGATCGACTTCTTGGCCTTGGTGATGACCGCTTTTTGGCCGCTGATCGTCTCGAGTTCTTTGACGGCGGTGTCGAGGACTTTCGAGTTTTGGATCGCCTCGCCGACCGACATGTTGATGACGACCTTCTCGAGTTTTGGCACCTGGTGCACGTTCTCGTAGCCGAACTTCTCGATCAACTTCTGGCGGACGTCGCTCTGATATTTCTCACGTAAACGGGTGGCAGCCATGCTCAGCGTCCCTTCACCGAGAGAGGGAGTTCTTCGCCCGAACGCACGACCCGGACGGTCGTGCCGTCCTCCTTGCGGACGCGGCGTACGCGCGTCGGCAGGTTCGTCTTCGGATCGACGATCTGCAACGCGGAGAGCGGAATCGGCGCTTCCTTCTCGTAGATGCCGGCCGACTTCGCGCCGCCGGCGCCCTGCTTGGTGTGGCGTTTCACGACGTTGAGGCCCTCGACCGTCGCCATGCCGTCTTTCGGGAAGACGTGCTTGACGATGCCGCGCTTGCCTTTTTCACGGCCGCGGCGCAACACGACGGTATCGCCTTTGATGATCTTCGACTTCGCGAGCGGCTGCGCCATTACAGCACCTCCGGGGCGAGCGAGGCGATCTTGAGGAACCCGCGGTCACGCAGCTCGCGGCAAACCGGCCCGAAGACGCGCGTGCCGCGCGGATCGAGGTTGTCCTTCTCGCCCTTGATGATCACGCAGGCGTTCTCGTCGAACTTGATGATCGAACCATCGGGGCGCGTCATCGGATGCGAACAGCGCACGACGACGGCCTTCACGACTTGACCCTTCTTGACGGCCGCACCCGGAATGGCGCTCTTCACCGTGCCGACGATGATGTCGCCGACGTAAGCATAGGGATGCCGCGACCCGCCCTGCACGTGGATGCAGAGGAGTTCTCGGGCTCCGGAATTATCGGCCACTTTGAGCCGCGTTTCTTGTTGAATCATTTTACTTTGCGCGCTCCAGTTTGATAT
>Ga0302325_10023313_pt1 | contig 12905 bp, 10 predicted proteins | sample Palsa_T0_2_FD_201948 | JGI IMG/M metagenome (GOLD analysis project Ga0302325, IMG submission 201948) | Peat permafrost microbial communities from Stordalen Mire near Abisko, Sweden - Palsa_T0_2 | ecosystem: Environmental > Terrestrial > Soil > Palsa > Peat permafrost | place: Sweden: Abisko... | reverse complement strand
GTTAAATTGAGCAGGATTCCGATGCTGGCCAGCATGATGCACAGCGACGTTCCGCCGGAAGAGATGAATGGCAACGGAATGCCCTTGGTGGGCAACAGCGCGATTACCACGCTCATATTGAAGAATGCCTGAATGAGAATCGTCATGGTGATGCCGAAGGCGAGCAGGCGCGCGAATGGATCGCGCAGCAGGAAGACGGTCCGCAGCCCGCGAACGCCAAGCACCGCAAAGAGCAGCAGAATGAAGATCGCGCCAAGGAAGCCCAGCTCTTCCGCGATATTGGCGTAGATGAAGTCGGTGTGCGGCTCTGGGAGATAGAAGAGTTTCTGGACGCCCTCCATGTATCCGCGGCCAGTCCAGCCGCCGGTTCCGACGGCGATGAGCGACTGATTGATGTGAAAGCCCGCGCCTTGCGGGTCAGCCTCGGGATGCAGAAAGACCTTCATGCGAGCGAGACGCCAAGGCACGAAGATCAAGAGCGCGGCTAGAACGGGGGCGACTGCGGCAACGATGCCCAGGAGATAGCGCCACTCCATGCCTGCCAGCACCAGCGTGAGAACGGTCATGCCGAGCAGGACGAGGGAGGTGCCGAGATCGGGCTCCTTCACAATCAGTCCTAAGAAAATCAGCGCCGGGAGCACTGCGGGAAGCAGCGTGTGCTTCCAATCCCGCATGGCGTTCAGGCGGGTGTGCAGAAACCACGCCAGATACATCGCGAGGATCGGTTTGGCGATCTCCGACGGCTGGAAGGTGAAGAACGGTCCAAATCGAATCCAGCGATGGGTGGCGTGCGAACCCGGCACAACGAAGACCGCCAGCAGGAGCAACAGCGTCACTCCCAATACGCTGTAAATGAAGAACTTGGAGTTGTAGCGGCGGTAATCGACGCGCATCAGCACAACCATGGCGATGACACCGAGCAGCGCCCACAGAGCCTGCCGGCCGAGAAAGGTGTACGGCGAGCCGAATCGTGCCTGGGCCATTACGGCGGAGGCCGAAAAGACCATGGCCAGCCCCACCACCACCAGCGAGAGCGTGGTGAAGAACAGCCATTTGTCGACTCCCACGCGCTTTGCCATTGCCCGCTACCTCACGCCCTTCGCGCCGATATGCTCCAGAACCAGTTCCTTGAAGACCTGCCCGCGATGCTCGTAGTTCTCAAACTGGTCGAAGCTGGAGCAAGCCGGCGAGAGCAGCACGATATCGCCGGGATGCGCTGCCTTTCTGGCTGCCGCGACTGCCTTTTCGAGAGTTTCGCAGGAGACGATCGGCGCCATGCCGCGAATCTGAGACTCGATCTTGGCCGCCGCCGACCCGATAGTGTAGACCGCCTTTACGCGCTTGCGAAGCAGGTCGGCAAGATCGGCGTAATTGGAGTTTTTGTCCTTGCCGCCGAGAATCAAGTGGATGCATTCGGGAAACGCGGCGATGGCCTTGGCCGCCGCATCGACGTTGGTGGCCTTGGAGTCGTTGTAGTACTCGACGCCATTGTCTGAAGCCACATACTCCAGGCGATGCTCCACGGCACGGAAATTTTCAACCGCCGCTGCAATCCCTTGAGCCGACGCGCCTGCAAGTCGCGCCGCGCAAACGGCGGCCAGGACGTTTTCGACGTTGTGCGAGCCCTTCAGCGGAATCTCATCCAGGGACATGATCGGTTCGACTCGAGCGTCGCTAGCGGCTCGAAAGACAATCTGCTCCGCCTGCACCCAGGTTCCCTGCGCGACCGGGCCCTCCAGCGAAAACCAGTAGACTTTGGAGTTGGCGCGGGCTGCCGCGGCAGCGGTGCGGGAGTTGTCCGCATTGAGCACCAGCGAATCGTCCGCCGTCTGAGCGGCGAAGATTCGCTCCTTGGTCAAGGCGTAGTTCTCAAAGGTTCCATGGCGATCCAGGTGGTCGGGCGTAATGTTCAGAATGACGGCAATTCGAGGATGGAACTGCTCGGTGCTTTCCAGCTGAAAGCTCGAAACCTCGAGAACCGACCAGCTCGTTTCCGTGCTTTTCGGGATCAACTCGATGACCGGCACGCCGATGTTCCCACCGACTTGCGTCTCGATTCCGGCGCGGGCGAGTATCTCGCCAGTGAGCGCTGTCGTCGTGGTCTTGCCGTTCGAACCGGTGATGGCGAGGATATTGCCCTTGAGATACTGCGCGGCAAGCTCCAGTTCGCCAATCACGGGAAGACCGAAGGCCTTTACCTGCACCAGTTCCGGGGTGTCCATGGGAACGCCGGGGCTGACGACGATCAGATCCTGGCGGCGAAAGGTAAGCAGGCCGTGTCCACCGGACTCGACCATGATGCCGTGCTCCAGCAGGTGGGGAATCTCCTTGGCCAGGGCTGCGGCAGAGCGCATGTCGGAGACGGTCACTTGCGCTCCGCGCTGGCGGAGAAACAACGCGGCGGACAGCCCAGACTTGCCCAACCCCACGACCAGAACTTTCTTGCCCTTCAACTCCATCCTGACTCCTGCGCTGCTAGGTAAAACTGCCAACTCCAATTGTGGCATTCAAATGTGCCCGGTCGCTCTCCGTCAGCGGAGTTTGAGCGTGGTGAGTGCAAATAATGCAAACACCAGCGCGGCAATCCAGAAACGTGCAATGACCTTCGATTCCTTCCAACCCAACAGCTCAAAGTGATGGTGCAGGGGAGCCATCTTGAAAATACGCTTCTTGCGCAGCTTATAACTGCCCACCTGGAGCAGTACCGACACCGCTTCCAGCATGAAGATGCCCCCGATGAATGGGAGCAGCAGCTCCTGTCGAATGACAACCGCAACCGTCGCAATCGCTCCGCCCAAGGCCAGCGATCCCACGTCGCCCATGAATACCTCTGCCGGATGGGCGTTGTACCACAGAAATCCGAACGAAGCGCCGACGATGGCTCCGCAGAAGACGGTCAACTCCTCTACCATCGGCATACGCTGCAGTTCCAGATAGTTCGAAAAGATGATGTGACCGCTGACGTAGGTGAGCACCGTCAGGGCGCCTGCGGCAATGATGGTGCAGCCAATCGCCAGGCCATCGAGGCCGTCGGTCAGGTTCACCGCATTGGACGAACCCATCAGGACAAAGACCACAAAGGCCACAAAGGGAACAAAGGCCAGAAGTGCAAGATGCGGCAGCGTTGCCGGCCATATGTGCCACAGCAGGTCGGGCCGGAACGACTTGAAGAACGGCACCGTCAGTTGCGTCGAAAACATGCGGAACTGTTGCAGCACCACGAGCGCGATGGCCACAAGAGCCGCAACTATCCCTTGCCAGGCCAGTTTAGCCCGCGCCGTAAGCCCCAGATTGCGGCGCTTCACGACCTTGATGTAATCGTCCGCAAAGCCAATAGCGCCAAAGGCCATCGTCGAAAAGACCACCAGCCAGACAAACGGATTTGCCGGGTCGGACCACAGCACTGTGGGGAGCAGGATCGCAATCACGATCAACACGCCGCCCATCGTCGGCGTTCCTGACTTCTTCTTGTGGGACTCGGGACCATCTTCGCGGATGTACTGGCTGATCTGGAACTGGCGCAGCTTTTCAATCACAAACGGCCCGATCACCAGGGCAATCAGGAGAGCCGTCAGCGAAGCGAACGCCGTGCGAAAGGTCACATACCGGAAGATGCGGAAGGGATGGAAGTACGGAAAGAGCTTTTGATACAGCAGCCAATAAAGCAAGTGGCCTCCGAAGGCGGATTACGACAAGGTTTTCTTCACTAGAGCTTGATTCTATCGCGGCGGCGTTTAGAGGATGTTGTCTTATGGGCCGTACTCACAGCGCGACCCTCACTCGGAACCTGGTCTGCATAGCGCTTCGATCGCGCGCTCCAGCCGCACGCCGCGCGAGCCTTTGACCAAGACCACATCACCAGGCTTCAGGTTTTCCTTGAGCCAGGCGCCAGCTGCGTCGGCGTCGGGAAGAAAAATCGCCGATACGCCGGTCACGCCTGCGTTTGTGACAGCCAAAACGAGGTGCTCCGCGTTACCGCGAACGCCGACCACGACGTCGATGCGGGCTTCTGCGGCGGCTTTCCCGCAGGCCTCGTGCAGCGCAGGAGCGTGACTGCCCAGCTCCAGCATCTCACCGGCAACAAGAATCCTTCGCTGCGCGGGCCGCGCGGCCAGCGCCTGGACCATCGATTGCAGCGCCTCGGGATTGGAGTTGTAGGAGTCGTTGATGATCGTGGCTCCAGCCAGAGTCAGGATTTCGCCGCGCTTGTCTCCGGCGGTCAACGTCTCAAGCGCCTTGATCGCGGCGTCGAGCGGTACGCCGGCCTCACGCGCCACGGCCAGGGCTGCCACAGCGTTGCTGGCGTTATGATGCCCCAGCAGAGGCAGATTCAGCGTTAGATTTTGCGCCTCCGACAGCAGATCGATCTCCAGACCTGCCATGAGAGGAACAGCTGGTTCGCGAATAGCCGTAATCTGCGGATCAGCGCATGGTCCAGCTCCGAAGTAGACTGTCTTGCCCGCAAAATCCCGGCCGAATTGGCTCACGTACCGGTCATCGCAGTTCAGGAACGCCACGCCGGTTGCGGGTAGCGCTTCCACGAGTTCATACTTGGCCCTGGCGATCCCGCCCTGCCCGTCTGGAAAATTCTCGATGTGGGCCACGCCGACATTGGTGATCACGCCCCAATCGGGAGCGGCGATGCGCGCCAGTTGCGCTATCTCTCCAGCGTGATTCATGCCCATTTCGATCACGGCAAACTCGTGCTCCGGCTCCAGACGAAGCAGTTGCAGCGGCAGGCCGAAGTGGTTGTTCAGATTTCCCAGCGATTTCAACACGCGAAAGCGGGCTCCCAGTGCCGCGGCAATCGCATCTTTCGTCGAGGTCTTTCCGGCGCTGCCGGTTACGGCGACCACCCGGCCGCCCCAGTGACGGCGAACGTGCGCGGCCAAAGCCTGCAAAGCCTGCAACGGGTCTTCGACGATCAACAACGGCGCGGCCAGCACCGCATCGGGCAATGCGGCAACGCGGGCCAGCGAAACCACCGCTCCAATCGCGCCTCGTTCGAGCGCCCCGGCGATGAAGTCGTGCCCATCGAGCCGCTCGCCTCGAACGGCAAAAAAAAGCTCGCCAGCGCCGACGGTACGCGAGTCGATCGAGTAGCCCTGGGCGACAAGCGCACCGACTGCCACGGCGCTCGCTGGAGCTTCCAGCTTGGCGCCGCAACTCAGGGCGGCTTCGGCCAGCGATAACTTCATTGCCCTCCACCATATCCGAGAGAACGCAAAGCGGAAAGCGCAACTTCGGCATCATCGAAGAAAATTGTCCCGTCGCGCAGGATTTGCTCCTTCTCGTGGCCCTTTCCGGCGATCAAGACAACGTCTCCAGGCTCCGCGTCCGCTAACGCGAGCATGATCGCTGCGGCGCGATCCACTTCGACAACATAACGCACTCCGGTTGCCGCGACGCCGGGCAATATCTCCGCAATAATGGCCGCGGGATCTTCCGAACGCGGGTTGTCGCTTGTGACCACCACAAAATCGCTGCCTTCGCCTGCTGCCTGGCCCATCTTCGGACGCTTGGTCCGGTCACGGTCTCCGCCGCAACCGAAGGTGGTGATAATGCAGCCCTGTGTCCCCGCGACGAGTTGATGAGCGAGAGCTGTGAGATTCCTGAGCGCGTCATCCGTATGCGCGTAATCGACGATCACCGTAAAAGGCTGTCCCGCGTCGAGAGGCTGAAAGCGCCCTGGAACCGGCCGCAGCTTCGGAATGGCGTTGACGAGCGGGTCGAACGGGACGCCACGAGCGTTGGCCGCAGCAAGCGCAGCCAGCAGATTCAGGACATTCACTTCACCTGCCAATCCTGATTGGACGCGGGCCGTGCCGAATGGGGACGTGAGCAGGAATTCAGCGCCTGCGGGGGCCAGCCGAAGATCGTCTGCCCGCCAATCCGCAGCTACACCAACGCCGTAGGTGACAACCTGGGAACCGGCGCCTGTTGAGCCCTTTGCCAATGCCATGCAATGCGGTTCGCCTGCGTTCAAGACAGCCACTCGGGGAGCCGGATAGCGCGTCCCATCAAATAACAGACGCTTGGCTGCGAAATAATGCTCCATCGTGCCGTGATAATCGAGATGGTCCCGTGTGAGATTAGTGAAGACGGCCACATCGAAACCGACACCGGCCACGCGGCCCTGATCCAGCGCGTGGCTGGAAGCCTCCATCACCAGCTCAGTTGCACCGCGATTGACTCCATCCGCCATCAGCTCAAAGAGATCCCTCGACTCCGGCGTGGTGTGTGCTGAGGGCCGTACTTCGCCAGCCACGTGGTACTCGATTGTGCCGACCAGAATGGAGGAACGCGCAGCCGCGTTCAACAGGGCTTCGATCAGAAAAGCGGTCGTCGTCTTGCCGTTGGTTCCGGTCACGCCAGTGGCGTGAAGTTTGCGCTCGGGATGACCGAAGAATGCCGATGCAACCTGAGCCAGCGCGGTGCGGCCATGCTCGACCAGCAGGCGCGGCGTTTCGGGATGGTCGGCGGCAAGTTGCGCAAAGGCATCGGGCGAGTCGGTGATGATTCCCGCAGAGCCCATTTGAATTGCAGACTCGATGTAGCGATTGCCATCTGTCGTGCCGCCGCGCATGGCGACGAAGACCGAGCCGGCGACCACACGGCGCGAGTCGTACTCGACTCCGCTGATTGCGAGATCTGATTGAGGATTATCGGCGGAGTTTGGACCGCCGGAAATGGCAGTCACATCGCGAATCAGTTCATTCCAATGCATCCCGGATACGATTTTATCGTCCGGGACTGCCTGCGGAAATCCCAGCGACCCTTGTCGCCCGGTTTGCCGCAAATCCGCAGACCTTAGCGCGCGCAATGCACGATCACCTGCGATCCCGGCTGCACTTGCGCGCCTGCTTCCGGCTCCTGCGAACGCACCAGCCCGCGTCCTTCTACCTGCAGGTTCAGCCCCGCAATCGCGACCTGCTCCACGACCTGGCGCACCGGCATGCCGATCAGCGACGGCACCTTGACCGTCTTGCCCGCAGGCAGGGAAACTGCGACGACGGCTGGCGATGGACTGGCATTCGAAACTGATTGCTGCGCGGTGGATTTCGCCTTCGCTGAATCCGCGCTGCTTGCGGTCTTTTTGCCGGTGTCTTTTCCTGCACCGTTGATGGCGACCTTCGCGACTGTCGGCGCGGCAGGCGCGCGTGCGTTGCTCACCGCCTGACGAAATGGGTCATCCGCGGGAAGGTCGTTGACTGCGGAGAGCAGCGCATTCACATCGCCGGTATGCTCCTGCTCAGGCTCGACATCGTGGGCGGTTAGATTTTTCGCTGGTGCGTGAACCGAACGCACCTCAATATCGTGCGGGACGCCCAGATATTCGAGCGTGTCCTGCGCCACCTGAGCGAACACCGGAGCCGATGCAGCACCGCCGTAGTAGGAGAGGCCTCCGCCCCTGGGATCGTCGAGAACGACCGCGACCGCGATCACCGGCGAGTTCACCGGCGCGAGACCCGCAAAGGATGCGATATGCATCGTCTTCGAATAGGTGTGTGTCGCAGGATCGATCTTCTGCGCCGTGCCAGTTTTGCCGCCGGAGGAGTAGCCGTTCAACTGCGCCTGCTTTCCGGTTCCATAAAGCACTACGCCCTCCATCATCTTTCGCATCTCGGCGGCGGACATCGTGCTGATGACACGATGCGCTCCGGCCGGCAGAGGATTGGGCAACTCCTCGCCAGCGTGGAAAGGTAGCGCCACAAGCTGCGAGCCTGGCTGGCCGGCGGTGTGGCCGCTGTTCTGCGAATTTGGATCCTGAGTTGTCAGCACCACGTGAGGCGGCAAAAAAACTCCCCCGTTCGCAATGGTTGAAACCATGGAAACAAGCTGCACCGGCGTTACGCCGATTTCCTGTCCGATGGCGATGGAGCCGATCGAGGTCGATCCCCATTTCGCAGGGGGTCGCAGCAGGCCGCGCGTCTCGCCGGGCAGTTCCAGTCCCGTCTTCGAACCGAAGCCGAAGCTGCGAATGTAATCATAGAAATGTTCCGGCCCCATTTTCAGCGCGAGTTTGACCGCGGCCACGTCGCTCGAGTGCTCGAGCGCTTCATGCACAGGGATGACGCCGTAATGCTCACCCTGGTTGTCGTGGATGGTGCGTCCATTGAGGGTAATGGCTCCGCCCTGGCAGTCGATCATGTCGTCGGGTTTCACGACGTGCTCGTCAATGGCGGAGGCGTAGGTCACCAGCTTGAAAGTCGAGCCGGGCTCGTAGACATCGCTCACCGCGTGGTCGCGCAGCAACGCTGGCGTGGTGTGACGAAAATCGTTTGGATTGAAGGTCGGGCGAATGGCCAGCGCCAGGATCTGCCCGGTATGCACATCCTGGACCACGACCGTGCCGTTGTCCGCGTGCGTGCGCTGCATCGCCGCGTCGAGCGCTCTTTCGGCGATGAACTGGATGTTCTCGTCGATAGTGAGTACCAGATTCGCGCCCGGCTGCGGTTCGCGCTCCGTGGACCCCATGACGTGGCGTCTGGCATCCACGGCGGCGTACATGCGGCCGGGCTGGCCATGCAGACGCGCATCGAATTTCTGCTCCATACCGCCCAGGCCGTTGTCGTCCACGCCGACGTAGCCGAGCACCTGCGCAGCAATCTCGCTGTCCGGATAGAAGCGCTGAAATTCCTTCTGGAAATAGATGCCTTTGAGATTGAGGGCCTTCACTTTAGCCGCAGTTTCCGGGCTTAGACGGCGGGCGATCCAGGCGAAGCCGCGCGAGGCGTTGACCCGCTCGGCGATCTGATCTTCATTGGTCCAGGTGTCTTCCGGGCTGGTATGTACAATCTGCGCCAGCGCATGCACGGTGGCTTTCTTGTCGTCGATCTCGGAAGGCACTGCGAAGACTGAGTCGGCCTGCACTGTCATCGCGAGCTGGCGCAGATTGCGGTCGTAGAGCACCCCACGCCGCGGAGCCACCTCAAATGTGTGCTGCTGCTGCTTCTGCGCCTTTTCGACGAACTCCTTGTGGCGCACGATCTGGAGCCAGAAAAGCTTGGAGACGATCAGCGAGACCCAGATCAGAAATCCCAGGCAGACCAGCCAATAACGCAGCCGAAGCAGGGGCATCGCGGTTTGCGCGCCTCTGCTTCGATAGGCTCTGGGATTAACCGGGTTGATCTGATTCACGCAGGGTACTCTCCAAAGCGGTTCCTTGAGATCGTGGCCCCGCGCAGTGCTATCGAGTCGCTCCGGAAAGCGGAATCGTGCCGGCAGACGGAGAAACCTGCGCCAATGCCGGCGTGCCCGCATCGAAGTGATCGGTTACGCGAACGACCTGATTCGGCTGCAGCTCGACCAATCCCATCTGGCGCGCCATGGCGTCGATACGGCGGGGCTGCGAAAGCTGCGCTTCGGCCAGGCGAAGCTGCCGATTCTGCTCGCGCAGCGCCTCGACCTGCTGCTTCTTCGCCTCGACGTTGTAGCCGATCTCGATGGCGCTGAAGTGCTGCAGGCCATAGAACATGATGAGCGAAAACAGGACCGTGACAGCCGCGGTGAAGATCCGCATCTCGCGAATCCGAACCGTGTCCGGCGCTTTCACGAGCCGCGAATTGTCGATTCGCTTGGGAAAGAAGACCTCCAGCGTGGCGCCTCGGCGCAAACGCTGCTGCTCGGCAAAGAGGCGCGCGTTGCGCTCCTCGATACGCCGGCTGGAGCTGCGTCCACTGTCGAAATAGGTTGCTGCGTAGGCTGCCATGATGTCTCCCTTTACTGGCGCAGTCTGGGTTTCTTGCCAGGCCTGTGCACTTTTGTCTTCTTCTCAGCTTTTTTTGCTGCTAACTGGGCAAATCCTGTCAGTTGCCTCACCGAACCGGGGTCCTGATATTCCGATCTTTCTTTCTGCTCAGAGCCCTCCGGCCCATTCATCTCGGCGGCTCTGAGTTTGGCGCTGCGCGCCCTTGGATTGTGTTCCGTCTCCGCTTCATCGGCTACCACCGGTTTGCGCGTAAGCACCGTCCAGATGCCCTTTGCTGCTGCCTCCCGCAACGCATCTTTCGCGATGCGGTCTTCGAGGGAGTGAAAGCTGATGACTACCAATCTGGCCTTATGCGGACCGCTGGGGGGCTTAAGCAACTTCTGTGCGGCCTCCAGCAACTGGCGAATCTCGTCCAGTTCGCGATTGACATGAATACGAAGCGCTTGAAAGGTCCTGGTCGCCGGGTGAATGCGCTCGGATTTCATGGTCGGGGCGCTGCCTGCAACGATCCGGGCTAACTGTCCCGTCGTCGTTACCGGCCGCGCCCTGACAATGGCTCTGGCGATTCTCCGCGACCTCCTCTCTTCTCCGTATTCGTAAATAAGATTGGCGAGATCTCTCTCGTCCATCTCATTTACCACTTGTGCGGCGGTCAGACCCTGGCGCGTATCCTGTCGCATATCCAGCGGTCCATCCGCCTGAAAACTAAATCCTCGCTCGGCCTCATCAATCTGCATGCTGCTTACGCCGAAGTCGGCCAGCAATCCATCCAGACTTCCCGGCTCTACGTGCTCGGCCACCTTGCTGAATGCCTCGCCAAACAATGTGAGCTTCGGCATCCTGTCCCCAAGTTCTTCGGCCAGAGCCTGCAATCTCTGCAATGCCAGCTCCAGCGCCTGCGGGTCCCGGTCGAAACCGATCAGATGACCGGTTGGCCCGATCAGCCGCGCAATCTGGCTGGCATGGCCCGCGAAACCAAGCGTGCAGTCGAGGTAGGTGCCACCCTCGCGTACATCGAGGTATCGGATCACATCCTGAGAAAGAACCGGCGTATGGCGTCGCTTATCTACCGTCATACGATCCCCCTCGGGGGTTGCGCGAATCACGATCCCTGAAAATTCGGGGATTCCCTTTTCGCCAGAATCAGCCTTGCTTCCGCGATGCTCATCAGCTTCGCAGATTCCTCTTTGGGAGCCAGCAAACCGGCGATCTCCTGATCGGCTTCCTGCTCCGTCTGCACCTTCAAAAATCTCTGCTGCCCGGTCACGACTACTTCCGCATTCACCAGGCTGAATCTTTCTCGAACCTTCTTCGGCAGCATCAGCCGGTCCTGCTTGTCGATCTCAACCACTCCACCGAAGTGATTCACGATCCGCATCCAGGTGATCTTGGCCGGGTCGTCCTCGGGCAGAACCGCTTTCTTTGCCTCTTCGATCTCCCACTCCTGCATCGGCCAGACTTCAGTTCCCTGACCGTCCCTCGAAGTGATGAAGAAAGTTGGCCCGTAATTCTTCTCCGCTATCAGCTTCATGAAATCCGCCGGCAGCTTGAGCCTTCCTTTCTCGTCAACCTTCGCTTCGTGGGTGCCGCGAAACATCTCGTACCTCGAATCTGTGCCCGCTTTCTCGGAAAGCAACTCCGAGAGAGTGGATCAGGACTAATAGTACCCGAGATTGCAAGAATTTGCTCCACTACACTCCAAAAATCTCCACCAGATTAGCCGAGCTTTCTCCTCTTCCGAATCAAAATCTTTAAAAAATGCACTTGATTTCGGGCAGGTCCAGGAGCTAAAGAGAAAGATCGACAGATTCGCCCCTAGGGAGAGGCTTCGAGATCACACGAACACAATATCTGGTGTTTACTCAGTTGAGTCGCGCAAACTTGCCCAAAACGATCCTGCGGCGAATTAAATGCCAGACGAGGTAAGCGAGCACAGCCAGATTGGCCACCAAAAAGCCTACACGCACCGGGGTAATACGATGGGTCAGTTCAAAAATCTCTAATGGAAGGAATGAAGCCGTGATGATGGCTGTCAGGTATTCTGCCCAAACCTTCTCCAACATGAGCCCGAGTCCTTCCAGAAGCCCGAGCGCCGCGTAGCAGAACATGAACAGGCTGATCCGGCGCAACATGTGATCGTCCACGAGCGCTGCCTTATCCAACAGAAAGCTGACGAGCCGCCCCTCAGGATTCCGGTGCAAAGCCGTGACCAGGTTGGAAAGCACATCCGCAACGTCTTTGTGCAATAGCTTCAACGCGCCCACGCCGACGCTCACCAGCAATGCAGCCTGCAGCAGCTTGTAAACGGCAATCAATTCCAGCCAGCGATTGCGCCTTTTCCGATTTCGAACCCTTGCCAAGGACAATTGCGGTTTGCTCCTGAAATTCAACCGGCGGCCACTTCATTCCTGACTCTCGCCCGATTGCTTTCGCTGACCGGCGCGGTCGAAAATCGGAATGGGTCCTTTTACGTTAATTGACAGAGGCCAGTTCCTACTAATCCAGGCAACCGAGACCCGACATCCCTGCCGCATTCGAGCTTTCAGCCTTGTTCACCTGCCGTCGCCAGACGATTCATTTCGCTGCGTTACTCTGGAGCTAAACCAGCGGAGAAAATCTCCCACCATGCCCGAGACTTTGCGCACCAGCCAATGGACGGCCTTCCCTGTGGAGCTGGTCTTCGCTTTTTTTGCGAATCCCGGTAATCTTCCCCATCTGATGCCGAAATGGCAACAAGCCAAGATAGAGAGCTCACGCTTTCTTGCGCCTCCGCCGAGGCCGCTTGCGCCGGACCCTGCGCTGCGCTTCCAGAGTCCCGCAGCCGGGGCTGGCTCCGAGATTGTGATCGGCTTCCGCCCGTTCCCCTGGCTTCCATTCCGAATCGGATGGCTGGCCCGCATTACCGAATTCGTCTGGAACAGCCATTTTTGCGACGAGCAGCTCAAGGGCCCGTTCCGATCTTGGAAGCATTGCCACGGAATCGTCGCCGAAACCCGCGACGGCGTGAACGGGACGCTCATTACGGACGAAGTCAAGTACAGCCTGCCGGGGGGCCCGCTAGGCTCGCTCGCCAATGCAGTCTTTGTGCGACGGCAGATGGAGGCCAATTTCGCTTATCGTCAGCGGCGGGTGGAGGAGATTCTCCCAGTTGCGGCGAGACAGGCGACTCGGCGCAGTTAGAGCCGTAAACGGC
>Ga0302325_10023311_pt1 | contig 12906 bp, 9 predicted proteins | sample Palsa_T0_2_FD_201948 | JGI IMG/M metagenome (GOLD analysis project Ga0302325, IMG submission 201948) | Peat permafrost microbial communities from Stordalen Mire near Abisko, Sweden - Palsa_T0_2 | ecosystem: Environmental > Terrestrial > Soil > Palsa > Peat permafrost | place: Sweden: Abisko... | reverse complement strand
GGATAGGCTCAACGCAATCATTCTGGTTTCGAGGCTAAGATGAGAATTGCACCGCCTGATGCCACTATCTAGAACAATAGTTCGGTGTGCATCTCGATATGTCTCCGCCATCATGGAAATTGCCAGCTTCCTTGGTGCACGATCCTCGGGTATACAGAGCGAATCGATCCAGAGCATGGGAGTTTTCCCGATTTCCATCGCAAGCCGCACAAGGTACTGGACTTGACATCTTAGCATTCCCTCTTCAGTCGTACTGCCAAGTCCGTCAGACCAAACGTGGGATATTGCACTATACCGAATTCGCGTTTCCGGTGAGTGGCTGAGAACCACTTCGTTGTCGTCGACTTCATTCAAAAGAGCAATCCCGTTAATAATTGGAATAGTCCAATTGAGCAGAGCATTTTTGACAGCGTTCAAAGGGGGGAAGACCCTTCCACATTGGCAGCCATCAGTTCGGTGCTTCATCGTATATTCCGACTTCTCAATATTATATTGCACGCATTGGTCAACGGAGCAATCGCGATGGCGGTTTGGTACTTCATGGAATGGCGAGACAATGCTGATGTATTCGAGAACGGATGTTGGCGTTCGACTCAAATCCTTGACTTTGTCGTACATAGATGGACACCACCCGCGGTTCCTGACTCTCTCACGGAGATCACGATCGTTGCCATCCATTATCACCCAGTCACAGAGGATAAAGGGGCGGGCCTCTGGAGAGGGAAGGCGTTGCCCGACTGCCCATACTGCCTCAGCAATCAATGTGGTTAAGCGTGCCACAGGTCCAAAGAGATGAGAGCTTGTTAGCAGGACGCTCTCTTCTGTCTGCATTTGAAATAATCTCTGGTTCCAAAAGGCAGCATATTGGATCGATCTGATTAGCCGCTCTCGTTGTTGCCTTTGTCCATTATTGGTCTGATAGGAAGAGCCATGGACTCTGGAGTGGAAATCGTCGATCCATTCTCTCATGTAGGAAGTTTGTACCACTTCCCTGCCGTCATAGTCGGTTCTCAGAAAGTCTTTCGTCGTGAAGGATGTATTGAAAGCAGATTCGAGAAGTCCAAACGACATCCAGCTTTGCAGCATCGCAAGAACTTCAGTCGAAGATCGATGGCCTAACTTTCCAAATTCTAATTGTCGGAGATCTTCTCTGGTCCAGCCTCGGTGTATCGGATAGTCTTCAAGAAGCGTTGCCGATTGTGTTCGGGTATCATGAGAAAATCCTAGCCATGGTATGGAAGGTGCTATACCAAGGTCATTCCGCCGATCTCTGCGCTCAGCCGCGCCCATTAAATGCTCCATGCCAACTCTTGAGTCTGCAATGTAGTGATTCCGAATGTATCTCGAAGTGGAGGCTCTGATTTAGAGCTGGAACTCTGCTTCGGAGCAGGACTAGAAGGGAGCGTTTCGGCTGAGTCTTCGAAGAATGATATAGGTGGACGTTTTAGCAGGAAAAACTTTGGCTGTGTTGTTGCACAGACTGCACAAACTTCTTCATTAATAGTTGACTGACATGAGAGGATAGCGATATACATTAGCCTCCTGCTCTGCTTTCTCAGTCTCAATTTGAAGTCGTTTTGTTGTACCAGGTCGTGTTGAAAAAAGGTCAGCCTCGACAGGCTGCACATAAGCCGTTTTAGACGAGGTGAAATGTTCTGTCGTGGCATTGGAGGAAACGCTCTGCAACTCGGCGCGATTTCGAAAAGAGAACAGAGAACACTTCTTTGGGATGCTGAAACTGTGTGCGAAACTCTTGCGAGGGAAGGCCGGGGACGAAAGCTCGTGCAGACAAGAGGAAGGGAGCGAATGGCGGCATTCCGCTTGACGATTTACGAGAAATGAAGTAAAGAGTGGTGATGGTGTTGGTGAGGAGGTTTGGTCAAACTCTGTGATACAGTGTTCGCTGTACAGCTGTAGTTTGTATACTGGATGTATATATAAAGGGTTCACCCCACCATGGCGTCAACTCAGGTCGTCAACCTCCACCCAAAAGTGCAACAGCTACCACACCATAATTCGACTGATTCCACCCACCAAATACAACTTGTGCTATCGAAGTATACGAACAAGACGACGTCTGACACATTCGAATCCCGATAATACGCGATACTAACTAGTGGCCATGGATTCTCCGCAAGACGGGAAAGTCAAGCAGATCCAAGTGCTCAGCTTCGAAATTTGTGGTGATACAGACTGCAGTTTCAGGCTCTGTGGTGATGAAGCTTGTGAGGGCTGCGAATTGTCAGAGGCCTTGCACACTAGAATCATCTACCATCTCGTTCCTCTGCAACAGGGGAATGCAATTGCACTATCATACACATGGGGAGAGTTCGATCGGCGCTCCATTGCAATTTGTCATGACGCAGCAGGCAACACAGTTTCGATGAAGCTCGGTCGCGAATGGACTCAGCCTGAATTTTCAACAAAACTTGCTGCTCTTGGCTACGATCGCTCTCCTGATGGTGTTACGCCTATGCCACTGTGGATTGACCAATTATCCATCAGACAGGACAAAGATGAGGAGCTTCGTCGGGCGCTTGCTTCTATACCTAATATCTACTCCACGTTGGACGTCGTAGCTCTTTTGCCTGGATTACCCTGCCAGTGTTTGCAAGAAGGTCTCGACACATATGGTGGCCTTGAAATTAGATCAATCGATGAACTCAAGTTGAGCGAACAGATGGCCGCTTGGGCAATGCAAATGAAGTCATGCTTGAATTCAACAAGCTTCTGTTCATACTTTGAGCGTCTTTGGACTCGCCAGGAGATGATGTATGCTCGAAAGATCCAGGCTCACTGGACTCATCAAACAATTCCACCTTGTGTCAAATATACATCCTGGGATAGAGCGCCACTTGAGTTGGTTGCAAGATTCACGGCAATGGCACCATACAAGGATGATAGCTCTGCACCGCCGAATGGATTTGAGGAACCTGCAAGTCGCACCCATCAGGATTTAGCTCCGTTCGCTCGCCTTACCTTCATAGAAGCGCAGTGCACGTCGGTCAATTCTACAAACGCACTGCTGAGAACGGTGTTTAAACGAGATGAGTCCTGGGAAGCTGCCTTGAGCGCAATGCAGGATTATCTTGCAGAAGATGATGCCGGAACTTTTGTCAATACATTCCATGCATTCAGCACTCTCTGCCGCTTTCTTGGTGGTCAAGAGTTGGTGAAGAAGCACAGCCAAGCACTCGAAGACCCAGAGCTAGAATCATACCGTCAGGTGCTCGTCTTTTTGAATCGGCTGTTCAAGCTGGGTGGAAGTCGAAGAGCTGCTACACAGGCAAGGGATTATGTTGCTGCTATTTGGGTCGACTGCCCGCAATATCAATTACCCGATGGCTTCAAGATCATACGCTTGGATGCCCTTCTACAGAACGCCGTCCTGCAACTCGAGCAGAATTTCTGCTTTAGCATACCTGTCACCGCCATAGCAGGCCTTTTTGGAGCCGAAGAAGCTACAGCTCTCTGGCGACCCTCTTGCTACCTTGGCTCCCAAAGAATTAAGCACGTTGGGCAAATCTACAGTGTAGTCCGCCCGACAGATCCTGTGGAGGTGACAGAGACTGGTGCAGTCCCTATACTCTTACATAGTCCGGTACTGGGACGGTCGCCGAATCTTGTCGACTTGCAGGAATATATCGGTCGCACAAAGCCTGGCGATATTGTCCAAGATATCCGAGAAATCTCCTCTCGGTGGCCAACTGATGTCACCATGCGCGCAGCTCACATGGAGGTCCCTAAATCCCCAAACCATATTCTTGAATCGCGTCTCAAATGGAGAAGTGCACTCATGAATAGTAACCCTATAGTTGAGACAGCGATCTCCATATCCAACCCACAGGTACAGCAAGTCCTATCGTCGCTAGACGTCAATGACTTTGCCGAGCCACAATTGCTCTACGAAGCTGTCTATGAGCTTGTAACACAAGCCCTGGGTCTAGACTACGAGACTTGTCGCGGGAGAGACGACTTATATATCGCTTTATGCTTAAGCCAGCACCCATCTATAGGCCTGCTATCGAGAAGCAAGACTCGCACGATGGATCTTCCAGATAGTGTAACGGTTTGCAGGGACATTATCCCCCCGTCTTCGGCTTGTACAGTCCTGGAAGCTGGGAGGATAGGTAGTAGTCTATATGCTTGTGGAATTTGGGTTCCGCAAATGACAACGTCTATTACGGAGATAGGAGGATCAGTTGTTGAGGAGGGTTCTAACGCTATAATTGTGTAGATTCCTTACTGTTTCCCAGATGGCCTAACACTTTGCGGAAACTGGTTTTGGCTAAATGTTGAGCGCTGTTCCTTTTTATAGGATTAAGTATAATAGTTTTATTTAGTAATATAAGCTTAATAATAGTGTTGTGATGAAAGAACTCTCTTGCGCTATGAAAGGACATTGTCCGCAAATCAGGCGCGTGAACGACGATGCGATCGTAATCTCTTGATGAGAGAGGTGCAAGGTATTCAAGGGTAGCTAGCGGGTGTAAAGAATATTAAATTATAGGATATTTCGAGGTGTGCATAGATTCTGAGATATTTAAAGTCAAAGTACCCCTCAATTTTCTCGGCACGGTGGGTTTCAGTTGGATCCCTGATCACGTGTGGTTGCCTACTAGGCAACTACAAGTCTATTGTCTATATAAGAACACCTAGACAGCCAGCTCCTACAATCAAGCATGCTACTATCACTTCTTCTTCCAATCTCCAACTGTTTCTCGGCACGCAGGGACGGACGTTACGTCTTATGAATTCCTGATAACTTCATTTATTGATCGAATTCGAGAGAAGCGAGGAAGGGGTGTTGCCAGTATCCCTCCCATCATAGTGGATGAGATGGGATCTGTGCCGAACAGGCTTGGTGCCGAGTCACATACCGATGGGTTTTTGTGACGGTACAAGAGCACGAACGTGGTCGGGTGCGACTTGGGCAAAATGATTGTTTACAAGGAGAGAAAGAGATTCGTAAGGAAATCTCTGACTTAAGCTATTTTCACAATATTCATAAAGTGAGACTATTCACAAAGTATGAAAGTCACATGATCGTTTCCTCACAAGCACCTGTTCGTGCATCTCAGACTCTTGCTGACTCGTTAAGAAGCTCAGATGTGATTTCGTCGGCAAGAGCATTCTTCAGCCACCCCTTCAACTTTCCAATCACTTCCAAGCTGTTGATTAAGTCTTGACGCTTAAATTGGTGGCCTAATTCATACCTAGCTCAATTGGAAACTGGCTTCACGTGTTTGCTTTGAAAGAGTTATATGACCATTCACAGTAACGGGCTCGTGCGAAGGTACTATCTTGACTTTAAACTTAGGATCGTGCACATGCTACTTATGTCGTGGACGTAGCCAGCTGTGGACGATGAACGGCTGTACACGTCAGAGCTGCGCTTGCTGGTGGAAAGCATTCGAGACGAGATGCGCGATTTGGACTTGAGCACAGCGACCTTGAATCACAGAATGTCTTGCAGGACAGCCAAGGCAAACTGGTGATGATCATGAGCATGGCCAAGTTCCTCGCGACTAAAAGGCACTACACTGCTAGGAATATGAAGCGCGAGTTTGTATAAGTTTGCAACTTTGGAAAAATAAAGGCAACTAACTACAGGGGGCAATACTAATCAAGCTCACATAGCATAACATGATTTCTTGCGTTCCCATTCAATCTCCAACATCTTATGCTTGCCAGGGCACCGTTTCCCCCGGTAGCAGCCCGGGCAGAGATCATCATTGTTGCAGCGACAAAAGATACACGACTAACCCCACCATTCTGTCTACTCTATCGCGGCGGTTCCTCGCTAGCTGAACAAGCCAAAGAAAAAATCCTTCAGCCACTCCCAAAGACTTGAAAAAATGTCTTTAATTGCCTCCCATGCACTCTTGATCTTGTCAACGACCCAGTCGATGCTTTTATCGATGATTACACTCCAGTTGTTGCCCGTCCATGCCGCAAGCGAGGCCGCCTCGGTCGTGCCGCCCATTGTCAATTTCAGGATATCGTAAACATCTTCAGCATCGCGTAGTGCGTTCTTCTTGAGCTCGACCTGGCGTAGTCCGCGTCGGACCTGGCTCTCTTCGTTCTGTGTCATTTTACCCACTACAATAGAAAAGGCCCGCGATTAGCGTTTATTCAGCTTTGATTTGGAATATATTGAACCTACTGTTGATTAAGTGATCGCAAGCTCGGCTGCTATCCAAATGTATCTCAATTGCGTGGTAACTGATGATATGAAGGAGCACATATTCAGCATGAACTGGATCGTTCCCCACTCCTCGTAACGGAAAGGCTGAAAAGCCCAAACTTGAACACACGTGTCTTGCTGTGATTGGACATCGAATTAGAGGAGCCTTGTGTGTGCTCTGAGAGGCGATTGGGCACTGAGTGATCGTGGCGTAGATATCGTACGCGCAAAGAAAACTTCATTACTATCTCTTGCTCCACCTCAATCTATACAGTAGGGCCACATACCTAGTTTCGTAAATCGAAAGAAGCAAAGGCAATGGCAACCGCTGGAATGACTGTTGTTGACACGGTGTACTACGACCGTCTCAATGTCAGCCCAACAGCAACCGCGCTGGACCTGAAACGAGCGTACAAGCTTGCCGCAGTGCAGCACCACCCAGACAAAAACCTGAACAATCCAATTGCTACTGAGCGATTTCAAGAGGTATAGTAATACGTGAAAGAGACTCTGCCGGCTTGAACCCCTTAGAGCAGGTTACAAGGCACTGATCATCTTATCCTCCGTTTTGACACAGCTGATAGAATCAGATCTCAAAAGCCTATGCCGGTACGAGAAGTCTCATCTAAGACCTAGATTAGAAAAGGCTAAGCAGTTGTAGTACTGAGCGACCCTGAAAAGCGTCGTATGTACGACCTGAAAGGACCTACTGGAATTGAAAATCCTGTAGGCATCGGTACTTTTTCTCTCGAAACGAGTAAACACCGGAAGCTGATTTACGTCCCTCGCAGACGACGTCAAAGCTTTTTTCGCTTCTGTCTTCGGAGGCGATTCCTTGGAGCCATGGTATGTTTTCCACCCAATTAGTGAGAGTCCACATGTTAGATTTTGTATTGCAAGATGGTGCTAATGTCTCATTTCTCGTGTTTGAAGGGTCGGAAACCTGACCAACATTTCGGACTTCCTCATGGTGAGCGAAATCCGGGACAGAGATACAACCACTCCGTCACAAGGAGCAGGAACCCCAACCGACATCGCAGTTCGGCATTTTTCGTCTTCGGTATTCGAGTTTGAAGACGATGCAGGATCAACGATTGGTACTCGTGACCGCCAACATCGACACAGTGAGCATCCAGAGCGAGAATATCACCGCCCGAAACCAACACAACAGCGCCAGGACGGTCGCGAGAAGCAGAAGGGAACAGACAAGAAGACGAAGAAGCCGTTGACTCTCGAGCAGAGGCGCGCATTGGAGCAGTTCCAGCGTGAAAAGAAAGTTGCTCTTGCCCAGCGCATCGAATTTCTGGCTACAGCTCTGCTCGAACGTATTGAGCCTGTCGTCACTACTATGGCAGACCCTCGCTCCTGGCAACGATTTGAAAGTCGCATACGACACGAGGCAGAGTCAATCAAGCTTGAGCCATTTGGGCTTGAGTTTCTGAACGAAATCGGCAAGATATATACTGCGCGAGCAAAGGCGTATCATAATTCACTTCCACTGATCGGTGGGCTTCTGCAGCGCGTCTCCGATGGCAGAGAAGAGGCTAGCGATATATTAGCTGCGCATCAACAAGCCCTGAAGGTGCGGAGTATCATCCTGGAGATGGAAGAAGAAGACGAGCTCCTCGAAGACGAGCGCGAAGCCGCTGCAGCCCGAGGCGACCCGCCCCCTCGAAAGCGAAACGATGCTGAGGAGACCGAGCGAAAGACACGGATGACTGGCCTCGTCCTGAGCATTTTCTACCATACCAGTATGAAAGAGATACACGATGTGATCCGGTAAGCATAATATTCCATCGGCTCACCTTCCCCAATCCTGAGATTAGGGAATCTTTTCTTTTGGAGACAGCTGAAAAGGTATGTTGACTTCTTACAGAGGCGTGTGCAACGCGGTTTTGAAAGACAAAGACCAGTCCCGGCAGGTGCTTGAACGGCGCGTTGACGCCTTACTTTTTATCGGGGGTATCTTCACTGCCGTAAGTACTCCAAGCGTTTGACAAAGCGATCCGCGTTTTAAAAATCCTTATTCCAGATTTTTTTGGAAACCCAAAACTGATTATAACAATCTAGACGCGGCGGGATATCAAGGACCTGGTCAAAGACAACACCTTTGAGATTCTGGTGGCTGAAGCTTGCAGCTCGTAAAATAACTAGGCGGAGAGAAAATAAACTACCAGACAGCTTGTAGGTTTTTGTGTCGCTCCAGCGCTTATTACAACTATCTTGAGTATTTATTCAACTATACGTACATGTACTTCGCTTGAACTCCTCGTCATCCACGTCTAAAATGTCGCTGCTCATGGTTCTAGCTGGAAAATGAGATGTGATTCGCATGCAGAGGGGTGACCGTTCTAGCGTCCTCTCCTTCTCGGCGCCATTCCGGCACTAAACAGCGGCCGGGCACTAGATGGCTACGTACTCTTGTGCAGCGGTAACAAATGTTAATGCACGGGCTAGGCTTGGCAACGCTGCTTTTATTGAACTATTCCTACTCATTACTTCGTCTCTCCACCTTCAGCAGTAATTACAGCTTGACATCGCTTTTTCATTGACTCCACGGAAAGTAATTCCTTGACTAGAGAGTCTGGAATTGCTTCCCAAGCCTCTTGAACAGCTGCGCGTAACCTCCTATAGTTCCTGTGAACCCCCGGCTTATTGTCTTGTATCCAATCCTTCATCCAATCCCAGAGCGTCTCGATTGGGCTCATATCTGGAGAGAATGGAGGCCAATTAAATAGTGAAGCAGGGAACGTAGGAAAACCCCTCTGCAAAGGCGTCATATTTCGTCATATCATCATCAGACGACATGTACGATGTTATACTGTGGGTCGAACCGGGCAGGCGTCGTCGGAATGGGGAATCGTCGAGATAGAAGCCACACATCGTTCCGTCAAAGGCGCCTAACGAACCGTGGTTCGACGTGATGGATTGCGGTGGACTAACTGTCCTTTCGTGACTTTCGGTCTCAACATGATCGGTGACCACTTGAAGGGACGGATTCGCGCATGAAATACCGAGGGTGGAGGAGTCAAGATCTTCTCTTCAGCAGGTATCTGTCGTCAGATTGCTTCGTGGTCGATCACAGCCCTGTAGGTAGTCTCTAGCGCGTGGTCCGTGTGCGAAAGAGGATTCGTCGAGCTGTGCTATCAAAAGCTCGATTCAGGAGTCGGACATTTCGAAGATGTTGTCACTCAAGGTATTCGCAAACAGAGTTCGCTATTTCGGGAGGAAGGTCGCGCAGAGTAGGCATTTCGTAGCCTGTCCCTGGTAATTCGTATTGATCATATAGGACGATTTGAATTAAAGGATTCTCGAAGGCGAGCAAGCTCGAACCGCGGGGCCAGAACCGGTGCGGGATCCATATCCAAAACTGGAGGCAAGAACTGCAACCTGGCCAAAATGAAGGTTGTCTCTTCTGCTTACCAACATCCCTGCGAAGCGAAACCCCCGGTAGTACATCCGACTAATTAGACTTAAGTCTGACCTCAAACCTTAAAGCCTCACTCTAAACCCAGCGCAGCTCCATAACTGAGAAAACAACATCACGGTCAGCCCAGGAAAGGGCGACCAACAGGCGCGGATGGCTCCATTACTACCTCAATTATTACCGTTCCTCCGTCGTTCTTTCAACCTTGCTATCCCCTCCAACGAATTCACCCAGCAGTGGACGCATCCTGGGGATGTTTTCTCTGTGTTGCTCATCCTAGGCGGTGATGTTGTCGAAGGGGCACTCGCCCAAGTGGCAGGCTCACGGCTGACGCCAGTGACTTTCTCTTTCGGTATGTGGTAATACTCTAGTCCTGCTGTGACTTTTAGACGCATTCCCGGGTGCTAACTAAGCTGTGCCTACAGGATGGGTCGCCTATGCGGTCACTGCCGTTGTCTCTGCCATAGGAGAAAACAAACTCATGCCGCTGCCGGATAACGCGTGCAAGGTCATCAATGCGAAAAGCGGATACGTTCGGGACAACGCGAGCTGGATTCTGGGCCGTGTCTTGAGAGACTACGGAAGCTGGATGGATGGAGAGGTTCGCCAGCACCTTGACACAATGTTGGAGCGTAAATGGAGACAACAGCAGGATGCTGCCGAAGCCGAAAAGGCTGGGTCAGGAACCAGCGTCATACGTCCGTACCAAGTTGGGCTCTGCGTGTCCGTCTATCGAGCTGCTCCTGCCAGGCCGGGTTCTCCAGGCCATGATGCGGTCTACTACAGCGGCTTTGGAATTGCTTTTCTCCAGCTTGGAATTGCTGCCATTCCATGCGGCATTTTTGGGGACTGGTCCATCCTGCTGGTAACAGCGACTGGCATCGCGCTTGCCTTTACGACCGGCTCGCTGAACCAGTGGCGCAAAGAGAAATGGGCTTGCCGCAGGGCATCCAAGAAAACTGTGGTGTTGACTCGCGGCAACGGCGCCCAGCACGCAATCGTTGTGCGTGGTGATGGCGTAGGATTTGATCTCGAAGATCTAGCGGCCGGTACGGTCAATGTTGACGTTTCGGCCTCGAACCTCACTCGAATCACTGTGATAACTTTGGCTCTGCTCTGGATCCTTCTACTTGTGTCTGCAGCAGGCATCAAGAGCAATACGTGGTTTCTGCTGGGTGTTGGCGGCATCGGAATCCTGCAAAACGTATTTGTTGCTGGTTGGCGACGCACTCCAGCCGCCTTTGGCATGCCTCTCATTTATGAAACTGTCATCGGCAAAACGGGGGTCATGGCTACACTGTTTGCTGTAGAGGAACGCTACCCAGGTGTAGGACTGAGCATGAGGGATACCTTTTTCCCTGGGAAATTGCGGCCTGATGAGGTCACGCGGTGGAACGAGTATGCAGCAAGTGCGGATGCATGAAAGAGAACTGTAATGGCTGGGGAAATAAGCGGCAAACGGCCAAACTTTGTGCCTCTCAAGATTTATATTGTTTTGTTATTTCAGGTAAGGTGGTCAAGTTACTCTATTAATATATTCATTTAGGTATATTTTTCAATGTATGCATGCATAGTTAACTGAAGTTTCAAGTCGTCGAAACTTCGTACCTGAAAATTTCTTCTGATGTCAAGAAATAAAAGCTCATATTTTAAGTAGTAAGCTCCCTTTCGAAGTGTGTGCATGCAGGTGGTCCGCCAGGGACCGGAGTTGAAGGTCCTAATCTTTTTGCTAGCAATAAGACAGAAGTTCCCACAGCACGCTCCAATTGCTCCTCATCTGCTGCTGTCGTTCTGCTGAAACACGAGCTTTTCTCGGATACGATTAAAAGGCGCATTGCTCGCGAAGTCCCTATACAGATTCGAGAACCGCTGCCTCTCCTCCGATGAAAAAGTAAATGAGAGAATTTTTCTCATGCCGCTTTTTAAAAACAGCAAACTAGCACATGGTTAATCATTTTCTCCCGGCTGGACGTTGACCAGGCAAAACTGCGTAGTGACGGTGGCCACGAACATTTATATGTGCAAGTATTTGGGTTAACGTTTAATCACAATATTAGGGTTTAACAGATAATGGAATCTACGTGCACCACAACATATCAGGAGCATGCTGAATGGGATAGGATTTGTTTAATTGTGGCCATGATGTTTTTAGAAATGATTGTGTGTGGTTGCTTACGTGCTTAAAGTCATAAACCGTTTACCAAAAAAGAATAGTAATTGACCGCCCCGAGTTTCCATATAAAGAGCTCGCATACGACATCAACAAATAATAAGATCTGTCCACTCACCCACAGCTCTCCCCTTCACTGAGCTCACAGCCCTTTGCCATAGGAGCTCAGACTGTCCAGCAATCTCCAGAAAATATAGTCTAGAGGTGAGAGTTCCACCCACAAGGCCTTCGTATCTGTAGATTGGCGTTTGGTGACCATGTCCACCCCTCTGGTCACTAACTCGTGTCAACAAGGCGCCCAAGAAATTCTCTATAGACGAGGCTGGTTGATCATAAGAGATGATGATTTGGTTGGAAGAAAGTCCTAGGTCTGTTGAGCGCTGTGCAGGGAATATTCTTAGGAGACTGTTGGCTCTCCTCTCGTGAAGAAGAACTTCTACTCCTTGCGCAAGGGAAGTTCGTGTAGACATCTGAAGTTTATATGCCCAGAAATTTGCCTTTAAGCCTTGTTCGACCACAGAAGCACTTTGATCCTGGAGATCCATTATAATAGAGCCTTTTTGATTCATGAGAGACCTTGGTGCCCACCGGAAGCCATCGTGAGGGATCTTTGGGGCATTGTGAACGACAATAGATTTCGGCAATGTTCTCACTGCCTTCCAGAAGCGCATCATCCTTTCATCGCCATCGACCTCCAGTAGCGGCGAAATATCAATTTTCAGAAAGGGTGCAACAGCCAAGCTCTCATCTTCAGGTTTGCTGCTTGTTCGCCGATAGAGATTCCGTTGCAACCCGCCCATTGTAACTTGATCATTATGGACCCAGTAAGTGAGATTATCAAGGAAAAGGTGAAAGGTCCTATTCACAGGACGGTGAATTTGCTCTCCATTCTCATTGATAATGGTTTCAGCTGAAACGACAGCATCCTCGAAGACAAACTCGACTTCACGGGAGAGTGAACTCTCTTGCAAAGTCCACAACCGCTCTTGCCAGGTGGATAGGCTCAACGCAATCATTCTGGTTTCGAGGCTAAGATGAGAATTGCACCGCCTGATGCCACTATCTAGAACAATAGTTCGGTGTGCATCTCGATATGTCTCCGCCATCATGGAAATTGCCAGC
>Ga0302325_10023310_pt1 | contig 12906 bp, 8 predicted proteins | sample Palsa_T0_2_FD_201948 | JGI IMG/M metagenome (GOLD analysis project Ga0302325, IMG submission 201948) | Peat permafrost microbial communities from Stordalen Mire near Abisko, Sweden - Palsa_T0_2 | ecosystem: Environmental > Terrestrial > Soil > Palsa > Peat permafrost | place: Sweden: Abisko... | reverse complement strand
TGCCGGAAAATGAGTTTTCAATGATGGAGTTTGCGCGGGCCGTCGGCATCCAGGTTCCCGAGATCGGCCTTATCCCTCTCAACAAGATTCCAGGTGTCCCGGTGCCCTGGCAGCGGTTCAAAGGGAGCGCCTACTACATTCGACGATTTGATCGTGGCCCCAACGGCAAACGCATCCACATCGAAGACTTCAATCAGCTCTATGGACAGTTCCCGGAGGCCAAGTACAAGAACTACAGCTACACGAATATGGCCACCGATTTATGGCGTCTGACCGATGAGGTACAGTTTGCCGAATTCGTCCGGCGTCTGATCTTCAATGCGGGCATCGGCAACCATGACATGCACCTGAAGAACTGGTCACTTATCTATCCTGATGGACGGTCACCGCAACTGGCCCCCGCTTACGATTTTGTATCTACTGTGCGCTACATAGCCGATGACCGGATGGCACTCTCGATTGCCAAAGAAAAGGGCACCAAGCAATTGAACCTGGAATTGCTCGAACGCTTTGCGAATAAAGCGCAAGTTCCGAGCAAACTGGTACTTGATACTGCCCGCGAAACCGCGGAAAAGATGATGACTCTTTGGCCGGTGTTTCAGAAGGAGCTTCCGCTTGACCGAACCACACGGCTTCAGATCACTGCTCACATGGGATCCATACCCCTTCTACAAAGCAGACCGAAATTACGATAATGCTCCCCCGCGAACGCCGATCCCTGCAAGCGCATTCGTAAATAGCGCCTGGCAACTGATGAGTCACCGTGTTTTTAATACTCGCAGGGCCAGGTCCGAATACGTCGCCGTCGCGATGGCGATCGAAGGTTCATCGGCCGGGGAGTTGTATCGGCGCAGGCTGACGACCCCACCCAAAAGGGATCCAGGTGAGAAAGCATCTTCATTGACCGCTTCGACTACATGTAACAGCAGGTGTCATTTAATCAGAGAGCATCTTGAAAAATAAAAACAAAAAATAGTTGACAACAATTTAAATTGTGGGCATTCTCTACACGTACTTGCTTACCACGCCCAATCACTCGAGCACGATGGCAGACTGACACACAGCTATCGCCTCCTCTCATTTATCTCACTACTGCATCTGTTCCTTGTTCAGGCCCTAGTAACCGGTACCCGTAGCTCATCAGGCAACAACAAGAGTGGCCATATCCGCGCCCAGTTGGGTGGGGCTTCGCGCCACAGGCCCGTTTTAGCCGTCCACACATTCTCAGAAGCAGGAGTTTCCATGTCTAGCTTGAACATGGCCCGCAGGCGTTTCTTTTTCTATGTGGTTATGTGCATCGGCCTCATTCGGGGTCTGCTGGGATCAGCTGTTCCGCTGCTAGCGCAAGAGGCCGACTCCATCACTCCATCGCGGCAATCGGTGGACGCCAGCTCACCACCGCAAGGCGAATTGGGGCACCCCACGTGCGCAATTATAAGTCCCGACTGCTGTGACTTTGGTGATGGGGATGGTGACGGCGATGGTGACGGCGATGGGGATGGTGATGGCTGCGGGGTAGGTTGATATTGCTCCTGTCGCAGGGCATTCGTTGAACCTAGACTACAGATTTCATTGCGGCCCTACTTGATGACAATTTACTTGCGCCGGAGCGTCACTATGACTGATCGCAAACGTGTCCGCTATGCTTATGGTCGCCTCCAGCTCATCCTGCTGATTATGGGAGCTGTGGCGATGCCGGGTATATGGCTATCCACCGCGCAGGCGGAGAACAGGACTGTGGGCCTTACGTTGGTGTCACCCGCCGACCCGGACTTCACAAACCTGCTGGATAATAACTTCAATGGGATCTCTTCCCTGCCGGATTACCAGGCGCTCCGGCCCTTCCTGGCCATTGTCCGTAACGAGAGTCCTCAAGTCTTCAAGGCCTACAGTGTTGCCTGGAATATCCAGGGCGAATCAGGCATCAGCCACCTCGTATCCGTGCAGTACGTATTCCGTCATTTAGCGCCGGCAAATCAGAATAAAGTCTTGAGGCCGGGTTCTCTCCGGCTGCTCTCGCCTTTGTTTAACCTAAGCCCTCAGGAATACAGAGAGAATCATGATTTTATTCACCGTTATCCCGCCTCGACGCTGCCACCGTTCCGTAGCGTCAGGATAGACGCGTCCGTGGACGGGGAGATCGATTCCGATGGTACGGCCGATGGCCCTAACCTTACTCATCTCCATGAACTTTACCAGGCAACCCGAAACGCCGAGCACGACGAAGCTGTCTCCGTGCTCGCCCGGCTCCGTGGCCCGGCAATTCCCACCAACCCGAGTGTGTTACTGTCTGCCGACCTGTTTCAGGCTCATCGATACGATGAAGTCGCGAAGATGAGGTACATTCAGGGGCATCCAACTGCAGACTTTTACAAGGCTGCGCGGGCCCAAAGCGCTCTGGAATTCCTGGCTCTTTTTCGGCAAAAGGGTTACGCGCGCCTGGTGGAAAAGTTAAATTTACTGGCCAACATTCGCCCTGCGGGACACCCATCGGAAATGCAGAAATACTTCTGAAACAGATAACGTGGGACCGCGTACTTAGCAGCTCGATCCAACTGGATGGTGAGGCGTATGACGAACACTGCCGTACTCACGGGATGCACTCAACGCGAAACCGGTTTGCCAGGGTCAAGGTACTTTGGCAGCGCTGGTTCGACGATGCTGAAGGTGTTGTTTTTTCTCATGCTTTCCGCCCCGGCGGGTGCGGCCTGGGGACAGGGGATCACAGTAACATTTAACGGCAAGATTCTTGCCAATGGGGGTAGCGCATCGCTGGCCGCCATACCTGGCCCCACGATACTGGACATCACCCCCTACGACGTCACCGATTGTGATACGACGGACATGACGATTCAAATCAGCTATACGGATGCCTCCAACCCCGATGGAGGAAGTTATGCGAACGCCCTTGCCAGCGTCACCGGACCTTATACAACAGAAGCAGACCTCGGATACAGCGGCGGTTACGGAACAATTGTCTGGCAAGTGAATGGGGGCGACGCATACACCTTCACCTTTACTATCCTAGGGACCAATCCCAGCCACGCGCAAACGGACAGTGAGATCACCTCGATCGGATCCCCTTGGTTCTTTGGCCAGCTGATACGTCAGGAAAACCAATACAATCAGTTCAGGACGACTGGTCTCCCGTGGGTAAATGCCAATCCTGATGGCGTAGGCATATCGCAGGTGGACGGAACCAAGCAGTCGGTGACAACCGGGGCATATTGGGACTGGGAAAGCAACTTGAGCCAGGGACTGAGCACTCTGAATGGTGGTAAATCGACGTCCTACGCGTTTTATGCCAAGCAGGTATCGGAAGCCACCTCGGCTCATCCTCCGCCGGTACAGACCCAGGGCTTATGCACATTTTCAGGATCGCCGACCGGATCTCAGCATAACTGGCAGGACGCGGACTGGATGAACACCTACGTGGGCACTGGATCCAACGGCGTGTATGCAGCAGGCTATTATATTTCTTGGACCGGAACCAACGCCACAAATGGAACGTGGCACCTGCAGTCGAATGCGGGAGACTCACCCAGGAGCTATGTTGGAGACGTTTGCAAAAACCCCGCGTTCTAATCTACGGCGCAATCTGAGAGTAGCCGGTTTGCTTCTGGCTACTCTCCCGGCATCTGTATGTGCTCCATCGGCATACGGTCAGAATATTTATCTGGTCTCAGGGACCCCCACCAACAAGGGTCCTGAGACATTCCCTTCGTACTTGCTTCATCTCGACGCCAACGGTCATCTGGAGACGATCAGGACTCTATCCCCAGCAGAGTCAGGGCTCTATTCGGTTGAATCCACTCCGGACGGCTTGACCGGAGTGGCGTATCCCCATGTTCAACCAACCACTGTATCCATCGTGCATCCCGAAGACCCGTTACGGGCAGATGTCATAGCTTTCAATCCAAAAGCTGCCGACGTCGAAGATGACGCGACCGCGCTAGTGAAGTCACCGGCAGGCGACATAACATGGTTTTTTAGCCCCATTGCCGCCTCCGATAGCGTTCCTGGAGGTCCAGCACTACGAGTTTCATTGTCTGCTAAGCCAGGCACTTCTGCTTCCATGGTCAGCGGTGTCCAGGGCGAGGACCAGATCATTGATTTGGGAGTGGGTGGAGGACCGGCGTTCAACTTCAGCCTCTCGGCCAATGTCGCCCAAGGGCGGATTGTTGCCCCGCTCGGGCCCCCAGGTATCGCAGTGGATATCCTACCCAAGGACCTGGCGCATCAGTTCGACGGCACGTCGGTGTTTATTCTCGCTTCCACCAGCGACTATCTTGTGTTTACCAAAGGTCAGTCAATGGACGAGCTGGAGCACGCCGGCCATCGGATGTTGTATGTACACAACAGGAAGAGCGGTACCTGGAAGCAGATTGCTCAGGAGGGCAATATATCTCGATCCCGGCTTTCAGGTCCGTGGGTTTGTTCGATTACGCAGTACCTGCGCCCAACTGAAGGGAGTACGCCGGAAACAGCGGCGGAACAGGAAGCATGGGCAGGTGAGTCTAAAACTACCCGAACTCAGTACGCGTCCTATCAAGGAAGCATATCGACGATCCCTGGCGTTCTGGTGCTGGACAATCTTGATGATGGCCGGCATCTTGTCATCAAGACAGGGCGCGAAGATAGTGAAGTGTTGATTGCTGCTTCAAAAGAATTGATATACAGAGAGAATGACTCCTTATATCGACTCCCGATTGACGGAAATCGCCTCGGAGCCAAGCTGCTTATGGCGCGAGACCCAAGACTCGAGTCAGTGCATTGGGCGTTCTATGCTCCGGGGTTAAAGTAGAGGACGCTCGAAGTCGATGGCCTGCCCTTCGACGTGAAACGGCCTGGAAACACCCGCGGTTTATCCCTTGCCATGGTCCCACCCCTTTGCACCAGGCAATTGCCCTGAGTGGCAAATTACGATCTGATTCCACAAAAATGGTCAATATGTGCAAAGGAAAGCCGGGCCAGCCTCGATATGCTTTGGCTCACGGGCTGCGCCCGTCTTCCACTCACCCGGTTTTTGAAGTAGCATTCCGTTTCGGCCCTGCTCGGATGAAAAGGCACAACTAAAATGCCGCCTCAAAAAGAACACGCTGGCTGAAAATGAACACACTCGCGAAATACAAATACTGGATAGGCGGCGCGCTTTGCCTGCTGGTCATCGGTCTACTCGTCGGAACGATGTACCCGAAGCATGTATCGGGAGCACGGCCCGACAGTCCACCGGATGTGGAGGTCGTGCCGGTGGAACAGAAGGATGTTCCGATTTTTGGCGAGTGGATCGGCACCCTCGACGGGTTAGTCAATGCCGACGTCCGGGCGCAGGTCACGGGATACCTGCTGAAGCAGGGCTATCAGGAAGGGGCATTCGTCAGAAAGGGCCAGTTGCTCTTCGAGATCGATCCGCGGCCCTTCCAGGCGGCTCTCGACCAGTCCGAAGGGCAGTTGGCCCAGGCCAAAGCGCAGCTCACGACCGCCCAGGCTGTTCAGGTAAGAACGCAGCTGGACGTGGAGAAGTACACTCCCCTGGTCAAAGAACAGGCGGCAAGCCAGCAGGATCTTGACAATTCAGTGCAGAATAACCTGGCCGCCAAGGCCACGGTAGAGACCGCGCAGGCTCTGATCAAAACCGACGAAGCTGCCGTGGAAACCGCCAGAATCAACCTCGAGTTTACCCGCCTGGTCGCGCCCATCGACGGCATCGCTGGTCAGGCGCAGCTGCAGGTGGGCGCCCTGGTCAATCTAGGCAGTGGGGCGGTCACCTCTGTTTCCACAGTCGACCCCATCAAGGTTTACTTCACCGTCGGCGAACCGCAGTACCTGGCATGGAGACAGCGCTTCCCCACCGAAGCCACCCGGCAGGCCGCGAACAGGAATCTGCGCCTTGAACTGATCCTGGCCGATGGTTCCACCTACGCCCACCAGGGCACGTTCTTTTTTGCTGACCGGCAGGTCAATGAAAGTACCGGCGCCATTCGCATCGCCGGGCTGTTTCCCAATCCCGGCAATATTCTGCGTCCTGGCGGGTATGCCAAAGTCCGTGCGGTTATCCGGATTCAGCCCAACGCGCTGCTTGTACCACAGCGTGCGGTCTCAGAGCTGCAAGGCGGCTATCAAGTCGCAACTGTGGACCATGACAACAAAGTAGACATCCGGACGGTCAAAGTCGGCGACCGTGCCGGCAACCAGTGGGTGATTGCGGAGGGACTCAAGCCCGGCGAACGCGTGGTCGCCGAGGGAGTGCAAAAAGTGCGTCCCGGATTGCAGGTTAACCCCAGGCCATTCGCCGCGGCCGCTGGGGGAAGGTAGTTGCATGTCAAAGTTCTTTATCAACCGTCCCATCGTGGCCATGGTGATCGCGATCGTCATGGTGCTGGTTGGCGCCCTCACCATGCTGAGCTTGCCGGTCGCACAATTTCCGAACATCACTCCGCCCGAGATTCAAATCCTGGCCACCTATATCGGCGCGGACGCGCAAACCCTGGAGCAAGCGGTTGCCACCCCCATCGAGCAGCAGATGAATGGCGTGGACAACATGAACTACATGTATTCGCTGAATGCCACGGCCAACCAAACCGCCACCCTGATCGTGGACTTCGACGTAAAGACCGACCCCAACACCGATTACATCCTCGCCCAAAGCCGTGAAACCCAGGCCGCTTCGCAGCTTCCCACCGACGTTACCAACTACGGCATCACGGTTCGCAAATCGGTAACCGCGCCCCTCATGTGGGTGGCCTTGTACTCGCCGCACGGAACGTACGACGCTAATTTCCTGGCGAACTACGCCTACATCAACCTGGTTGACCCCATCCTGCGTTCGCGGGGGGTCGGCAACGTGACGGTATTCGGCTCCGGCCAATATGCCATGCGCTTGTGGATTAAACCCGACGTGTTAGCCAAGCTCGGCATCACCGTTCCGGAAATCGTCAGCGCCGTGCAAGCGCAAAACACCGTTAACCCCACAGGCAAGGCCGGAGGTGAGCCCGCCCCTAAAGGCCAGGAGTTCACCTATTCGGTTCTCGCCCAGGGCCGCCTGGTGTCGCCGGAGCAGTTCGGGCAGATCGTGGTGCGCGAAACTCCCGACGGCGGCACCGTGAGGGTGCGCGATGTCGCGCGCATCGAGCTAGGCTCGCAGGACTATACCGTGGCGGGGCGTCTTAGCGGACGACCGAGCGCGATCCTTTCTGTTTATCAATTGCCTGGCTCCAACGCAGTCGATGCCGCCGCAGGGGTCAGGAAATTGATGGCCCAGATGAAGCAGCGCTTCCCGGCGGATATGGACTTCGTCGTTTCGCTCGACACCACTCTTTCCGTAACCGAAGGCATCAAGGAAATTGTTAAGACCCTGGCGATCGCCCTGGTGCTGGTGATCCTGGTCGTCTATCTCTTCCTGCAGAGTTGGCGCGCCACCTTGATTCCGCTGCTGGCGGTGCCAGTTTCGCTGGTGGGCACGTTCGCAGTTTTCCCCCTCTTTGGTTTTTCCATTAATACGCTCTCGCTCTTTGGCCTGGTGCTGGCGATCGGCCTGGTGGTGGACGACGCCATCGTCGTCGTCGAGGGTGTGGAGCGCCACATCGAGGAAGGGCTGACTCCCAAAGACGCGGCGTTAAAGGCCATGGATGAACTCTCCGGCCCGGTGGTCGGCATCGCCCTGGTGCTCTCCGCGGTATTCGTGCCCACCGCCTTCATTCCCGGAATCACCGGCAGACTCTATCAGCAGTTCGCCGTCACCATTGCTATCTCCGTCATTTTCTCGGCGTTCAATGCGCTTACCCTCAGCCCCGCGTTGTCCGCCCTCCTTCTCCGCCCCCGCCAACCCAGCCGAGGCCTGCTGCGGAGATTCTTCGACTGGTTCAACGGCCGTTTCGAGCAGGTCACCAATATCTATGTTGGTTGGAGCGGGGTGCTGGTCAAAAAAACCGTAGTGGTGGTCGTACTGTTGATTGCCTTTTGCGCAGCGGCGGCTTTCTTTGCCGGCCGCGTGCCCTCGAGCTTTCTTCCCGACGAAGACCAGGGCTACGCCTACGTCAATTTGCAACTGCCCGATGATGCTTCGATGGAACGAACCACCGCGGTGGTAGCCGATGCGGAAAAAATCATCCTGAATACCCCGGGGGTAAAATACGCGACCAGCGTTGTGGGGTTCAGTCTGCTTAGTTACGTGCGCACCAGCTACAGCGCGTTTATTTCTGTGGCCCTCAAGCCCTGGGATGAGCGAACCACCAGGGCGCAGCAATTTCAAACGATCAAGACCCATCTGAACCAGGAGCTGCGCAAGTTGCCTGCCGGCGTTGCCTTCAGCTTTTCCCCGCCGGCTATTCCCGGCGTCGGCACTTCCGGCGGTTTCACGTTCATGCTCGAAGACCGTTCGGGAGGCGATGTCCCGTTCCTGGCGAAGAATCTGGGCGTCTTTCTTGCCGCCGCGCGTAAGCGGCCGGAGATCGCCAGCCTGAGTACAACTTTCCTGCCCGCAGTGCCGCAGGAATTTATCGACGTAGACCGCGACAAGGTCTTGAAGCAAGGGGTGAACCTGAACGATGTCTACCGCACCATCCAGGCATTCATGGGCGGCTATTTCATCAACTACTTTAATCGCTTCGGCCGCCAGTGGCAGGTCTATATCGAAGCCGAGGGCGAAGATCGCGGCAAAATAGAAAACGTTGGCCAGTTCTATGTGCGCAATAGCAAGGGAGAGGCCGTCCCCCTCTCCACGCTGACCACGCTCAAGCCGCGTCTCGGCCCGGAATTTATTATGCGCTACAACGAATATCGTTGCGCGCAAATTAACGGCAGTGCTGCACCGGGCTACAGCGCCGATCAGGCCACGGCTGCCCTGGAAGACGTCTTTAAGCAAACCATGCCGCGCGAGATGGGCTTCGACTATCTGGGTATTTCCTTTCTGGAGCAGCAAGCACGCGCGGGAGTGCCACCTGCGGTGATCTTCGGGCTTTCGCTGCTGTTCATCTTCCTTGTTCTCGCGGCATTGTATGAAAGCTGGTCGTTGCCGTTCAGCGTGCTGCTCAGTACGCCGGTCGCGGTCTTCGGGGCCTTTGCGGTTCTGTGGCTGCGCCGCGTTCTCCAGACCGCTTTCCTGCCGCCGTACCTGGTGCAGATGGAGACTGATGTTTATTCGCAAATTGGGCTGGTTATGCTCATCGGGCTGGCGGCAAAGAACGCGATCCTCATCGTCGAGTTTGCCAAGGATCAATACGAGAACGGACACCCTCTTGCGGAGGCCGCGCTGCAGGGGGCCAGGCTTCGTCTGCGGCCCATTTTGATGACCTCGTTCGCCTTCATCCTTGGTTGCGTACCGTTATGGATAGCCAAGGGAGCCGGCGCGGTCGCCCGGCAAATCATGGGCACCACCGTCATTGGGGGGATGGCCGCCGCCAGCCTGATCGGGATCTTCTTCGTGCCCGCGATCTTCTACCTGGTGGAGAAGTGGTCGGGCGCGGGCCAACGACCTGCTACTGCCGCGCTGCCACAATCGCCGGCGCCGTCAGAGGGAGACTGACATGGTCTCACTGAAAAAGCTGGCGATGACGATGATCATGTTGGGCACTATGGCCGGCTGCATGATCGGTCCGAATTATCACAAGCCTGCCGTGCAGACCCCAGGGGTATTTCGGGATCTCAGCGACAACCCACGAGCGCAGGCATCTTCCTTTGCCGACCTTCGCTGGTGGCAAGTCTTCCAGGATCCGCAACTGCAAGAGCTGATCCGCACCGCCCTCAAGGAGAATTACGATCTCCAACTGGCGACCGAGCGCATCAGCGCCGCGCGAGCCCAGGTCACCATTACGCGCTCCAGTTTATTTCCCCAGGTGGGGGCGGGCGCTAATTTTGCCGGCGGTAAAGATCCTACCAGTCAGGCCACTTACAACATTCTGACTCTCACTGCGGATGCCGCATTCCAGTTGGATCTCTTTGGACGCCTGCGGCGCGCAACCGAGGCTTCCCGCGCTCAACTGCTGGCTACCGAGGATGCGCGGGATACCGTCATCCTCACCCTGGTCAGCGATGTGGCCAGCGACTACTTCACCCTGCTGCAACTCTATCTCGAATTGCAAATCACCCGCGATACGGTGAAGACGCAGGAAGATTCCGTCAAGCTGACGCGGTTGCGGCTTGACCATGGTGTTGCTACCAAGCTGGATGTGCTGCAGGCGCAGCAGGTGTTGGATACCGCGAACGCACAAGTGCCGGACCTGGAGCGGCAGATCGCTCAGGAGGAAGACGCCATCAGTATTCTGCTCGGCCATTATCCCGAGAGCGTGCCCCGCGGGCTCCCTTTGGCCCAGCAGCCGCTTCCTCCGGAAGTGCCGCCGGGACTGCCTTCGACTTTGCTGGAGCGGCGGCCGGACATTCGCCTCGCGGAACAAAATCTGGTCACCGCCAACGCCGAGATCGGCGTCGCCAAGGCTGCATTTTTTCCCCAGATTTCGCTTACCGGCTCCGGCGGGGGCGCGTTCGGCCGCAGCACTCTGTTTACCGGCCTCATGAGTTCGCAGGTTGGAATCTGGTCCTACGGCGCCCAGGTGAGTCAGCCTATTTTTACCGGGGGCGCCTTGCGAGGGAATCTCAGGCTCGCTGAATCCGAACAGCGCCAGCAATTGATCGCTTACAAGCAGGCTATCCAATTGTCGTTCCGCGACGTCTCCGATGCCCTGATCGGATATCAGAAACTCCATCAAGTCCGCGTCGCGCAGGAAATCACGGTCAAGGATCTGCAGGACACGGTCGATACCTCTCTTCGCCGTTATCGCGGAGGGATCACCACCTACCTTGAAGTTCTCGATGGGCAGCGATCGTTGTTTACCGCCGAGCTTACGCTCGCGCAGGCGCGAGGCGACGAGTACCAAAGCCTGGTGCAACTTTACAAGGCGCTTGGTGGAGGCTGGCAATGAGCACCAAGGTGTCCCTAGGCTGCATCTCTGTTGGTCTCTTTGCGATTTTTCCGGCCGCCGCGCAACAGGCTGAGCCATTGCAACAGCAATTACAGGAGCTCAAACAGGAGTACGAGACAACCACGCAAGCGATGCAGCTACGCATCGCTGCGTTGGAACAGCAAATCGAAAGTCAGAAAGAGAGCAGCGAAAAAGCCAAAGCGGCAACGGTCTCTGCGGCAGACCTGGCCGCGGAGCGTGCGGCGAAGGCAATCCTGGGAGAAAGCTCCGATGAGGTCGGGGCCAAGTTTCAAGGCCAGCTGGATGAGGAGCCGACCTACGACCTGCTTCGAGAAGCAGATGTGGAGATCGTGAAGTTGAAGCAGCAGGTGGGAAGCTTTGAGTTCCACGGTTATTTGCGATCCGGCTACGGCCTGAACGGTGAAGGCGGGCAGCAGGTTGCATTTGAGGCGCCAGGAGCCGACGCGAAGTACCGCCTGGGCAATGAAGCGGAGACCTACGGCGAGTTCATCTTCGTCAACAATTGGATGAATCCGGAGCAAAGTTCCAACTCGGCGTGGATGAGGACAGAGATCATGATCGAGGCCAACACCACCAACTCTGCCAATTCAGCCAGCTTTCCTAGCGGCGTTGGAGACGATCAATTCCGCCTGCGCGAAGCCTTTGTGCAGGCCGGCAATCTCTTTGCAGAGCAGCCCCACGCCAAGTTCTGGGCGGGGGAACGCTACTACCGCCGCCAGCACATTGACATCGATGACTTCTATCCCCTGGACACGAGCGGCTACGGCGCCGGCATTGAGGATCTGAATGTTGGCGTCGGCAAGATCGCCGTGGCTTTTTTGAATGCGGCGCGGCCCGATATCGTGACCCAGAATGGCAACCTTGCGAAGAGCGACATCGATGTGCGTCTCTATGACTTGAAGGGGCCTGCCGGCCTGTGGGCATTGTGGTTCGATTACGCTACTTCCAAGGGTGGCACGGAGTCGACGGGCACGGTCGTTCCCACCACGGATGGATACGCCTTCGGGCTGCGCCACCAGCGCCTGGAGTGGCACGGTGGCTATCACACCTTTTCCGTCCAGTACGGAACGGGGGCCGCCAGCAATTTCAGCAATCCTGGCAACGGCGTGACCATTCCCAATCCCACGCCGTATATCAATAGTTCGACGCAGCTTCTCATTACCGAGCAGCTGGTCCTGCAGCCGGACGAGTGGTTCGGGATTATGCCCATCTTCGTGTATCAGCGGACCAAGGATGGAAATCCGCAGGATGGCTGGAATCAGTGGGCGTCGTTCGGCGCGCGGCCCATAGTATTTTTCAGCAAGCATCTCTCGCTGGCGTTCGAGGCAGGTTTCGATCACACCGAGAGCGGTATTGGCCAGTACGATGGATGGCTGCGCAAATTCACCATCGCCCCGCAAATCGGCGCAGGCCGCAAGTTCTTTAGCCGGCCAGTATTGCGCGCCTTTGTCACCTATGCGAACTGGTCGGACGCCTTTCGCGGCCTGGTGGGCGGCGTACCCTACGCTAATCGAACGAGTGGACTGACCTACGGGGTGCAGACCGAAACGTGGTGGTAAGCCCGGCGAAGTCGCTGCAAAACCTCGATAGGTGTCTTCGCCTCCCGGCCTCGTCCTACCTAACCGGAAACTTATGACGGTTGGAAGCAGTCGCATTGGTCAGGCTTGCGGCAAGAACCACAACATTCCGATTGTTGGGCAGCGTGATGCTGGCTACCGTCTTGTTCGCGGTCAATGCAAATGTGTACTCATACAGATAAAATGTGCGATTGTCCTTCTGTCCCTGGCCGTTGTCGCGATAGGGCATGATCATAGCCTCCGTTTCCCCAGCGGAGTTTTGCGGTGTGAACCAGTCACTCAGGTTTTGCGTAAAGGTGGAGCTGGTGCCATCGCTATAAGTCACTTTGAATACCTGTCTAAGTTGGTTCCCGTTCACTCCCGTTGCCAGCAAATTGATAGTTGAGAACTGG
>Ga0302325_10023308_pt1 | contig 12906 bp, 10 predicted proteins | sample Palsa_T0_2_FD_201948 | JGI IMG/M metagenome (GOLD analysis project Ga0302325, IMG submission 201948) | Peat permafrost microbial communities from Stordalen Mire near Abisko, Sweden - Palsa_T0_2 | ecosystem: Environmental > Terrestrial > Soil > Palsa > Peat permafrost | place: Sweden: Abisko... | reverse complement strand
CGGCTGAAGCGTTAGCCGCCCACGATGCTGTTCAGCTCCTACACGTTCCTGTTTCAATTCCTGCCCGCGACCGTGCTGGCCTTCGCCGCGGCGCGGCGGCATTCCCCGCGCGCCGGCATCCTGGTGCTGGCCGGCGCGTCGCTGTTTTTCTACGGCGCATGGCGGCCGGTCTATCTGCTGCTGCTGCTCGCCTCGGTCGCGGTCAATTTCGGACTGGGCCTGCGGATGGAAGATCCGCTGCGCCGTCGTGCCACCGGCACGTTCGGCGTCGTGCTCAATCTCGCGGTGCTGTGCTATTTCAAATACACCAATTTCATCCTCGACAGCCTGAATGCGGTGACCGGCGCGCCGCTGCCGTTCGTCAACATCATCCTGCCGCTCGGCATATCGTTTTTCACCTTCCAGCAGATTGCCTATCTGGTCGACGTGATGCGCGGCGCCAAAGTCGAGCGCGACATCGTCAGCTACACATTATTCGTGTCTTTCTTCCCGCATCTGATCGCGGGCCCGCTGGTGCATCACGCCGAGATGATTCCGCAGTTCAAGCGCGGCCGCACCGGACGCTCAATGGTGCTGGCGGCGCGCGGGCTCGCGATCTTTGCCGCCGGCCTGTTCAAGAAGGTGGTGATTGCCGACAACCTGGCACAGTTCGTCTCGCCGGTGTTCGCGCATCTCGACGCCGGCGGCGGCGTCACCACATCATGGGCGTGGCTGGCGACGTCGGCCTATACGCTGCAGATCTATTTCGATTTTTCCGGCTATTCCGACATGGCGATCGGGCTCGCGCTGTTGTTCGGCATAAGATTGCCGGTGAATTTCCGTTCGCCCTACAAGGCGGCCTCGATCATCGAATTCTGGCGGCGCTGGCACATCACGCTGTCGCGTTTCCTGCGCGACTACCTCTATATTCCGCTCGGCGGCAACCGGCTCGGCGAGCAGCGCCGCTATCTGAATCTGCTGGTGACGATGCTGCTCGGCGGGCTCTGGCATGGCGCGGGCTGGAATTTCCTGATCTGGGGCGGCCTGCACGGGTTCTATCTCTGCGTCAATCATCTCTGGCAGGCGTGGCGCGGCAGCCACGCAACCGCCTCGGCTGGCGGTTTGCCCGCAAAAGGATACGCAAAGACATTCGCAAAAGGAATCGCAGTAGGCTGCTCCTGGGCGATCACGTTGTTTGCGGTCGTTCTCGCCTGGGTGTTCTTCCGCGCCAGGACCCTCGACGGCGCGTGGCAGATGCTGGGCGGCCTGTTCGGATTTTCGGCCGGCAGCTCGGCCTATGCATCGCCCGGCGTCCTGCGGCTGATGGATTTGCCGCTGCTGGTCGGCGAGCCGCTTCTGTTGCTGATCGGTGGCGGCGCGGTGGCGCTGGCGCTGGCGATCGCGCTTGGCCTGCCCAACGTCCCGCAGCTCTTTGGCTATCGCGAATATCGCCGCGCGCCGGGGCAGGCCAGTTGGCTGCGCTGGCGGCCGAACGCGGCCTGGGCCTTGTCGTCGGCGCTGGCGCTGGCGATCTCGCTGTTCGGCATGTGGCAGCGGCTGGAATTTCTGTATTTTCAGTTCTGAGCGCGCGGGTTCGACGATGCGGGCACATTTGGATCGTCACGGCGCCAATGCTTTGGCGGCCTAACGCAGACCGAGGCTGCTCCACACCAGGCCGATTCCGGACAGAAACAACAGGCCGAGCACGACATCGCGAAAATTGTTGTCGCTGAGCGCGTGATAGGTCCGCGCGCCGAGCCAGGCGCCCAATAGCGTCGCCGGCATCGCCAGCACCGCCAGCCAGACGATTTCCCTGGTGATCAATCCGGTGCCGATCTCCAGACAAAGTGCCGCGCTCAGCACGGTCCAGTTGAAGGTCTGGAACACGCCGCGCCGCTCATCCTTGCCCCAGCCGCGCACGCTGGCCCACAAGATTGGAATCGGACCGGACAGGCCGGCCAGTCCGCCGAGGATCCCGCCGGCGAATCCGATTCCTGCGTCGGCCGCCTGGCCGCCGACGCTGAACGCCATCGGGCCGCGGTTGAAATGCAGCGCTACCGGAAACACCAGCAGCAGCACGCCGACACTCAATTTGAAACTGCCGGGATCGGCATAGGCCACCAGCATGGTGCCGAGCGGTACGCCGGCGAGACCGCCCAGCAGAAAGGGCCAGACCAGCTTGAAGTCGATGGACCGCCAGATCGACGGCAGCGTCGAGGTTTGCGCGACGATGGAACAGATCAGGACAAGCGGCACGACGACCGAAGGCGGCAACACATAGAGCCAGATTCCGAGTGCCATCAGCGCGGTGCCGAACCCGGCGAGGCCGGATACGAAACCGCCGGCGAGCGCGCCAACCAATACCAGCGAGACCGCGACGGTGCTCATCGACGCCGCACCGGTGCGCTTTCACCCCGTCTGTTCACGCTTACTGGCCGTCGCGACGCCGGGGTCCGAACAATTCCGTGTACAGATCGGTCGTCGGCCCGTTGCTTGTGATGCCGTAAGCCGAGGGCGTGTCAGGCTCCGGCGGAGGCTGTGGCGGGGCCGGCTGCTGTACGACCTGTGTGGCAACAGGTGCGGGGGCAGGTGCAGGTGCAGGTGCAGGCTGAACCTGCCGGCCCGTTGCGGACGCCGTCGTACGCTGACCCTGCCGGGTCGCCGCGGATGCGGTCGCGGGTTGAACCGGCTGGGGCTGGCTTGCGGCAGGCGCCGTGACCGGCTGAAGCTGCTGCTGGGCCACCGCCGGAGACATGGAAGCAGGCGCGGTCGCATTGGCATTGTCGCGTCGGCTGGAACCGAACAGCTCGGTATAAAGGTCGGTGGTAGGTCCGTCGCTCGCGATGCCGTAGGCGGTATGATACGGGGCTTCGCCCGAAGCCTGCGCGCCGGCCGCGGAGTTCGAACCGGCGTTGCTCATGCGCGAATCCGCGCAGCCGGCGACCGTGATCGCGACGGCGGCGAGTACGGCCATGACATGGATGCAGCGCGAGTAGCGGTTCAAGACGGTTTCCCCGGGACCGGAGCCGGTCCATGCTCCAGCATTAATGCCAAGGTATGGCGCCCGCAAGGCAAACGGCGGTGGTCGAATTGGCGAGGGGTCCGGCGCGTTGGCGCCGAACCCCTCATTTTGGTCTATCAAGACGCGTTTTCTTCACGCGAACCGGAAGTCCAGTTCGCTCGAAAACGCTTTAGAGCATCAGCCAGCCTGTAAGCCGGGTTTTGTAGGGCACCGCCGGCTTGCGCAGGCGATACGTGACGGCCATTCCTCTGGGACAATGTTTGCACATTGCCTCGAGCAACCTACCCGGACGGCGAGCCTGACAAGCCCTGCGGTGTTATCGCCTTGCGACGAACATTCCCGCGTTGCCGTCCCTATTCGGTCTTGCTCCCGGTGTGGTTTGCCATGCCGTTTCCGTTGCCGGACCCGCGGTGCGCTCTTACCGCACCTTTTCACCCTTACTGCGCCATCGCCCCGAAGGGGCAAGGCGAGCGGTTCGTTCTCTGTGGCACTGTCCCTGGGGTCGCCCCCGCCGGACGTTATCCGGCACCGTTTGTCGATGGAGCCCGGACTTTCCTCCCCAGCCACCTTTCGGTGATTGCCGGAGCGGCCGTCCGGCCGACTGACGCCTTAAGGCATGAGGGCTCGGGGCGGTCGCGTCAAGGCGATTACATCGGTATCGCAGGCTAAAATAAATTATCCTGAAGATGTCGTTTGACGACCGGTCCGCTCGACTGGATGTCGGCAAGCCAGCCGATCAAAGTCAGCCGATCAAAAGGAGTTAATGCGATGCAGTATTTATTGATGATCTATCAAAACGAAGCCGAACTCGGCACCAGGATCGCCGCGGATCGCCAGAAGGTGACGGCGGAATATGGTGCCTTCACCCAGTCCATCATCCAGAGCGGCCATTTCAAGGCCGGCGACGGGCTGCAGCCGACAACGACCGCGACCACCGTGCGGGTCCGCGACGGCAAGACCCTGACGACGGATGGTCCATTCGCGGAGACCCGCGAGCAACTTGCCGGCTATTATCTGGTCGAAGCCAAGGACCTCGATGCCGCGCTCGCCATCGCCGCGCGCATTCCCGGCGCCAAGTGGGGTTCGATCGAGGTCAGGCCGGTCATGGTGTATGATAATTAGCGTGGGAGTTATTCCGGGGCATCGCGGAGCGATGAACCCCGATGTGCCATTGCACATCGGGGTTCCTTCTTCGGACGCCCCGGAACGACGGTGAACCAGGAAAATGACACCGGCCGAAATCGACAAGATATTCCGCAACGAGGCGGGCCGGGCGCTGGCGACGCTGATCCGCCTCGTCGGCGATTTCGATCTCGCGCAGGACGCGTTGCAGGACGCCTTTGCGGTCGCGCTGGAGCGCTGGCCCGCCTCCGATCCGCCGTCCAATCCGCGGGCATGGCTGGTGAACGTCGCACGCAACAAGGCAATCGACCGGATCCGCCGGCAAATCACCATTCGCGACAAGCAGTCGGAACTGACGCACGAATGGCTCAACAACGCCGCGGCTTCCGACGGGGCCTTCGAGTCTGATGTGCTCGACGACGACATGCTGCGGCTGATCTTCACCTGCTGCCATCCCGCCTTCGCCGCCGAGGTCCGGGTCGCGCTGACACTGCGCACGGTCTGCGGGCTGACCACCGCGCAGGTCGCCCGCGCGTTCCTGGCCAGCGAAGATGCGATGGCGCAGCGCCTGGTCCGCGCCAAACAGAAGATCCGGCTCGCGGGAATTCCCTACGAAGTGCCGGACCGCGACGCGCTGGCGCCACGGCTGCGCGGCGTGCTCGCCGTGATCTATCTGGTCTTCACCGAAGGCTATGCGGCCACCGCGGGCGAGGATCTGATGCGGCCCAGCCTGGTGCGCGAAGCGATCCGGCTGTGCCGCCTGCTCGATGCGCTGATGCCGCAACGGCGCGAGATCAAGGGATTGCTGGCGCTGCTGCTGCTGCACGATGCGCGCCGCGCCGGCCGCGAAACCGCCGCCGGCGATATCGTGCTGCTGGAGGAACAGGATCGCGGATTGTGGGACCATGGCCAGATCGCCGAGGGCCTCAAGCTGGTGGAGGACGCGTTGCAGTTGCCGGGGCCGCCGGAATCCTATGCGGTCCAGGCCGCGATCGCCGCGCTGCATGCACGGGCGCCGAATTACCGCGATACCGACTGGCCGCAGATCGCCGGGCTCTATGAAGTATTGCTGCGGATCAGCCCGTCACCGGTGATCGAACTCAATCACGCCGCCGTGGTCTCGATGGTGGACGGACCGGCGCGCGCGCTGGATCTGATCGACGCGCTGCAAGCCCGCGGCGGACTTGACGGCTATGAATTGTTGCCCGCGGTCCGCGCCGATCTGTTGCGCCGGCTCGGCCGCCACGATGCGGCCCGCGAAGCCTATCTCGCGGCGACAGCCGCGACGCAGCTCGAGCCGCTGCGCCGGCTTTACGCGCGGCGGATGGCGGAAATGGATCAAAGCTAGTTAATGCGAAATCGCTTTCGCACATCCGTCGTCATGCCCGGCCTTGTGCCGGGCATCCACGTCTTCCCTGTATGTTGAAACAAACAGACGTGGATGGCCGGGACACCTAGCGCGAAGACGCGCTTCGCGCTTTTGCCCGGCCATGACGGCGTTTCTCTCTATCTTGCCGCGACTTCCTTGGCGTCGGCCGGAAGACTGGCCAGCAGCGACTGCAGGGTGGTCAGGGTCGAATGGTCGGCGACGCCGTCGACGCGGGCAGGGCGGAAGTGGCGCTGGAAAGCGGTGACCACTTCCATGGTGGTTGCGTCGTATTTTCCGTTGATCGGGATGCCGTAGCCATATCTGGCCAGCGCCTGCTGCAGATCGGCGACGCTGTCGCTGACGGTACCCAGTTTGAGGGACTCGCCGCGCACGATCGGCGCCGGTTGCACCCAGTGGCCGACGCCCGAATTGGCCAGCGAATGCCATGGAAACTTCTCGCCGGGGTCCTTCTTGCGGGAGGGTGCGACGTCGGAATGCGCCAGCACGCGATGCGACGGCAGGTTACGGCGCAGCATGATGCCGCGGCACAGCGCGATCACGGCGGCGATCTGGCGCAACGGAAATTCCGGATAGCCCCAGTCGTGGCCGCGATTGACGATCTCGACCCCGATCGAACAGGAATTGATGTCTTCCTCGCCCACCCAGGACGCCACGCCGGCATGCCAGGCGCGCTTGGCTTCCGGGACACATTGCACGATGCGGCCGTCTTCCAGAACGATGTAATGCGCGGAGACATCGGTGCCTGCGGTGCAGAGGCGCGCGATCGCGCCTTCCACATCGGGCATGCCGGTGTAGTGCAGCAGGATCATGTCGGGCAGGCGGCCCTTGTTGCGGTCGCCATAATTCGCCGACGGGATGACGTCGGAAGCGATCGATGAATCGGGAGTGAATGTCTTCATATGCGCGTTGGTATGGGGAAGCGGGACGGCGCGTTGACGCTTCGAATCAATAGCAGGAGATGCGAACGAACCAAGCGACATGTGACAGCTCAAACCGGGCAGGAGAACGGCGACGGTGCGTTTTCACGACGAACCTCGTTTACTATTCCTTTACGGTGTCGCCGGCGCAATCCGGAAAGCCGGTCGTGACTTCGCATTTTGACGAAGTGTGTGCCAGGCGCATCACCTCCTGGTCCATCAACGCTTTCTTAACGCTAACTGTCGTTACTAAGTGGTGAAGAGCCGAACCGGTTTTGGGGACGGCCGAGACCCTTTTCACGTTTGAAATTCCATGGCAGGCCAGCAAATTCCGTCGGGAAATCAGGGTTTGCGGCTTGGGGCACCCGGGATCGGCCATCGTGCTTGGCCAAGACTTTTCGAGAAGAGCCGGCTTTTCGAGCAGAGCCGGTTTTTCGAGACCAACTGCCCTTTCGAGGCGAAAAGCCTGGCAAAGCGCAGGCATTTGAGGCGCAATGGGCCCGTTGGCGTCCGATTTCCGTTTTTTAGCCCGGATTTCGCCGGAAGCCGGCGCATGAGCTCATCCGCCCCGCGCCACATTCCCGTCCTTGGCCACCAGGCCGTGGCGCTGCTGAACCCCCGTGACGGCGGCATCTATGTCGACGCGACCTTTGGGGCCGGCGGTTACAGCCGGATGATCCTCGACATCCCGGGAACCCGGGTCCTCGGCATCGACCGTGACCGCTCGGCAATTGCCGGCGGGTTCGATCTCGTCGACCAGTCGGCCGGCCGGCTCACGCTGGTCGAGGACCGGTTTTCAAATCTCGCCGAAATTTGTGCCGCGCAGGGCCTCCACGGGGTCGACGGCGTCGTGATGGATATCGGGGTGTCCTCGATGCAGCTCGACGAAGCCGGGCGCGGCTTCTCGTTTCGTCTCGGCGGCCCGCTCGACATGCGGATGGGCCATGACGGCCCGACCGCGGCGGATGTGATCGCCCGGGCTTCCGAGGCCGATCTCGCCAACATCATCTATGTCTTCGGCGAAGAGCGTCATTCCCGCAGCGTCGCCCGCGCCATTATTGCCGCGCGCAAGGAAGCCCCGATCACGACCACGCGGGCGCTGGCCGATATCGTCGGCAAAGTGGTGTGGTCGAAACCGGGTGAAATTCACCCGGCGACGCGGACGTTTCAGGCGCTGCGGATTTTCGTCAACGGGGAACTCGACGAACTGCATCTGGCGCTCGCGGCGGCGGAGCGCGTGCTGAAGACCGGCGGCCGGCTCGCGGTGGTGACGTTTCATTCGCTGGAAGACCGCATCGTCAAGAATTTCTTCGCCGAGCGCGGCAAGGCCGGCGGCGGCTCGCGCCATCTTCCCGAACTGGCGCAGGCCGCGCCGAGTTTCGTCATCCTCACCAAGCGTCCGGTTATCGCTGACAGCGACGAAATTTCAGCCAATCCGCGCGCGCGCTCCGCCAAGCTGCGCGCGGTGGAACGCTCTGCCGCGCCCGCGCATGCCGCCGCCGCCTTGCCGGCATGGCCTGTGCTCGCCGACGTGATGGGGGGAGGCTGACCATGCGCATCCTCCATCTGCTCGTGATCGGCGTGCTGGTGTTCGCTGCCGCCTATGTCTACCGGATCAAAATGGAATCCACCGATCGCACCGAGCGGGTGCTGCGGCTGCATGCGGAAATACGCGAGCAGCGCGACGCCATCGCGGTGCTGCGCTCGGAATGGGCCAAGCTCGACGCGCCGTTGCGCTTGCAGGGTCTCGCCGAACGGCATCTGCCGCTGAAGCCGATCGCCGCCACGCAATATGATTCATTGAAAAACCTGCCCGAGCGGCCGCCGAACTTCGCCAGATCGGGCGCCCCCGATCCGATCGGCGCCATGATCGAAACCATCGATGCCAACGCCGTGACTGGCTCGGTAACGGCGCCGGAGGCTCGGCAATGACCGGCCAGGCGCTTGCCAAGACCAAACCTGTGGAGCCATGGCGGCAGCGGCTGATCCGCAGCCTGTTGTACGGGCGCAACGTCGACCGCGCCGCCAAGGCGCGCGCGCGCGTCGGGTTCGCGATGCTGGCGTTCGCGGCGATCTATGCCGTGATCGGCGGCCGGCTGGTGATGTTCACGATCAATGGCGACAATCACGGCGCGCGGCGTGCGGCGGCGCAGGACGCCATCGCGACCGCGCGGCCGGATATCGTCGACCGCAATGGCGAGATCCTCGCCACCGACGTCAAGGCGCCCAGCCTGTTCGGCGAACCGCGCCGCATCATCGACAAGGACGAGGCGATCGAGCTTCTGACCGCGACCTTGCCGGATCTCGACACCGGCGAAGTGCGCGACCGGCTGTCCGGCAAAAAGGGCTTCGTCTGGCTGAAGCGTGAAATCTCGCCGTTGCAGCAGCAGGAAATTCACCGCCTCGGTATTCCCGGCATCGGCTTCCTGCGCGAGAACAAGCGCGTCTATCCCACCGGCGCGGAAGTCGCGCATCTGATCGGCCTGGTCAATATCGACAACCAGGGCATCGCCGGGATGGAGAAATGGCTCGATACCAATGGTCTTGCCGATCTGCACCGCGCCGGCTTTGCGACCGACCGGCTGCAGCGGCCGGTGGAATTGTCGGTTGATCTTCGCGTCGAACACGCGCTGCGCGACGAACTGCTCAAGGCCAAGGAAAAATTCCACGCCAAGGCCGCCTCCGGTCTGGTCTCCAACGTCAGGACCGGCGAGATCGTGGCGATGGTGTCGGTACCGGATTTCGATCCGAACAATCCGAAGGAGGCGCACGATCCCGATCGCATCAACCGGCTGACCACCGGCGTCTACGAGATGGGATCGACCTTCAAGGCCTTCACGCTGGCGATGGCGCTGGATTCCGGCAAATACGATCTCAACTCGCTGTGGGATGCGCGGGGTCCGCTGCATTACGGCAAATTCGCGATCCATGACGACGAGCCGAAGGGCCGCTTCCTCAACATGAGGGAGGTGTTCACCTTTTCCTCGAACGTCGGCGCGGCGCGCATTGCGTTGTCGCAGGGCGTCGAGGCGCACAAGGCGTTCCTGCGCAAGATGGGACAGACGGAGCGGTTGCGCACCGAATTGCCCGAGAGCGCGTCGCCGATCCTGCCGCGGCACTGGAGCGAACTCAACACGGTGACCATCGCATTCGGACATGGCATCGCGGTAGCGCCGCTGCAGGCGGTGATGGGCATCGATGCGCTGGTCAATGGCGGCTATCTGATTCCGCCGACATTCCTCAAACGCACCGAGCAGGAAGCGATGGAGGTCGCCAAACGGGTGATCAAGCCCGAGACCTCCGAGAAGATGCGATTCCTGATGCGGCTCAATGCCGAGATCGGCACCGCGCGAAAAGCCGACGTCAAGGGCTATTACATCGGCGGCAAGACCGGCACCGCCGAAAAAGTCGTCAACGGCCGCTACGTCAAGAAGCGCGTGCTCACGGCCTTCACCGCGATCCTGCCGGCCGATCATCCCCAATACCAGCTTCTGGTCATGCTGGACGAGCCGCAGTCGCTCAAGGAAACCTACGGTTTCATCACTTCGGGCTGGAACGCGGTACCGACCGGCGGCAATGTGATCGCCCGCATCGCGCCGCTTTTGGGCATCGAACCGCGCTTCGATCTGCCGCCGTCCGACCGCCTTATTCTTGCGGCATCAAAGGGAACCCAGTAAGGCGTACCACCAACGCGCCGTCCGGACTGGAAGACAATGAGACTCCGCGACCTGTTCAGCAATGACGCCACGATCGACCCGCCGGCGGAAGCGGTCGATGTCATGGGGTTGGCCGTGGACAGCCGTGCGGTGAAGCCGGGTGATCTGTTCTTCGCGCTCGCCGGCAGCAAAACCGACGGCACCCGCTTCATCGATGCCGCGGTCGCCTCCGGCGCGGTTGCGGTCGCGGGCGACCATGCACCCCCCGGCGAACGCCGCGTGCCGTTTGTGGTCACGCCCAATCCGCGACGCGCGCTGGCGCTGGCCGCGGCGCGATTCTATCCGCAGCAACCCGCAACGATCGCGGCCGTCACCGGCACCAGTGGCAAGACTTCCGTCGCCGCCTTCACGCGCGAGATCTGGCAGCGGCTCGGGCACGCCTCGGCCAGCATCGGCACCATCGGGCTGGTGTCGCCGAAGCGCACCGTCTACGGCTCGCTGACCACGCCAGATCCGATTGCGCTGTACCGTCAGCTCGACGAGATCGCGCGCGACGGCGTCACCCATCTCGCGTTCGAGGCCTCGTCGCACGGGCTCGATCAGTATCGCCTGGACGGCGTGCGCATCGCCGCCGGCGGCTTCACCAATCTGACCCGCGACCACATGGATTACCATCCTGACGTCGCGCATTATCTGGCTGCCAAGCTCAGACTGTTCCGCGATCTCGTGATGCCCGACGGCGCCGCTGTGATCGCGGCCGATCATGATTGCTCGCAGGCCGTGATCGACGCGGCGCGCGCGAAAAACCTGCGGCTGATCACGGTCGGCAACAAGGGCGATGGCGCCGGCGAGGGCATTCGTGTGGGCGCCGCTGCAATCGACGGCTTCGCGCAGCGGCTCGAGCTCGAACATCGCGGGCGCCGCTATGCCGTCCGGCTGCCGCTGGTCGGCGAATTCCAGATCGAGAATGCGCTGGTGGCCGCCGGATTGGCGATCGGCACCGGCAGCGAACCGGATCAGGTGTTCGCCGCGCTCGAACATCTCGAGGGCGCCAAGGGCCGGCTGGAGCGGGTCGGCGAGCACAATGGCGCGCCGATTTTTGTCGATTACGCGCATAAGCCCGATGCGCTGGCCAAGGCGCTGCAGGCGCTGCGGCCCTACGCCCGGCGCAACCTGGTCGTGGTGTTCGGCGCCGGCGGCGACCGCGATGCCGGCAAGCGTCCTTTGATGGGCGCGATCGCCACTGAAAATGCCGACAGCGTCATCATTACCGACGACAATCCGCGCAGCGAAAATCCCGCAGCGATCCGATCGGCGATTCTCGGCGCGGCGAAAGGCGCAAGCGATATCGGCGACCGCACCGAGGCGATCCGTACCGCGATTGCCGGCCTGCAGAACGGCGATGCGCTGTTGATTGCCGGCAAGGGCCACGAGACCGGGCAGATCGTCGGCGACCGGGTGCTGCCGTTCAGCGATCATGACGCGGTGGCCGCCGCGCTGGCGCCGAGGGTCGCATGAGCGTGACGCCCATGAGCGTGACACCATTGTGGACCTCGGCCGCGATGACGGCGGCGATGCGCGCCCGGGTCAACGGGGTGTTGCCCGATGCGGTCGCCGGCATTTCGATCGACAGCCGCACGGTCGCGCCGGGCGAGGCCTATTTTGCGATCAAGGGCGACGTCCATGACGGGCATGATTTCGTCGCGGCCGCACTGAAAGCGGGCGCCGCGCTGGCGGTGGTCGAGGCCGCGCAGCGCGACAAATTCGCGTCCGACGCGCCGCTACTGGTGGTCGATGACGTGCTCGCCGGCCTGGTCGATCTCGCGCATGCGGCGCGCGCGCGTTTGGACGCGCAAGTGATCGCGGTCACCGGCTCGGTCGGCAAGACCTCGACCAAAGAGGCGCTGCGGCGCGTGCTCGGAGCCCAGGGCGAGACCCATGCCTCGGCGGCGTCGTTCAACAATCACTGGGGCGTGCCGCTGTCGCTGGCGCGATGCCCGGCATTGGTGCGGTTTGCGGTCTTCGAGATCGGTATGAATCACGCCGGCGAAATCGATGTTCTGGTCAGGATGGTGCGGCCACACGTCGCCATCATCACCACGGTCGAGCCGGTGCATCTGGAATTCTTCGCCGGCATCGAGGCGATTGCCGACGCCAAGGCGGAAATATTCCTGGGGTTGGAGCCCGGCGGCGCGGTGGTGCTCAACCGCGACAATTCGCAATTCGCCAGGCTGCAGCGCCGCGCCAAAGAACTCGGGATCGCGCGCATCGTCTCGTTCGGTGCCGACAGGAAATCCGACGCGCGATTGCTCGACGTCTCGCTGCATGCCGCCTGCTCGGCGGTGCATGCCGACATTCTCGGCCATGAGGTGACCTACAAACTCGGCATGCCCGGCCGTCATATGGCGATGAATTCGCTGGCGGTGCTCGCGGCGTCGTCGCTGGCGGGCGCCGATCTGGCGCTGGCGGCGCTGGCGCTGTCGCATATCGAGCCCGCGGCGGGCCGCGGTGTGCGTCGCACCCTGGAGGTCGGCGGCGGCGAGGCCACCCTGATCGATGAAAGCTATAATGCCAATCCGGCGTCGATGGCTGCGGCGCTCAACGTGCTCGGCCAGGCCGTGATCGGTCCGCAGGGCCGCCGCATCGCGGTACTCGGCGATATGCTGGAACTGGGCCCCACCAGCGCGGAATTGCATCGCGGTCTGAACGAGGCCGTCAAGGCCAACCATATTGATCTCGTATATTGTTGTGGTCCGCTGATGCGTAACTTGTGGGATGCGCTTTCCACGGGTAAACGGGGCGGCTATGCCGACAGCGCGG
>Ga0302325_10023306_pt1 | contig 12907 bp, 11 predicted proteins | sample Palsa_T0_2_FD_201948 | JGI IMG/M metagenome (GOLD analysis project Ga0302325, IMG submission 201948) | Peat permafrost microbial communities from Stordalen Mire near Abisko, Sweden - Palsa_T0_2 | ecosystem: Environmental > Terrestrial > Soil > Palsa > Peat permafrost | place: Sweden: Abisko... | reverse complement strand
CACGTGCCGGTGAATTTTCCAAGCGAAGGGGCCGCCTTGGACGCGGGCTCTTGTGCGAAGCACAACAAAGAAGCAGCGAGCGCGAGCGCCGTCACTCTAACGCCTAGAATCGACAGCCGGATCGGCAGCCGTTCAGAATGCATGGGTCTTCTCCTAAATCGGGATTTCAATTTTGAAACCCAGATCCTGACAGTATAAGGGAATTTTCGCTCCCTCGATCCCACTCCACGCCCCGCCCACACAATCACAAACTCCCGCCCCTCTTTCTTCCTCCCCGTCAACAAACTATCGCTGCCCATCCCTCAATTCCATCCCCGCCCGTGCTATCCCAATGGCCGAGGAGAACAAAATGGCAACAGCAGCCCAAGCTCCAGCAACCCCCACAACAACGGACCCCGTCCAGCGCTGGCTGGAACGTCGCGCCGCCACCAACCGCGCCAACTCCCAACACTCTACCGGTCCTCGCATCGAACCGGGCTAGCAACGTTCGTCGCTCAACGCGTTGCGCCATGGTCTCACTGCCCACACGTCCGTCCTGCCCACCGAGGACCCCGAAGCCTACCAGCGCCACATCCAACAATTTCTCGACGAGTAGCAGCCCGCCATCGCCACCGAGACGCAATTGGGCCACGAAATCGCCAACACCTCCTGGCGCCTCAACCGCATCCCATTCCTCGAAGCCGACCTGTTGTCCCAAAACCCCAACCCACCACTGGAGCCACAATTTGAGAACGCGACGCCGGGCAGCTATGTCGAAACCGAGGAGCAGCCGCGTGGAGCCCACCGCGACCGAAACACCAAAGGCCACGAACACCGAAGTCACAGAGATGGGAACGTGCGACAGCGGGGCAACGGACGGGATTGCGATGCCCACCAGAATGCCGATGATGCCGCCCGCCATACTGATGACAATCGATTCGGTGAGGAACTGTTCCAGCACAGCCTGCCGCGATGCGCCCACCGCCATGCGCAAGCCGATCTCGCGGGTGCGCTCGGTCGCCAGCCGCCGCAACCAATCCTGGCTGCGCATTGCGGCAACGTCGTCGAGACTCCCGGGCGGCCTTTACCACACCCGGCAGGGTTGGGAGTGTACCATCGGCTGTCCCACCCGGCACGCGAACGCCTTTCCAAACTCGGGCAGGTTGGACACCACGCCGTTAATGCGGTATTCGTCGGGTGAATGTTCATTGGTGATGGCGTTCATCCGTTTGCTCTCCGGACGCTCATCGCCGCAGGCCCATTGCGCCATTCCGATGAAGAACCGCTGATCCGGCGTGAATCCGTCCATCGGCTCCAGGTTTTGATCCCTGGTCGCGGACTTCCAGGCTAAATACGCCAGCCAAGTGCCGCCTAAATCGGCCAGATCTTCGCCCAGCGTCAGCTTGCCGTTGATCTTGATGTCGTCAATGACGGTGTATTGCGAATATTGATCGGACACGCAACTGGCGCGCTTTTCAAATTCCTCCGCGTCGCTCTTGGTCCACCAATCCTTCAAATCGCCCTTGGCGTCGAACTGGCGGCCCTCGTCATCGAACCCGTGCGTCAACTCATGCCCGATCGTAGCGCCGGTATTGCCGTAGTTGGGCGCGTCGTCCATCTTGGGATCGAACAACGGCGGCTGCAGCACGCCGGCCGGAAAATTGATGTCGTTCATCTGCGGGTCGTAATACGCATTGACGGTCGGCGGCGTTATCCCCCATTCGGCGCGGTCCACGGGTTTTCCGATTTTGGCGAGTTCACGTCTGGACTCGAACTGCGTGGCGCGCTCCACGTTCCCGAAATAGTCGTCCCGCCCGATTTTGATGGAGCTATAATCGCGCCATTTATCGGGATATCCGATTTTGTTGACGATCCCGTGCAGTTTTTCGAGCGCGCGCTGCTTGGTCTCGGCGCCCATCCACGGCAGTTGCTGGATCTCGCTCTCCATGGACGCCTCAATTCCCTTGGTCATATTGAACGCGCTCCGCTTGGTGGCGGGAGCGAAAGTCTTGGCGACAAATTCCTGGCCCAGCGCCTCGCCGATGTCTCCATCCACGCGGCGCACGCAGCGCTTCCAGCGCGGCGGCATTTGTTCCAGTCCGCGCAGATATTTGCTGTAAAAGTCGAAATTCGCGTTGTCGAAGGCCGCCGGCAGAAACGGCGCTTTGGAGTGGACCAGATGCCAGCGAAGATACGTTTTCCAATCGTCCAGTTTATGCGCTGCCAGCAGCTTCTCCACTTCCTTAAAATATGCGGGCTCGCTGACGTTGATCGCCGACGTGTCGCGCGCCTGGCCGGCTTTGAAGTAGCCGGCCCAGCGGAAGGACGGCGTGAGAGCCTGTAATTGCGCAGGCGTCATCTTGTGAAACAGTTTGTAAGGGTCGCGCTTTTGCACGCGCGTGAGCGAAGCTTTCGCCAATTCCGTCTCGATGTCCAGGACAGTTTGAGCGTGACTCTTCGCTAGCGCCGGCGCCTCGCCCAATAACTCGAACATGTGCTGCACATGCTCCGCATACTTCTGGCGCGTCTCCGCGGATTTCGCGTCTGTCTTGGTGTAATAATCGCGATCCGGAAGACCCAGCCCGCCCGCGTCCGCAAATGCAATCACGCGGCTGGAGTCTTCAAAATCCTGATTCGATCCGAAGCCAAACAGCATACCGTTTCCGGCCATCTCCAGGTGCTGTCGGCCCAGGTACGCAGGCAAATCGCGCAGGGAATGCAGCGCCGCAATCGCAGCCAGCTCCGGCTTCAGCGGCGCGATTCCGGTCTTTTCCACCGCGGTCTGATCCATGCAGGCGGCGAAGTAATCGCCGATCTCGGTTTCCACCAGGTTTCGGCCGGCGCTCGGTTTGGACGCTTCCACCAGAATCCCCCACAGAAAACGCTCATTGTCCTCATTGAGCTTGGCGTAGACATCCCAGCGGGCCTGATCGGGCGGTATGGGATTCTGCTTAATCCACGCTCCGCAGGCGTAATGATAAAAGTCCGTGCAGGGATCGACGGCGCGATCCATGGACGACATATCCAGGCTGGGGCTGTAAGGAAGCGCGAACAAAGGAGCGTCGCCGGTCTGGGCGCTCAGAACGCCGCCAGTGGAAATTACGAGTAGGAAGAGCGTGGATCTCACAGTGATATGGTAAAACACGAACCGATTCAGTTCTGTCCGGCCCAGCCCGGGAGTGGTCCAATTGAAAGACCATTTCCGCCAATCGCATCTTTTCGAAAATTATCTCGGTTTGCGGCTCACCGAACAGATCGTGCTGAACGACGGCTCGAAGCGCGATCATACCGGGACCAAGGGCCGCTTTCATCACGGGACTTACGCGCTGGATTGCAGTCCCGCCGAGCCGAGCGCCGGCAGCACAACCGGAGACGACCCGAAGGCCAGCAGCACAATCGAAGACGACAGCCGGCCGTGCACAGGAGAACATCGACTCGAAGAATACCGGAAGGGTGGCGCGTGAGCATGCGGTCTCTTCATACCCCCGCCACGAGCTGCCAGTCCGCGGCCACTAGAAAGTCAGCGATATAGCAGCTTCCAATTGATTGTCCTTGGTCCTGGTGGTGAGATTTTCAAAGACGGGTTCGAACCAGCGTGTATAGCGCACCTCCGGCACCACACGGATGCCGAATTCATCCACGAATTGGATTCCGGCGCCCACCACCGCCCCGGGTGCGGAGCGATGCTTCGGCACATCCGGCGTAAACGTGCAGCACGTAACGTTGCCGGAAGCGTCGGTGCTGTCCAGGGAAGTGCGGATGTCGGTCGCCAATCGCCACGATCCTCCTGCTTCCAGAAACCAGCGCGGGCTGGAAGGACGTTTCCCCGATCCGTAGTACCGCACCAGCAAGGGAATGTCGATCAGGCGGGCGCGAGTGTCGTCATGCGTGCTGGTGGTGGTTGTCTGCGGGTAGCTGGTGCCGTTCAAGATGGCGGTTGTGGTGGTGGAAACGGTGGTCGTGTCCTGATACCCGATACGCCGCAGCAGTGCGCCGAGATCGAGATAGAAATGGTTGGTGATCCGCCCTTGGATCGTGATTCCATATCCGATGCGCTCGGACGCACCCTTGGTTTGGTACTCGGTGCTGAGCACGGTGGAAGTATTGACCGTGCTGGTTGAGCCGGAAACAGGAGAAAACCCGAGCACCGACAAAGTCAAGCCAGCGGTAAAACGGCGTTCCGAGGGGGGGCCCGGAGCCGACGACGATGACGAGGAAGACGTACCGGTGGTTGGAGCGGGAGCCGGGGGCGAGTTCTGCTGCGCGTCTGGTTGAGCTGGCTGTTGAACTGGCTGGCCTTCGGCGGTAAATGCACAAAAAATTGCCCACACGCTCACAGTTACGAGTGTCTTCAGACCATCCTCCTCGGAGTTGCTCGATCCAACTGATCAGTTTAACGTCAATGGTCTTAAATGGTCCACACCCGCATTGTTCCGAGAGCTCCTCCCGGCCGGCCGCGCCGGTTCACGAAGACCGGGAAGGTTACCGCCGTGCGAGTGGCGTCGTCGCTGTCCAGGAACCTCGGCGCGAGTCGCTGCAAGCGAAAAACAAGCCCGGCCGAGCTTCCTTCCACCAGAGAGATTCCTGCGAGGGGCCGCCTGGCTCGCAACGGCGCCCATCCGACGGGACGAAACCCGATTGAACACCCGTCACCGGAATGTGGGTCGTCCCGAGTGGATCGTCGGCCACCGGAAACTGAGTTGCGCGAGTCGGCGTCGCGACTCAACCTTGACCGAATGTTGGCAGTCCCCAGCCGCCAGCGGCGACAGGACCAATGCAGGGCTACACCCGTGTGTGTTCAGCACTGAGTTCATCGGGTGGTTTCCCGAGGTGTCGAGCGAACTCCTTAACGGCGTACAAGTAGCGCTGGACCGTGGCCGGAGAATAATCGCGGGCCTGGAGATCTTCCCCGGATTCGTCTTACGGCGGCATCGACATCAGCCGGCGCCCGCACGATGCGCGCTAATGATCGGAACTGGCGGTTGAAGCGACCTGCTCCGCAACCTTTTCCGATTCGTCCATAAGCCGCTTGTAGAAGATATCATGGATCTTATCGGGCGTTAACTCGCCCGGCTCGGTCTTGGTATCTTTCACCGCCGCCGGCTGCGCGATCAGAATTCCGGCAGGAATGTCGAGTTCGCCCAGGAAGCCAGTTCGCGGATCGAGGCCTCCTGTCCCAGCACCCGGAGGATCTGCGCGCGACTGGGATCGTACGTGCCGACATTAAGCACGCCGATGGCCTGGAGGCCGCAGTCCTCGCTCCACAGGGGAACGGCAAGGAGCCACGAATGGCGCTTTCCCGGCTCCAACTCCATGTACAATCCCGCAAAAACCGAGCCCCTGGTTTCTTCATCGTCGTAGGTTCGGGCCTCCAATCGCTTGGCCGCCCGCCCGGCGATGCCCTCGCCAACCGGCATCTTCAGGTTCCAGAAGTCCGGCCCAGCGACCGTCGTGCCGGCGACGAATCTCAATATTTTCTTGTCCGCCGCCTCCATGCCCATCACGGTGATCTCGATATGCGGAAGTAGATGCAGCAGCGCCGCCTGATCGGCAGGGGTCTTGGCGATGGTCTTCAGAATTTCCGCGACGTGATCCCCGATCTTCGCCAGACAATCGATTAGTTTCTTTTTGCGGGCCGCAACCCCCTATCTCCACTGGCAGCGAAGCAGTCCCGGGCCGAGAGCAACTGCGTTCGCCTCGCCTCCAGCCGGGCGCGTTGTTCCGGCGTGGACGGAAGAGTGCCGACAAAAGGATCGCCAAGCCGCCAGTAAAGACGATAGGCGGTGTTCCGCGGAGGCCCGATCACCCTCAGGAACGCGCTATTGAGCAGCGGCGAATAAGAAAATCCTTCCGTGGCCCGGCGGGTCAGCGCGGAGTCGAAAATCTGCGTCTCCTCACCTCCGATCACAAGATTTTGGTAGGCGTACACAAAAGGACGTTCTGGAGTCAAAGACATGGAACCCGGGAAGCGGACCTCGAGCACCAACTCACCGGCGGTCTCTCCGCGAACCTCGATTTGCGCGTAGTCGGAGGAATCCTGTTTCCCGTTGCCGTCCGCCAATTCCTTCCGATCCATGGCATAGGTGTGGGCATCCAAACGCTCGACCAAAAGCCGCTGTGGGCGCTCGGCCGAAGGCGCCGGATCGAATTGAACCGTCTTGCTGCCTGCCAAAAGGGAAACGCCCGGTGACGTTTCATCCTGCTGGAGCAGATACTCGTTCGCCTTTCCGCGGCTTACCCATGGGGAAGCCAATAGGTAAGTCGCTCCCGACTCGCTCCGCACTCCCCGAATCCCCTCAAAAGCCATCTGGTTGTGACCGAAAAGGCCTGGCCAACAGGAGAACCCGAGCGTAGGGAGTACGCTGGGGTGCGGGTCGGGTACATGCGGCTTCAAGCCGCGTTTTTCCCGGCGCTCGACCAGCGCCAGTCTTGCACGCTGCCGCACAGTCCGGCTTTCACTGGATTGTTTTCGATGTAGCGGATGACGCGCCCCCCGTGGTCCCTGTCGCGAATTCCGCGGTCAAAGTAATCCCTTGCCCAGAATCGCGAACCGCTCCGGTTCAGCAGCCGATTTGCCGCGTGTGCGCTACTGCCCTTAATGCTCTCGACCGTAGAAGCGAGATCCTGATCGCCCAGGGGGCGAAGGGCCCAATTCATACCTGGACTCCCGCACTCCTTTCCGGAGAGTATTCGCGACTACACCGGCAACGTCGAGCCGCTCCAGGCATCTCGGTCCGGTCGACACCGCGTCGAGGCGTTGCTCCAATTCGACGAATCTGGGTCCGTCCCTGGTCCAGAAGTCGGTCCGCCGTGTGCCCGGAAGAGACCCATCCAGCCTCCAGGTCACGAAATACGCCGAGCCCGGGCAGGCGGCGCCCTCCCGCCCGATTTGGCAAAAACGCGGCTGATTTGGCAAAACGCGGCTTAAGCCGCGTGTACAGGGGGGTACGGATTTAGCCATTCCACTTCATGTCGCACACCCGTGGGTCGGTCGCCGACCTCTTCCACTGTCTCTCAACCCATGGAACGCACTGGCCAAACCCGTGGCGCACGCGCTCTCGCGTGCCGCGTTCACAATCGTGTGGACGCCCTCGTCCTGACCAGAACACCGGTGTTCGCAGGAGTGCGAACGCGGCACGGTGTGCCGGGCATTTCTCAGCAGCTAGGAAGTGAAAGCCTTCTACTCAACCTGATGGAGGTGAAGGGATAGCGAAGCGCAAGGGCACTGACGCGAGAAGGTGTCTGAAAGAAGCGTGTAGCAAACACGCGAGTCGATGAACAAGTCAGCGGATAGGAGGCGCCAACGCTGGACGAGCGGGCCGTGCACCGCGAAGTCCACATCCATCAAGAGCGGGAAGCGTAGATCCGACGATTGTGCGTGGAAGGCGGCTGAGATTACCCCAGGAGATCTGTCCTGTTGTCGCGGTATCGAGGCGACTGAGGAACCCGGAAGGGAACCCGAACGCAGGGCAGAAGTCATCCGAGGGCATAGTAGCGCCGATAGCCGGTGAAAGCCGGAAGGAGCGAGGGCCCGAACGAATGGAGCGGTCCGTAGGATTCGAATCCCATGAGTGAAAAGCGGCAGAAAATCCGGGAACAACCGGCCTTGCCGTTGGCAGGGGGGAGTGAAGCTTCCTGGGGCGAACGGGAAGGGGCCGAAGCGCTCAGGGTGAGGAGAGAAACCGAAGGGGCGGTGGAGCGATCTGCCCCCTATCCCGATCACGAGTGCGTGCGCCACATTTTGATACGTTACTGTAATTCTGAACGTGAGGACTTAGTTAGCTCACTTCGTGCTCCGCGGCGTCGATTTCCATCCGCAGCAGCGCCGCACCCAGCGTTTTGCCTTGCGCGTCCACGCGCAGTGACAGCGTGCCGCCGCCGCCCAGCGTCTCGTGCAGCAGAAAATTCAGCGCGCCCAGGTTCGGCAACTCATAGCGCTCTACTTTGCCTTTCACCATTTCGCCGAAGAATTGTTTCACACGGCCGGGAGTGACTTCGCGAACCAGCAAAGGATAATGGCGCGCATCGAAAGCGATGATGCCGATGTTCGACGTATCGCCTTTGTCGCCCGAACGGGCGTGCGCGATGCGCGACAGCGGGATTTTCATTCCACCACCTCTACCGAAGTCTGAATTAACTCGCGCGGGATCAGTGCCGGCCAGTAAGCCACCACCTCGCGCACCGGCGGACGGCCCTCTCCAAAACCGGTGCCCGTGGGCGGACCGCTCAGCACCAGCGGGATCAGCTCGCGAGTGAACCGATCGACGGCCTTGCGATCCTGGCCGCGCACGCCGATGCGCAATTGCACTTCCGGCGGATCGGGATTCGGAACAGCCACCGGCCCGTGGCACGCATTCACGCCGAAAAACTCGCTGTAGATATCTTCGAACTTCAGCCCGAGCTGTTGCAGGCGTTCGCGCACAATGCGGTCGGCGGCTTTCGATTTTTCCAGCGCCTGCGGCGCGCTATAAACCAGCGTGCCGATGGCCTTCCAGCCATACGAATAGGCGATGGAAAGCTTCAGCATCTGGGGTCGCGCGCCGCCGCGAATGCCGGAAACCTGCACGCGATCCGGCCCGGCGTCTTTCAACTGAATGCTGGTGAAATCGGCGACGCAGTCCGGTGTGATGTAGTTTTTCGGATCGCCGAGTTCATACAGCAGTTGTTCTTTGACGATGTCCGCGGAAACGCGCCCGCCCGTGCCTTCATGTTTGGTGATGCTGAACCGGCCAGCGTGATCGGCCTCAATGATCGGATAGCCGATGTTCGCCATGTCCGGGACGTTTTGCCAATCCACCTGGCAATTGCCGCCGGTGCACTGCGCTCCGCATTCGACAATATGACCCGCAATTGTTCCGGCCGCGAGTTTGTCCCATTCGTCCGATTTCCAGCCAAAACGATGAATCATAGGAGCAAGCGAGAGGGCGGTATCGGTGCAGCGGCCCGCGATCACGACGTCCGCGCCGGCGGCCAGAGCTTCCGCCAGCGGAAACGCGCCGATGTAAGCGTTCGCACTCAGGATGCGATCGCGAATGCCGCTCAGCGGCTCGCCGGTATCCATGTTCTTCATTGCGTGCCCGGCCGCGAGGAATTCATCCAAACGCCCGAATACGTCGTCGCCCAGCACCACCGCGACCTTCAACGAAGGCGCTACGCGCCGCACTTCGCGGGCGCAGGCGACGGGATTGACGCCGCCCGCGTTGGCGATCACTTTGATATCGCGCTCGATGAGCCGGCGCTGGATGCGCGCAATCAGGGGAGGAAAGTCGCGCGCGTATCCCAGATTCGGATCGCCTTCCTTTTGCTTCTGGAGAATCGACATGGTGATCTCGGCCAGATAATCCAGCGCGAGATAATCGATCGGCCCCTGCTCCACCAGGCGCACCGGCGCTTCCAGCCAATCGCCCCAAAAACCCTGACCGTTCGCGATGCGGATCATCTATTACGCTCCCGAATGGTCGCGGCTGGAATCAGGACCTTGCGCCCTACAGCTTTGCGCAACCACGGGCGGTGCCACCGCTCCCTCACGGTCGCGGCTCGGTTTACGCAGGCGTGTTTCTGAGCCGCGCGCGTGAGCAAGCGGTCCACTAGAGCGTCTCCAATACAAGATGTTCGCCGCGCCCGTGCGAAGTCGCAATCTCCAGCGCAAACGCCAGCACGCGCCGAGTTTGCAATGGATCGATGAGCGCGTCTACATGCCCGCGCGCCGCCGCGTAGCGCGCGTCCAGCCAGCGCTCGTAATCCGCTCGCGTGCGCCCGATGCGCTCCTCAAGATCTTCGGGAACCGGCCTGCCCTCCGCCTTCAATCTTTCGAGCTCCGGGCCATGGATCGCCTTCACCGCGGAATCGCCCTCCATCACGCCGATACGCGCGCCCGGCCAGCCGAAAGTAAAGTTCGGATCGAAGCCCTGGCCCGCCATCGCGTAATATCCCGCGCCGCTCGCGTGATTGAGCGTGAGCACAATTTTCGGAACCGTGGCGCACGCCATCGTCTCTACCATTTCGGCTCCGGCGCGAATAATCCCATCGCGCTCCGCATCCACGCCGACCATGAAGCCGGAAACATCCTGCAGATAAATCAATGGCACGCCGTTCCGCTCCGCGTTTTCGACAAAGTAAGCCACTTTGCGCGCGGACTCAGCGTACACGATGCCGCCGATGCGCGGTCCACTTTCGGTCTTCAAAAATCCTCGCCGATTCGCTATCAGAGCCACCGCGCGGCCAAACACCTTGGCGTCGGCGCACAACAACTCAGGCGCATGGTCCGGCTGGAATTCGAGATAATCGCCGCGATCGAATATCCGCTCAATCGCGTCTTCGATGTTGTACGGCAGGCGGTGATCGGTGGGCATCAAATCGTAAAGTCCCTCCGCGGGCTTCGCGGGTGGCGTTCCGTCAAGCGCCTCGCGTGGGGACGGCATGCCGCGAAACCTCTCGCGGATTAATTGCAGACAGGCGGCGTCGTCTTGCGCTCTGTAATGCGCCACTCCGCTGGCAGTGGTGTGCATCCGCGCGCCTCCCAGGGATTCTGCGTCGATAACTTGTCCCACCGCGCCTTTCACCAGATTGGGCCCGCCGAGTCCCATGAAACTGGTGCCCTCCACCATGATAATTATGTCGCTCAAAGCGGGCAGATACGCGCCGCCCGCGATGCACGGCCCCATCACCGCCGCGATCTGCGGCACATGCAATCTTCGCCGCATCAGCGAATTGTAATAGAAAATGCGCGCCGCGCCGTATTGTCCCGGGAAAATGCCATCCTGCAGTGGCAAATTCACTCCGGCCGAATCCACCAGATAAACGATCGGCACGCGATTGCGCATCGCAATTTCCTGCGCGCGCAAAATCTTCGTGATGGTCTCCGGCCACCACGCGCCAGCTTTCACCGTCGCATCGTTGGCAACCACGATTGCCGGACGGCCCTCGATCTTGCCCGCGCCAGTGACCACTCCGGCGGCTGGCGCCTGGCCGTCATATTGGTCGTAGGCGATCAGCAGGCCGATCTCGAGAAACATGGCGCCGGGATCCAGCAGCTTCGCGATTCGCTCCCGCGCCGTCAATTTGCCGTCGCGGTGCTGCTTCTCGATCCGTTTGGGGCCGCCGCCTTGCCGCAGCTTGTCTTCGAGGGCTTGTAGATCTTCCACAAGCTGACGCATCTGACCGGTACTGGTGGTGGGCACCTTTCTCAGAATACGATACTCGTCGACGCTCTTCAGGTCGTGGTCACTTCGTGCGCAGCGTCGGATGAGAATCCCGGCGCGGCAGTCAGATGCGCCAGACAGGATTCCACCAACCTTCCTACCACGTAGCAGCAATGGCCGCTTCTCGTCAAGCTGAGGTGACGCCGACCTCACGCGATCCATCGAGGAGCGAACCGAATCAGCGGAGCCAAGCGTGTTTATCGGTACAGATCGACCATGAGCCTCTGCTTCCTCCACTGATCGAAACACTGTAGGAAGTCTGCTCCCGATAGTGGGTTGAGAGTCATGAGGCGAGCGCACTGGCTGCGGAAGGACAGCAACTGCGCTGTCGTCGACGCATCCGTCGGAAACGTGTCGAGAAATGCTTTCGTAGCAATGCACCTTGTCTCGGGCAGCATCGGATCTAAAGTGAGCCTCAAGATGAATTCAGCGAGCAGGCGCATCGCCCCGTCCCGGTTGGTAACGCGCAACGGAGCAAAAGCTCTGATCATCTGATGCACAGGAAAAGCATCAACCGAGCCGTTCGAAGCTCGTAGGGCGGCAACCATCACCGTACCCGTAAAGTGCGTGCATTGGTAATCGAATCCGACTAGCTTCGCGTGGGCCTCATCCGCCAACGCTCGGTCGATGAGGCCGCGATTGGCAAGATGCTCAACCATGGCCTGCGTCCAAACCCGCTCTACTCCCAGTTCCGACTTGGCTACTTCCGCGAAAACGAAGTCGTCGGTCCAAAGAACATGTCCGGGAGCCAAGGCCAGTAAGGCTGCCTCTACTCCGTCGCGACCGAACATCTTTTCAAGCTCTCCGCGTCGTTTGGGATCGAGCGCGGCAAGTTCCGCTACGGTTATGACGCTGGTGTTGTTTTCGACGGACCGCATCCACTCTTCAAAGGCAGCCTTTTGTTTCGCGGATCGTTCCTCGGTCGTGTGGGACATGTAGTGCTGGCCATTGTCGTAGTACATTGTGCCGTGTGCCGCGGCAAAGCGTGATTTGGCGCGAAGCTGTTGCAGCGCGGCGAGGGTGGCCGGCGAGAGCACGAAATGGAGCCCGCTCGTGAGGACCTGGCGCGTGATTCCCAGCAGTTGTAAGGTAGCCAGGGCGACGAGGTCGAGAACTACTGCGCTCCTTGTTGCGAGGATCGTGATCGCAACGGCCAGTAGGTTGAGTTCGGATGGGGCGCACCGAACGAAACTCTCCTTCGACGCCGCGAGATCGAGGAGCCCTTCATATGCGCCGTGTCCTAGCTAGATAGTCGCCATACATATGGATCGTCATCGGGGCGGATCTGTAAAGTTCCCGAAGCCTCAAAACGGCTTCGGCTCTCACCTTGACGGAGTCCAGCATAGGCTGGAGGTCGGCAGCGGTGATTCTATCGTGCTGTGGAATGCGCATCGTCCTGATTACTGTCTGATTCCCGAACCTCAGCTCCATCTGATCCCCGATTGCCTGGTATCGGCGAGTGTATTTCGTGAGGATCTGCGCGATCCTACCCACACGGTCCTGTATCGGGCTCTTCGATAGCACGAACGAGTCGCCAACCTTTTTCCCCAAGAGCTCCTTGGCTATCTCGCTTGACGCCGGAAGTTCCTCGAACTCATGGTTAGATTCTTAAATTTTCAGTCATAAACAAAACGGCTGCAACAATCCAACAAATCGCGCGGCAGCGTCAGGCTGCTTGTAACAGGTGAACGATGTTCTCAATGGCCTTGTCGGCCTTGTGATAGGCG
>Ga0302325_10023303_pt1 | contig 12908 bp, 15 predicted proteins | sample Palsa_T0_2_FD_201948 | JGI IMG/M metagenome (GOLD analysis project Ga0302325, IMG submission 201948) | Peat permafrost microbial communities from Stordalen Mire near Abisko, Sweden - Palsa_T0_2 | ecosystem: Environmental > Terrestrial > Soil > Palsa > Peat permafrost | place: Sweden: Abisko... | reverse complement strand
AATTTATGCAGATTCAGTGATAGCTCGTTTCTGGTGCTTGGGTGCAGGGTCCTGACTGCCAGAAGCTGGAGATTCGATCCTTGTGGCGCTGGGCCGTCTTATGTGTGCTTGTCTGCCAATAGAACCGCCAGGTTGAAGCACAACTTCGATCTCGTCGGCAGCACACCCGCTAGTGTGGCCTGTCGTTCCCAAAACCAACTGTCACACCCCACTCCAGGGGGGCCTAAACGGGACGTGGGTGGGCTTTTATTGCATAGAACATCCACCTAGACCATTTCTTACTTCAACGTCCGACTTACCTCCTCTGATCGAACTGTGATCAGCCGATGACCCGATCCTCTCGTGAACACCATTGACGACGACATCACTCACTGGAAACCCCCTCGCACGTCGCCCAGCTGCTTCACGATCCTTCGAAGCAGCAGATCCCGCATGGTAGCCCGTATATGTTGTGCAGCGACTCGCCATAGCCTTCTGCGGTTTTGTGCGGCCCCGGCGAGTAGCCCACGCTGGGCGAACCTTTACTTGCCCGGATCACGAGCTCTTCGGATATAACTGTACACGCAGCTACTACTTCAACGTCTTCTCTTCCCTGTTTTGTCCAAGATTTCGTTACGTGCCTTGGATGTTGTGATGATTTGCAACGGAGTCAGGCATAGCTAAGATTATAGCCTCTATCATGGACCACAACCTTTTAGGGGAGCCAGCTGCAACATTTCCACGCACATACGGCGGAAACGCTGCATTTCACAATTTTCACAATGATTATTCTCATATTCAAGATCCCAACTTGCGGAGGAGGCTGGCGCTCTCAGAGGTACGAGCTCCCTTCTTAACCGATAATATTTCTTTCAACCGTACGGAACGAAATTAACTAATGTCATTATAGATTGATAAGGTTCCTTTTGGATGGTAAGTTATTGAAGGGCTCGGTTATTTTACTTCCTGTACATGGTTCTGTTATCAAAGCGCCACCCCATCCCCAAGCTTTCAAGTGAAGAACCATCGCTAACTATATACCATTTAGGTACCACGTCAGGGCAGTCGTTGTGGCAGGTATAGGTTTCTTTACGGACTCTTACGACATTTTTGCCATCAATCTTGTTGCTTCAATTCTCGGAATGGTTTATTGGCAGGGTCCGGACCTTGGTGAATTACCCACGAATGTCAGTACAGGACTCAAAGCGGCAACGTCTGGCGGCGCTGTGATAGGACAGATCGGATTTGGCTGGCTTGCAGATGTCATAGGACGAAGAAAGATGTACGGAGTGGAGCTTGTGATCATTATCATCGCGACTTTGGCCCAATCCTTGTCAGCCCCGAGTCGTGCTATGACGATGACTGGACTTATGGTGTTCTGGAGAGTAATAATGGGGATAGGCATTGGCGGAGACTATCCGTTGTCAGCTGTAATTACTTCAGAGTACGTTCATTTCCTCTCAAACCTCGACATGTTGTGGGTCGATCATAATCGTCGGATTCATCGATACATAACAGGTTCCACCCATATCAGTACGATCTGCTAACCAAAATTAGGTTTGCGCCTACGCGCTGGCGTGGTGCAATGATGGCCGCTGTCTTCTCTATGCAAGGCGCTGGTCAATTCGCGGCGGCCTTAGTGGCACTAATCACTACCGTCGCCTTCAAAAAGTCTTTCCTAAATACCAATGGGGAATGGTCAAGCTGCCACGCTGACTGTCAGCTTGCAGGCGATCGAGCATGGAGAATCATTGTCGGTTTTGGTGGTGTCCCCGCCGTCTTTGCGCTCTATTACAGGATCACAATTCCTGAAACGCCAAGATATACCTTTGATATCGGGCGCGATATTGAAAAGGCTCAAGCTGATATCACAGCCTATATGAACAACCAAAAAGAGGGTGTGGTGGATCCTATATCACAGCAAAAGACGAAGGCAAAGATGGGCAAAAAGTTGGAGGCGCCCAAAGCATCCTGGCCAGACGTGTTCTCGTACTTCTCCCAGTGGAAGAACTTCAAAGTCATCTTCTCGACAACGGCATCGTGGTTCTTCCTCGATCTAGCTTTCTATGGCCTTGGGCTGAACAACAGCGTCGTCCTGAACGCCATTGGTTACTCTTCTAGCAACACAGTTTACAACAGCTTGTTGCACACTGCCACTGGGAATCTCATCCTTGTATGCGCAGGTTCCATCCCAGGTTATTGGACATCAGTAGCCACCGTAGACACCCTCGGCCGCAAGCCTATACAAATCATGGGCTTCTTTTTCCTCACCATCATATTCATTATCATCGGATTTGCTTACCACGAACTCAGCTCCAAGGCCCTGCTTGCCCTCTACATCCTCGCCCAATTTTTCTTCAATTTTGGGCCCAATACGACAACTTTTATCATACCAGGAGAATGCTTTCCTACACGTTACCGCTCGACAGGCCACGGGATATCTGCTGCAGCCGGTAAAATTGGGGCAATCGTCGCGCAATACATCGCGAATCCCCTACTCGCTAAAGACTCATCTCCAGATTGTAAAGGCACCGCCTGCTCGCCGTGGCTTCCGGTACGCCTCCTAGCTAGCTTTTTTCGTGTTTCCTTTCACATCTTGTGTAGTACACAGGAGAACACATCGAATCTTTAGCATTTCACGCCACGCTCCCTTTTGTTCTATATATATGAAGACTAACAACTCCGCAGCATTTAATGCAAATCTTCGCCCTCGTCATGCTCCTCGGCACAGCCGTCTCCTTCCTCTTACCCGAAACCAAAGGCCAAACTCTCGAAGAGCTCGCCGGTGAAGACTCCCATCCCCTCGACACCCAGAACGGCAGTGTCACGCTATCAAACGGCTTCAGCGGTTGGTGGGCACGAAGCGGACCCTTCTCTGGCGGCAAGCCAGCCGGCTTCAACTACGTGAAATCTCCCAATCTAGGTCCAAGGAGTCCAGGGTTAAGAGGGAAGAGAGAAAGACTGGGGATCATGACATCCCCTGAATTGCTACCGAAGAAAGGAGAAAAATTTGGGAAGGTTCACGGCAGGGCCATAAGCGAGAGTAGTACGAAGGGGTCGGCTTCTGCTAGCAGTACGAGCGGTCATCCGGTAGTGAGAAGAACAGACGAGAACGACGACTTATATCTCGCAGGCGCGGGAGGCGCTTTGCCGGGCTGGGGAGCAGGCTGGGGTGTCCAGCAGCACGATACTGTAGGAAGGAGGGGAAACGGGAGAGTGGAGAGTATCATGTTGAACGATGTGGGGAGGTTGATCAAATAGAGAAATGGCTATGCCTTGGCTGAGCGATTGAGCGAGCGAGCAAGTGATGATTGAAAATAGCATGACCCGGCGTTTTAGAGGAGCATAGACTTGCGGATTAGCGAAAGCTTTTATGGCTGTAACGATACGATACCAAGACCGATACCAAATTCAAAGAAATCAAAAATTGAAAACATAGCTAGTGTTTTGTTGCGTTATAATGTGTTGGCTCGTTAGTTGAAGGCATCTTTGCCTCGCTTTGAATCGGACCCCCAATCTCGCTTATGATCGTCACAATTAGAGACTCTCGCCTCCAGACGGTAAGTTAGAACGCTAGGAAGCCCGACAGCCTGGATGTTTCTAACGACAAAGTCCACCGGTTAAGATGTATGTATGCTCTGCCACAGCGAGCCAAGCCGTGAAAAGGCTGAATTTCTAGTCCGTACGGATTCGTTTGCTTCTCTGACCTAAATTATCTTTTGGATTTAAGCTTTTGTTTCGCTTTAGATATTTCGCCCCGCCGGGGGGGGGGAAGGGGGGTTGTAAAATTTTTGAGGGAGGGGGTTGGGGATGGCGGGTGGATTTTTGGAACAGCGTTGATGTGAGCAGCTAAGCGAGAAACCCCCTTTTCTCGTCTCTCGCTTCCAAAACAAACAATCTCGCTTACCTGCCCCTTTCCTCTCGCTACCTCCTTACTATTCATCTTAGAACCTCAATCAAAGCCTCTTTACTTTTTCTAGCAGGTGGCCTCAAAGGTCCATGTGGCGAATGTCGCTAATGGCTGCAGGCAAGCAGATAGTACGCAGTACTGTTTATGTAAACTCTTTGTCGATTTTATGATTTTGTTTCTTTATATTTCAGCTGTAATAAGCTTGTTTCCATGTTATCGGGTCTATATCATGTGAAATAAGGGCCGTAGATGGAGGGAGGTTAAAAATTGCTTGTCGTAAAACGCTTTCGCCGCCAACTATTGAAGCTGCCTCTTCACCAGACCTCTTCAATCGTTGCAAATACTAATGTAAGCATCACGAAGGTGCAGGAAGTCCGGTCTGTACTTTTGAAAATTCAAAGAACACGTATGTCTTAGCTCCCAAAGTCCCCACACGGGCCGCAGCCATCGAACAATAAGGACAAGGCTTCACTTCTCCACAACATTATGGCTTTAATGAGACAATGGAACTGCCATCCTTTGAGCAGTTTCCCAAATTTCGTGAACGGTCGAGCGCTTTTTGAACCGTACCTGAGTGCTCACATTGCTCTTCCTTGCACTGGTGTGGTCATTCCAAGATGGAACGGCTTGTTAAGACGTGGTCCTTGGGGGACCAACCTCGAATCTGGAAGGAGCAGGTCGATTCTTTGGTCTGGTATGGTTGGTAATGGCACATTAAAGCAGCTATTTGAAGTGTTCAATGTGGACTTAAGGTGTTGAAAATGACTGTCGCTTTCTGTTCCCCGCAAGCCCGTCTCTTCCATGGATCAAAGAGTTGATTGTCTGCAAAGAGAGAGTGATCATAATCAAGTGACTTAATTGATCACCTTTCCTAATCTCGAATCGGTAATGCTGGCACTACACTCGCTCCAACTGATTTTGATGACATCGTCGCATCGCTCCAAGGGAGCACTAGCTACGACTTGCGACCTTAAGGAGTTGACAATCTGAGGTGGATTGGCAAAATGAGTGTGCCAGAGACACAAAACATCTAAAACGGGACACCGACCCCCTGCTCAGAGGGCTTAGCATTGACTTTGCGATCTGTATTTGCTCATCACGAAAGTCTTTTGAACAAGACTTATCGGTAGTAGTAGTAGTAGTAGTAATTTACATCCAGCGAGTACAAGTGAGACTTGTAGCTCTGAAACCTCCCGAAGGGTATGGGGATGTGCCAAGCTCAGGAATCAAATACAAAGAGTACAACATCGAGAAGACAAGTCGTGCAGAAAGCGCTTGACCAGAGGTCTTGTGACTGTGTAAAACCTCCTCCGACAGGTGAGGTGGCCACCAGAAATAAATAGAGAGGGATTCCCCTCGCGTTGCTCTTGAAGAGCTTGAAGTTCGGACTAATCGGTGGATCAGGAGTTTGAGCCTGCAAAGGCAAGCCAAGACTTATCAGTGGATGAGCGAAAGATCTTCAATTTTCAGGCGTCTAAAGTTGTTATTCCGGTCTCAATCGGGGCATTTAAATTGGTTATCTCCCCGCCAATTCCAGATTTCAACACAACACCTTCAGCAATCCTCTGCAAGACAGGTCCCTTGAGTGCCGTAATTGCATGATACCTTGCGCTGTTTCCTCCTTGCTCTTCATTAAGCTTTTCATCAACAACAGTCTCGCCATGTCATCCTATGGCGGACGCACGCGTTTCGTCTCAACACTTTCCCAAGTCGAGGCAAATGCTAAAGATCACTTTCCCGATCTTGAATTAGAGAGAGCTTTGTACCAATATGTCATCAAATACGGAGTTCAAGGCATCTTCGTCTCAAATGAGCACGGAGACCGTTTCATTCGTGGAGAAGGTATTTATTCTTCTAGCCATCAACATACTGCCTTCTAACGCATGACAGATGTCAAGTATTACCACAACAGCCATTACAGTGGTTATAAAAACCTGTGGGCGAGGTATCATAATGGCCGAATTTACTTTGTTCGACCTTACAGGAGCACTCTTGCGCAAATCGATCGTCCAAAGAAGCCTGATATCACTGCTTTAGTTGCTCATCCAAGTGAAGCTGGATGGAATCTTCCTCTGACCCATCAACGACACCTCTTAAGTTTTCCTCAAGGTAATAATTCTCTTCCACATTTCTGGTATTGTTCTAACTAGACATCTTTGACCAGAGATTCTATCCTCAATTTTCAAGTTCGCCCTTGTCGCTCCGCCTCGAGTTTCTATCAAACCCGATGTTGTATCGAGCAACTGGAAGGGGGCGTGGAGCATGCCCGACTTCGATACGAAAGGCTTCAACTATAAAGGGGAAATGGTATACAAGAACAATTCCAGCATATTGAGAAGCGCGATCGAGATACCCCGCCAAGATGACGACGGCGCATATACCGAGTTCCGAGACGTTCACAGGGCTCTCATCGACGCAGCATGTCTTCGCACAAATCACAAGATCTACGACACATACATCAACTTCCTCTACTCGACCAACAACTTTTATTTTGGCATGACCAAGGCCTCCGTCCAGCGAAGTCCACCAACTATGCTCCTCAAAGGCAAGGACTTCAAAGTCTGGCGTCCCCGCCCTTACAAACCCGGTTTCGATGCGCAGGGAAACGCAGATCGGGCCCTCGCAATCTCTCAAATCTCCAACCAAGTATACATCAAGGCCTTGTCCGGCTGGGCATACCATGACCCCTTCCTCCGCTTTCTATACACAATCGGACCTAAGAACGCTGCTCGCCTGAAGCACATTACGTTCTCTGGCACGGTCAAGATCCACACTTGTAGAGCGTGGATCTGCGGCGAACATCTCATCTGCGACGATGATCTTGGCTCTAGTTTGCGAAACTACATACCCTTCATCATTGCACTGTGTACAGGGCTGGAAAAACTGACAATCAGAGCAAAAGAGGACGAGAATATTGATCCGGTGTTTCAACCACTAGATGTGGGCATGCCGGCAACGAGAGAGGACGTCCTGAGACCGATCTTCGAAAAGGAGTTAAGAAGTATCACCTCCTTGAAGAAGCTTGAGGCTGTGGGAAGAGTCGAGTGGGAGCGAGAAGGCTTGGAATTTGCTGATGAGACAATTGCCTGGTTTGAGAATAGGGAGAGGCACAGAATACTTCGGGAGTTGGAGACAGAGAAGACTAAGCAGCAAGATAAGATCGCTGGAGGAACTGAGACAGCGGGCGAGTGAGGATGCGACTTTTGCGGGAAAGGTCATCTATGGGCTGAGTGCTGGTACCTCTGCAAGCTTCTGTGGGGGTTATGGCCACTTCTCTGAGAGCCGCCTGGAGATGAAGCCTCTCCCCGAAAGGGGTTGTTCTTTTGCAACTTTTTTGGATGCTTCTTCAAAAAAAAAAAAGTCGGTTGTGAGCATCTTGTGATTATACACTTTCCTCAACTAGTTAAACATATCACAAACATAATTCCGCCACATCTCATTCAAAGACGTGATCTCCCTCATCTCCTTCTCAAAAATGTACAAAAAGGCTTCTTCCACAGTCCCCAGAAACATTGCATTAAGGTTGGGATTTCCATAATCCAACCACGCCGATTCGCAAGTCAACTCTCGACTTTCGGACAAAGAGCCATGATGGAAGGGATCGATGTTAGAGAAGGGAACTGAGATCCTCTACGCGAAACATGTACGCCAGGCTCTTTGGGTGACAATAGGAATAATCACTAGTCGGGTTAGGGGATTTTAGACTTTGAACGCTGTCTGGATATACACAGCACAGCAGTGGCATACTTCCAATATATTTCAAACAAGCCAGATCGAGAGGGCAGAAAGTGAAACGGTCTGCACTTGCGGAAAGAAAATCGCTACCATACCACACGTCACATCAAACAGCAAGAAAAACATGAACTCAAACCAGCAAAACAAATCCATATATGCAAAGTCCTAACTAAGTACAAGAAGCGATCGTCCCTCTTCTAATCTGCCCCCTCTTAACTTTTCTCACTCCCTCTACTATCCCCATCAACAACCAAGCGAGTGCCAAATCTAAGTGTCCAAAATCAAACACGAATCAGACGCCTCCGTCCTTCTTTCGAATCAAAATCCAAAAAATGCAATGCAAATACGCCCCGCCATCCTTCCCACTATACAAACCCATACCTATGTCTAAGAGCGATCGGGAGAGCGCTCAGGACTCGCCCTCCTCTCGAGCTTCTCCACAATCTCTAGCACCTTGCCCTTCCCCTTATCTTTCGACCTCGGCGTTTCATCTCTCGATTCTCTCAGTTCGGATTTCTCATCCACGGCGGCGTCTCTCTCATCAGTATCCTCAAGCAGCGGCTCAGCCGCTGCTCCCTTCTCATTTTCCTCCCCGATGCCGAACAAGTCTTTGACACTCCTCCTTCCACTACTTTTAATGCTTCTGAGACTTCCCACCTCACTCCTCTCCTCCTCAAAATCGTGATTCACTACCCGTAACTTCTCCTTCGGGACTGTAAACATAACCTGCACAACGCGATTCTCGATCGCTCTTTCGATATCCCACTCATCGTCACTCATTTCGCCACCTTCCCTGGTTACTGGCCTTTCCACCCCCCTTGGCAAACTGCCAGTAAAAGTATTGCTTCGCCCCGTACCATCTGCGCTATCCTCCCAATCGCCCTTCCCTTGTTTCCTCCTCCAGAGCGTCGCACCAGCGCTAACTGTTCGTCTGGGCTGTACGTCACCTGCCATAGCGGAGTGCGAGAAGCGGACGGGACTGTCTTCTCTACTGCCGAAATTGGGAGAAACGGGACTAGAGTTCTCGGAACTTCCACCAGCGAAGACTCTCCGAAGACTGCCCAGCCAACCTTGCGAGCGGCCTTGCCCAAGACCAATAGGTTTACTCTTCGAGGGGCTACCGGGCGAAGAATCAGGTTGCGAACGAGTTGGTGAATTTTCCCCAGTGGAGAGACCATCGTTCGGCCTAGGGAGCAAGGATTCGCCCTCTGCTTGCAAGGCTAGGAAACTCGTGTGGGCGGTGTTGAAACTCTTTCCACTGGAACTTCCTGCGCTTCTGGGCGGGTTTCTAGGTCCATGAGGACCAGGACCATCGAAGACAGGGCTTACATTTGTGCTTCCTACAGTTGTGGAGAGTAGGTTTGATGCGAAAGGATTGATCCCCGTGATGAAACCCCGGAGCGAGTTTGATCTTGAACGACCTTGGGAACTAGAGCCTGAGCGGGAGATTGAGAAGTTGGAGATGGCGACGCTGCGTTCCGAGAGGTTGCTTGCTGTTCGGCCACTGTCGTCTTCACCAGAGACGGAGCCATGGGTACTGGCTGCGATGAGTTGCGCTCTGCGGGTCGGGGAAAGACGACCGGCATTGGAGTGGGTGCGGGTTTGAGAGTTGAGAAGCATGTCTGCAGCGGCCCAGTCTGACACCCATTCTCGAATTTCTCGTTCTCGGGAATGAGCGATTGATTCTGCGTCCGAGACGCTGACACTACGTTGTGTTGGGTGACGGGAGATTTGCGGATTATGAGATGGAGGGTCCTTGAATGGGTCTGAATGGCGATTCTTTTCTGGTGATGGACCTCTTGGTGAAGGTTCTCCAATAGCAACACCTACCGCTTCAGCTGTGTAGAGAGCGTGGTCTTCCTCATCAGCTTCGTAGATAGGATGTATCGGCCCCGCAGTTCCTAAACTTGTGCCTCGTCCATGACTTCCTGGTGGGGTGAACTCGAACGTGGGAGTAGGTTGGTACGAACCGCGAGCACTCCGTGAATGCAAGGGCTTCCTGGGGATTTTCTTGGGTAGAGGTGGAATCGATGAGGAATCTCCCAAGCCATGAACTCCAGCATGAAGGTTCTCATAGCCTTCAACAGCACTTGTCGAGTCAAATGCTGGCTCGTTGGTACGGCTTCCATTCCATCGGCCGTTCGACCACGGAAATCCACTACCTCTTTCACCCATCTCACCCCTGGGGGAGTAATAATTTGATGCACCAGCACTCAGAGCTCTGAGATCATTCTCCCTGGCCTCCTTTCTTTTGCGTTTTAATCGTCGATTATAACAGAAGTATACTATAATTGCACCAATGATAGCAGCGAGACCAAGACCCAATCCAGCTCCAAGGCCGACTTTCTCCGCATTGGATTTTGATGAAGAGGAAGAACTAGCCGCATGACTTGCAATGGCAGCCACATACGATGGATTTGTGTACTCCGAAACCCATTGCATGCTCGTTACGTTAAAGAACATTGCTGTAGTTGAAGGGCCCGTAGCTCTTTTGGAGGTGCTTGAGCTAGTGATGTTGTTTCCGCCCAAAACCATCATAACATTTCCAGGGAGCATCACAGCTCCGTGCCCATATATTCCACTTCCGGAGGGTTGCTGCGTTGGAACTTCCCATTGCCAATTACCAGACCCTCCAAAGCCTGTTCCAAGGCTCAGGATAGCAAGTTGTGGATCAGCAGCTTGGCTCACATCACCCACCCAGCCTCCGAGAACAATAATGCTACCTCCGTCCTCGCTAAGGATAGCAGTATGTCCAGATCTGCTATCCACACTTGTCACAGTGCTTTTGATGGCGAGCTCTGTATTCCCATTCGCAGAAGTGGTCGGTGAGTTTACTGTCACAAAACTCCAGCTTTCTTCCGGAAGACTCCAAATTGCAACCTGACTCATGTTTATGAAGGCGTATTGTGTGTGCCCGCCAATCAGGACGAAATTTTGCTGCTGTGTCATTACCCCAGAGCCGTTTGAGTATGTTGGTGTTAAGCCCGTGATTGTGAAGCCTGCTTCAGCGATCGGGGCTCCTCTCGTGGAGGTGACATCGAGAGTATAAGTTGTGCGAGACATGGAAGATGTGGAGCCCACGATGCTTGGTGCAAGGCGAAGCATCTGGTTGGAGTACGATGCTGCTGACTGCCATGTTGAGACATTGGCTGAGGATGATGGACACATCCCACCGAAGACGTATATGTTGCTTTGTGAGGCATTCGTTTCGACGATTGTGGAGAAGCTGAAAGCCTTGGAAAGGAAATCTGCCCCCGGAAGAGCCGCGGATGTCACATCGCTAGCTGTCTTTGTGATTTCTTGTTCCCATGTGCCATTTGCACTGATGCTTGAATTTGTAGGTGTGAATCGCCATACTGCGGAGCTTGTAGATGTAGAGCAGGAGCCAGCGTACACAGATATCTCTCCAGCGGCAGAAACTGTTGGTATGAATGCGATGCTGTCATCTGTCAGAAATGGCAGATTTGAGGTTATCGTTTCAAGGGATATATTCGATGTCGAGATGGTCGAGGATATGTTGAGAGATGCGAGCTGATGTGTGCCGGAGCTCTGTAGGAAGACATATGCGAGATCCTGGTTGCTGGAAGAGAATCGTGGGAGAAGGATGGAGGTAGGATTATATGGCAGAGATTGAGCGTGCACAATGGCCAGGAGATAGAGTATTAATGTCCACAGGACAGTTGTGACGTGGTAGCTCATGATGAGCTGTCGAGTGGGATTAAGAGCGGTATTATAGGATGAGTCGTCGGGTGGTGTTCGTATTTGGTCGCATTATCGCCGTTGTCTTCGAGGACTGGTTTCCGAGTATTGAAAGCTCCAAGCAGAGCACAGCTCAGCCTCTAACAAGATTGGAAAGCAATCCAAACCTCGTAACAACACAATCAATACCTTTCTTTGATCGCGAAAGAGCTTGACGACGTGGAGCTTTGGTAACGCAGAGGCCACGAAGAGACCTTCACAGCTCAACGGCCAGGGTAAACAAGCGCTAAGCCGATCTCTTCAAGGGTCCGGCGATGTGGTGCGGTCCAATCATTGTGCTTGTTCCCCTCCATTTCAGGGTCTTCAAGCGCCATTGTTGTGTTACACACGCGGCGAAGCGTTGCCATGGTGATGGGCGACCTTGGTGGGACATGTGAAATTGCGTGTGAAGCCATGTCTATGTTCTGCGACATGGCGAACAAGAACCTCTGCGCTTTCCGAGATGGTAGAAACCCAGTCCCGATTAATAGTCCTGTTGATAGTTGTGAAGCTCGAGAGGTCTGAATATTTGTTTTTGCAGAAGTCTGTCGCGAGTTTTGCCTCGGTTTGCGATTACGCATCAGTGGAGCAGAAGTGTGGGGTAGCTTGGGGTAGCTCCGGATCGTACCCTCCCTACAGTAGCTCTTCGCGACATCGCATCCTCAATTGCTCATTTGAATTTCAAAGACCTTTACCGTTGGCAAATAGTTTCCTTTCGGTCTCCTCTCATTAATTTCCGTTTCTTAAAATTTCTTCACTCCTACCCAAGTCACTCTCGAGCATCAAAATGCCAGTCTGCGCTATCCACCTCCTCTCCCTCACTCCCTCAACGACTCTTCCAGGCTTCCTAAACACCTTGCATTCCCAAAGAGAAACAATCAAGCCGCTGATAATATCCCGAGTAATCCGCTGGATCATCCTCCCCACCAGCCTCTCCACCCCCGAGCTCCTAGCAAGAAACATTCACTGGGACATCCTCCTCATCCTCCCCTCCACCACTCCCCTCCCTTTCCCCCTCACTCCCCTCATTCAACACCAATGGACCGTCCACGCCGGCGTCCCCAGCCGTCTCCTCCACGACTTCCACACCAAAAACAAAAACCTGCTGAACCCGAAGAAAGAAGATATCCCACCTCTGACGGGTAGCATGACCAAACCACGAGTTTCCTCCTCCTCGCAGGGACTGGAACTCAGTCCCGAGCTCCGGGAATGGATTTCTGGGTTTGCGGGGACGGAGGAGGGGAGAGGTGCGGTGTCGATGCTTAATTTGCTTGCCTTTAAAGCGGGCAGGAAGGAGGATTATCTGAGGTATGGGGCTGAGTTTGCGAGATCGATAGGCAAGAGGAGAGGGGGGGATGCGAAAATCGTTGGATCTGTAATCCGTGGTAAAGGCGACCATACAGAACTAAGGGATAATGGGGAGGGGTGGGATGAAGTTGCGTTGGCGCATTATCCGAGTATTGAGCATTTCGCGGATATGCTTGCTAGTGAGGATTATCAGGCTGTGAATCAGAAGTATAGGGTGCCGAGTCTGAAGGATACGTTT
>Ga0302325_10023302_pt1 | contig 12908 bp, 11 predicted proteins | sample Palsa_T0_2_FD_201948 | JGI IMG/M metagenome (GOLD analysis project Ga0302325, IMG submission 201948) | Peat permafrost microbial communities from Stordalen Mire near Abisko, Sweden - Palsa_T0_2 | ecosystem: Environmental > Terrestrial > Soil > Palsa > Peat permafrost | place: Sweden: Abisko... | reverse complement strand
ATCCTTCACGTCTCTACCCGTCGAGCGATTCTCCCATTCCGCAGCACTGCAATACTACTCGCCGCTTCCCTCCATCTCTCGACTGAGAGACTACCTCACTCATCGCCTTTTCAACGCTGTCACTCCCTCCCAGGAAGCAGAATGCCAGTCCCGCGTCGACGCCCTTCGTGAAGCAGCCTACATTGATATAAAATTCGACACAATCTCTCACGCCTTAACGTTTAGCGCATACTACCCACCATCAACTCAATCAATATTTCTCACCAACTTCTCTCCTGGCTCTTCGCGCCTAGAAGTTGGCATTCTCTCTGTGGAGAAACCCATAGAGCCAGAAGAACTGAGTCTCGGTGGATTCCTGACCGTCGTAGGAGAAGACTCCAAGCCATCACCGACCCTCTTCTCCTTCCCCGCACGGCACCACCCCCTCGCTCAAACCTTCACCTCAGCCTTCAAGCTACCAACAGGCCTCCACCCCACTCTAGAACTGAATATCACAAACAGCAACCCGCCAATAGATGACCGCTCCTGCTCTCTACACGCACACCTCACCCTTCCCCGTCAAATATTCGCAGATAAATACCAACTTTTTGACCCCCTTTTCATGTCATCAAAAGGCCTGTCAACCGTCCACTACATTACCACACCCGTAGACCTTGAAGCCCCAGCCTACGCCATGTCCCTCTGGGGTTCCTCCATACTCATCGAACTCTCCCCTCTTCCCACCTCCCCATCCACCGCCACAGCAGAAATCCCCCTCCATCTTCGCTACCTTCTCCCAAACTCAGGCACCAACGGTCAAGAGAAACTAGAAACCCCCTACCCAGCTCTCTTCTGGGCCTGCACCGCAGACGAAGGCTCAAAATTCCCCATCAATCCCTTCGATCGCGTGAATCTAGGCTACGATGGACTATTCGGTCCCAGAACAATATTTTATCATTTGAGTCCGAAGCCGGTGAGAGGGGATGGGAGGTTAGTGGGTGCGATTAGTGTGCCGGTGTTGGATTTGGATAGAAGTAGGTTTGTGGAGATGGGGACGGCGGTTGTTGTTGGAGTTGGGTTCGTTTGGGTCTTGTGGTGTTTGTTAGGTGTTTGGAGGGGGAGTGGGTATGGTATTAGGAGAGAAGTTGGGAGGGAGAAAAAGACGAAGTGAAGAGGTTGGGAATTTGAGCTGAGATGTTCTGGAAGAGGTGGATTTTGGACGTAAAATGGCAGTTGAAAATGGGCATTGTGCTTAGGGAAGTAAGAACGCCCAAACATCACGCTCGGAGATTAGATGAAGCTCGATGTCCCAAAAGCGCTGCGACATTGAGTACGATCTGCAACAAAAAAAAAATCCAATCTCAATTCACTCTTATATCTTAATTCACTCTCATCCCTCATGAGACGAAAACCCATTCATTTCCAAATCTTATTTTATTCCAATCTCACAGGATGGGACGAAAACTACCTCTTACTCTTAATATCCACGTCGCCAAATGCGATTTGCAACAAAATATTTTTGATCTCAATTCACTCCCATCTCCCATGGGATGAAAGCGAATTCACTCCCAAGTCTCAATTCACTCCAAACCACATTCTCCCAAGATAAGATGAAAACTGCCTCTCGCTCTTGGTAAATTTTCGTCAAGTGCAATTTGCAACAAACCGCATATGAATCTAATTCACCCCTAAATTCTCAAGATCAGATGAAAAGCGCATCTTAGTGTCAAGACATGTTGCCGCGAGTGTAATGTGTAGAAGCTCATCATCGATGTTATAGGGACAGGGATATTCGATGGCCCAACCACAATCCTCCCACAGGATCACAATGTAGGGTGGAGTCTCATTCTCTGGGCTCTGGGGTTTATCGCGAGTATTGCGGGGGTGTTAATGTACGTCGAGTACGGCTTGACGATACCAAAACACAAAATAGATGAAACTGATGACGAGGATGTTTTTGTCGCAAAAAGGCAAGTAAGCTATTGAACGGCAGGATTGTCCATGATGCTGACAGGACCAGTGGCAGGGAGCTTAACTACCTGACCTACCTCATCCAAAGTCCCCGATTCTTCGCTGCCTGCATGTCTAGCTAGAGCTTCGTACTAGTTAGCAACTCTGCAGCAAACTGTGTATCTTTCGGCGTTCATATACTCCAGGCCGCCGGAACGAATGCTTCTCAAGGCAAGGTCCAAGGTATTGCTCTTAGCATTTTGCTGTGGTTGTTTGCACTATACACGGTTTAGGTCGCAAAATTGGCATCTAGCTCAACAATATCTTTGCTTCTGTCAAAGTACTGGTGCTGTGTATGATCATCCTACTTGGATTTATAGTGTTGCATAATTTAATTATTCCTCGCGAGCCCGACGCCTACGCCAACCTGGATCACTAGACTTGTTTCGAGCACGTTGAATTAGGACCAAGAGGCCCCCGCAGCTTTGCGTCGGCTTATTTAGATATTATATTTACATATAGTGGTCGGAATCAGGCAAATTATGTAAGTCTAGTTCTGCCACCATGAAGAACTTTCTGAATTTTTTATTTTTTTTAGGTTCTTGGTGAATCAGGACTCCAAATCGTAGGGGCAATTGGATATGTGCGAGGAAGTTCAAATTGATATCCGTGGCTACTGTTGCCTTCATTGGCATTCTATACATACTTACTAATATTGCATATGTGAGTATATAATTTTTCGAACATGTTCTAACTCTCTGACATTGCTGTTACACAGCTGATCGTTGTCCCGATACCTCGAGGCGAGAGCTTTGATGACGATTTCAGTCTGGTAAATCAATTTTTTCTATTGATGATTGGAAAGAGCTGTGGACCCAAGGCAGCTGCGCGTATAGTCAATTGTTTTCTAGCGTTCTCTAGCTTAGGGAACATAATCGTGACGACGTTCACAGCGGCCAGGGGCAAGTCACCGTTCACAGCCAGCTTCATTCTTGATTTAAATGCTAATACATTCCCATTACATAGTTAAGCAAGAAATTGCAAAGGAGGGAGTTATTCCATTTAGTCTATTCCTACAACAAAATATCAATCTCATCCCGAAAATATTCAGCAAGAATATAGAAGATCAGCCTGTGGATTCGCCGAATCATAGGATTCCAGGCCAGAGCCCCTTCGAACCAATTCCTGTACCAGCACTTCTCCTTCATTGCTTTTTCACCTGCGTGCTCGTATTTTCTACCTGCGGAATTAATCCTCCTCAAAATTCTTAACCCCTTTTGATCGGTACGTATCTCTTCCGCAAATATATTCTCAACAACAAGGGGAAATAATACTAATGTATCCAATCAATAGGAATCTACAGCTACAACATCGATGCAATCGTCGTAGTTTCTCTTGGGTTGGGAATCCTTTGGATGCGCTTATTTCCCAATCCCAAGCGGCCAGACTGGAACAACATCTCCACAAGCACCAAGTGGTTTAGCATTATCAAAGCAGTCATCGTAATCGTTGCAAATATCTTTCCAGTAGGAGCACTCCGGGATCCGGAATCCTTACAGGAACTCGGAACCACCGTCCCATGGTTTGTGATTCCTGCAACAGGATGGGCCCTAATTGTAAGTGCCTTTGTTTATTGGGCAACCTTGTACTGGATCGTCCCTTTGTTCTATAGTGGGCAGACTTTTATCGTCAATAGAACTCCAATCATACACTTTCTATATTGAGGGAGAGTATATGCAGATGGCGGAGGTCAATGAGCAGGGCTGGAAGATCTTGGGAGGACGGAACCTGGTGTTTTGGGAAATAGAAATGCGGTCCCCATGGATAATTTAGATGCTCGTGGGCGACAGGTGTACAATTTTAGCTGTGATGCTTAGCGCGGGAAATGTCTTACTGGACGAAGGGATAGCGATTACTCGCTGTCACTATAGAACTCCTTTTAATTGACTTGAGAAACGATTTATTAATCAAGCTCTCAAGTAGCACATATTCATGCTCTTTTTAGTCTAGTATACAGCTAATAATACAGTACCCTCGTACCTTCCCCGCAGTGATAGCTTGTGCGATAGGTCAAAAAATGCAGAAGCAGACATCGCCGAAGCGGCTATACCTCAAGATGCGTGTGACTCTTGGGGGTTGGTGGGGTCGCGATTAATCGGCGTTCGTAAAGAGTGTAGCCTATTTGCAGCCGATGGGTATCTCGGGGTTGGAGGGTTACTGATGTGAATGGCACAGTATGGTAGGGAGGGTTGAAAGCCGTGAATAACCAATGAGACGAACCAAGTTGGCGGAAGATTGTGAAGAGCTGCCACTAATGTCAGTAAATATACGAGTACATGTAGGTATATTTTGATGAGCTTACCAAATTCAGCTGATGGACAGGCTTTAGCACCAGTCCAAGGGCGTTGGCGAGGCGGGCCTAGGTATATTTTCTGCTAGAAATAAAAGCACGCGTTCGAAGAATCCCATACCTTTTTCGAATATAAATAAACCTGCCTGTGCAGCGCATAGTGACAAAGTGATCCACAGAGGACTGCTGAGAAAGAGTAGCCTTCCTTCCATCTTTACCCCAAAAAGAATGCGACGACGGCGACGAGGAATAAAGCCGAGAGTAAAAGCCTATTTTCAAATTTAGTTTATAAAGCATCTTCCCAGAAAGGGTTGAAAGACTGAACTCACTGAGCGGCAAATTTGCTGGGATCCTCTTTATAATAGAACCACAAGGCCACCCCGCAACTTATGGAAAGTCTATTAAATATATGAGAAAGCACTTCTTGTTCGGCATAAAGGTCTTACATAGTCCAAAAACCCAAGGCAGAGAACCATTCATTTTGAGACAAATGTTGTTCAAAGTAAACCATTGTAAATCCTACTGCTGCGCTCGAAAATGCGGTGGCGACGATAGTAACCCCCAAGAGCGATGCCCCACACATCAGCACTGTGGCACGGCAGCGTATCGGAATGCCTTGTTTTGGGAAGTGGAAGGGGTAAGGCACGTCGGTAAGCGGTCGGGAAGTGCCCAGCGATAGGGACCTGGGACCTGCTTGCACAGGACACAAGTTAACAGACATTCAACAAAATAATCAAACTCCAAATCAGGAATTGATGGGAAGTCTCCATAGGAAGCCACGAGCCTGCGCAGCTGGAACATATATACATCTGACGCAATCACCACCAAGACTAATATGAATCAAATAAACATGCTACTGGTGGTGGACAGGAGTTCTGTAATTATTAATGGCTGGTAGGGTTCTCAAAATTCTGCTGCAGTTTCCCGCCTTTGTGCGAATAAGATCTTGGAGCAGGGAGACGCTCTTATTGGCGTGATTATTGGTCTGATGGATAATGAAGCAGTGGGAAGGGCTCGTGGAGCTAACTGCCTTACTTACGAATGGCAACGTAGAATATCTTTATGCGAGTGTGTGGGTAGGGTAGTATTGTGGTGGAGGAAAGTTGAGTGCAGTGTGTCGCCAGTGGGCGATGAGGCTGCGGGCTGGGAGTGATTCTACAGGGTCTGTGGTCAGTAGACGGACATGATATTTAGATAAAACATAGACTTACCCAAGTCAAGATCAGAAGAACAAGTAGTCTTTTATTGAATCTAGCAGAAGCGATGGTCAAACAAAAGTAAAAGAGAAAAAAGATGGAGAATGGAGTGTTTTTATGTCCCCAAGTGAAGGCTTAGCACCCTCGGACGTCAGGACGCTAAAACCATGCCATTTCAGGCACCGTCCGCTATCTGTCTACTAACTAGCTCTAGAGCAGCGATTTTTCGGGAAAGGGCTTGTCTATCTCACTCTTTCTTTCACCTACTCTGTAACTCATAAGCCTACGGAATTGACAATAAAAAGATGAAAACTTTATACATTGGCAAGAAGGCTGGTGTCAAAGCTTCCAGACTTTCTAAACGGAACAGCGTCCTGTACTTGAAGCCGTTCCCGAACCTCTCCCTGAAGCTGTACCTATCCCATCAACAGTCAACGTTTCTCGTTCCTGTTCCTTGGTCTAATACAATGATACTCAACGCGTCTTCTCTCCTTTCCCTTCAATGTAATCTCAACGATGATATAGAATTCCCACGCAGAAAACGCCCGAACAAGACGCTGATGGTGTTCGATGTCAAGTACAACAACTTCTGATGACTCGCCCTACTTACTCTGCCTGCTAACAAGTACGAAGGTACATGATATTCTTTTGCCCTGCCCAGTTGTGTATCTCTTCTGTCCGCCATGTTTCGTCAGTCTCTTCCTGTTCTTGCCTTTCTTACTTCACGCTCCTCCTGTATTGGTCCGCAATATTTAATCGCATTCATAAATGCTCAGAACCACCACTCGTTTTCTCTACTGGGTGAAACGCGTGCGCTCGTATTGACTGGAATCCGCGGTGGGCAAACCGTGACCCCAATCTTTCGTACTGTCGAAGTTCCGATTTTAATGCTCAAGATGTTCATGATAGAAAAGAGGGAAGGAAGACCTCTCCACTTTTCAATGAGCAAGTGGATTTAAATAATTGAGGCCATCAGAATTCAGAATAATGGCAACTCGAAAAGTTGCGATGTGCAACAAAGATGGTGTTTCGCGATGAAATGAGATCACGTGGACGAGGTCGTTGCTGAATGCTGACTCACTTGACTTGGAGTGGAAGATGGAAGGCGTAAAGATAAATAGACGCATCCAGAGTATAACTATAGTTATTGCAACTAGGGCCTGTAGTTCAAGTCACTTCAGCTGCTGCAAACGGCATTGCGCGTGCGTGGGGCAAGTAGCTTTGTGTTTAAATGAACATCGGTGAACATTTGCTACATTGTGGTATGTAGCGGCTTGCCAATTCCCCATCAAAGTCTGGTTCACCGATTGCAGACGAGTCTCTCGGAACTCTACTTTCGTGTCGGCACGCCGAGAGCGAAGACAAAGCGCAGATGGCCTAGAGTCCATCACTGCTAATCGTGCGACGCACCGGAACGCCCGTTGCAATGGATTTCAGTACGGAGGTACAGTACAACCAAACTTTCACACCCCCGCCCCAGGGGATCCTAATTCTCAGGATTTTTTTCAATCATCTATTGCTTCCATATAGTTCTTTGGTTTTCTCTCTCCTGTTAGCCAACTCTAGTGCTACTGGATCGGTTTTCATGTTTTTCAAACATCGAGCGTTCGCACAAGGAGGCATTTGAGGCAGTTTATTTGAAAGGTAAACCTGAACACCCCATACCCGCCGTTGCCTTGAAAGAAGAACCTTGTGGGAATGTCATTCTCTCGCTCTTGCAAATCCTCCGTCGACTCCATCAACCGTATTTTCCCGTCTGAGAAATTTTGGCAGTTTTATATCCACAAACGCACCAAAATTATTTCACGACTGCATAATAATGCGCAATATTTATACACAGAATCTGCTCCTTTTAAGAATTATTTTGATTTCTTAGAAAATGAATATAAATTGCGATCATTAAACTTTTAATGAGGCATGGTGGTTCCTCACGAGCAGTTCAACTAAGGTTAAGGGGCTGGAGCCGAAGTGCAATATGTGCGACTTTCCGCCTATCTTGAACTCTAATATTATGTGATTCGTGGAGTATCGCGCACAGTATAGGGTGATTGAACGAATAGGTGATCAATGAATTGTCTGATTAGAAACTAGAAGAGAAGGGAGGAGAGCTCCCATGATATAGGGCGCGGAGCGTCCCCGATTTCGTGAGCTTAGGCCTTAGGCTACCGTGAGCCCCTGCGATTGCGACATGGAGCCTATTCGTGGCGAAAACATAGCTCTGTACAAAGCCTGGTTCAAGAAAGCGCGCAAGTTCCCTCGGAAAGAATATGAAAGAAGATATGATACATGTAGCGTTATCTTCTTGTACTATCCCCCCCCCTGGTTTATTTCACCCCTGCTCCGCGCGGAATCACATAGAAAATTTAGAGTTTATTTAGGGAGGGGGATAGTATCTTGTGTCATCGTCGCGCCAGGATAATAGGTGGCGTCAAAGCATAATATTGCATGAATGAGGCGTATATAAAATCAAGTATCAATGACGCTCGCCGTCATGATTATGCTATAGAAGTGACGCAGTCGTGACTCTAGACCTTTCTCCCGACAGTTAGGACAACTGGATTCGGGATGCACCACGGACAGTCTAGTTGCTGAGTTGTGTTATCCCTAATAATCCCTTGTCATGCTTACTGTGGTCTTGGGATAAATAAGTCCACCCCTAGCAAGGTACCAACAGGGGCTTTTTGTATGGTAAGCGAGTGGCAAAATACTAACAGGGGGTGGACTTATTTATCCAAAGACCACAGTAAACCGCTTCCCAGAGTCGGACTACTGGGTTTCGGACCTGGACCGGGACAGCTAAAGATTAACTTCAGCCGGAGACATGTGATTTCAACAAGTTCGCCTGCTTAGGTGCGTTAAGATTCCGAAGCACGGACATCCAGGTGCTAACATACTTAGCCGGGACAAAAAGATTGTCTCTACGGTGCGAAAAAAAACTTGGATTTCTTATTACTGCAGGTTATGGAGCAGGTACCTAGGTAGGTAACTGACCATACTTCTCATCACGTGATTAAAATAATTTAATGTCTTCCATTGCTAGAGGCTCTACCTCCTAAACTCAATCACAAGACTCAGCAAGAACACTGTACCTTGGCATAACATCTCCAAACATACGTGCGTCCCTCCGTCCCCACCCCACCCCACAACGTCCTTCACAGCACCGCTATCACCTCACTCACCCCGTCAACACGACTCTCCAAAAACCCCTCAATCGCCTTATTTACCTCCTCCACCCTCTCCAGCTATACCCAATGCCCAGCCTTCACCTTTACCACCTTTACCAACCCACCATCCGACCACCCTCAACGCCCACATCCATTCCCATCCTCGTTCTCTCAACAGGACACACTACATTCAACTCCCCAGCTATCATCAATGTCCGTTTCCCAATCTTCTCTCTAATTACACCCGTCCTCATATCCTTCCTCTCTTCCTCCACTCCCAAGGAGCAGAGACCGCGAACATACCAGAGACATGTGGTGGTATAATCTGTTCCGAAGGAGGCGTGGTGGTTAGCTTTATCGGCGGACGAAATGATTTGTGCTAGGAATTGACGGGAGGCGAGGGGCGTGTATATAGAGAAGTGGAGATGGCGCCGGTGGGCGCGAAGTGGGGTTTCCAAAGAGCGGGGGAGTAGAGGTAGGTTAGGTTGAAGAAAGTTTCCTACTTTACTTGTTAGTCCTTCCCCTCTCCGTATGACGAATCCATTCCAATCTAACTTCACCTCCACCCCGAAAATGAAAACGAAAAGGGAGAGAAATGGAGGATAGGCTTACGTTTTCACCTACAATCCTTCCCGCGTCACCCCCAAAGAATGCCCAATACCCACTCCACTCATAACCCTTCCTTCTCCTTCATCCTCCTATCCACACGCCCTAAGTCCGTCCTGACTCCCAACCTCGCAAAGGGAACATTGAGGAATACGAATTTCGCAAACTATTCTTCATATCCTGCAGCTAACTGACTCGACAAATAAGTCGCCCGATCATGTGCTATACCCACTACTTCCCTTTCCCCGTTCTCCGGTTCCAAAACCTCATATCTCGAAATTTCAATAATTTCCCCCGCCATCGAAGACCCAATATAGGATTCCCCGTCAAGGGGGTTTGCTAGTCCCTCCATAATCCAAGGGATCTGGGGCTAAGATTCCATAGCCTAGGGAGTGGAAATACGGGATTTGGAAGCGCAATTCATAGGAGGCGGAGGGGAAGCCGTGGAGGAAGAGGACGGTAGGCTTTATGTGGAAGATGGAGGCGGGAGGAAGGAGGGATTTGTAGGCTTATGTGTGGCACGTTGAGGGGATGAGGAGGAATTTATTTGAGAGGAAGGGAGGGGGTAGTGGGGTCGTTGTGGTTGAGTGGATGTTGGTAATTGAATCAAAAAGATTAAAGTAGAGCAATGTGATTAAAGCACAACTGAATTTATTTTATGGAAAGAATGATAAAGAGTGCCTTGCACGAAAGGCTTACATTATGAATATATTGAGATGGATTATTTGTATCAAGAATGAGGTTTTGAAAAGTTGAGGGTGGCGTTCTCAGTCATCCTCCATTGAAGCTTCAGGATTGTGGCACATGGCATATCAATTGGTGTCTCGCTGGAGTCCAATTATGAAAAAATGCCATTGAAGATGTCTAAGTGAAGGACGTGTTGTGTACATTGAGGTTGTGGTAAAGTAGGTAAACGCGAAAGCATGTGACGGGGACTTCCGCTGTCAGACGGGGAATCTTTTCCCCAGTCTCAAAGGAGGCGCGAATTCGCCCAGAGAAGGGCTGAGTACGATGTCAGGTGTGCGATTACTACGGTCTCAATTCCTTCTCTTTACAATATCATAGCCACAATTCAAACTAGCATCAAGCTAGTACTCCAGGCCTGAATAACTTCCGCTCCGAACTAAACCCCTCTCTCTACTCAGACTTCTCCTCTCTTCTCTCGTTGGCTCCTCAGTCGGAACCGCTTCACCAGGCAACTCAACCTCGTCTTTGATTCGACTCGTCAACCACGCCGCAACAAGTGTACTAACACCACCCGCAGCAAGCACAACGGCAATACTCCTGTCGCCTGGCGTGCCTCTCGGCTTCTGCAGAAATTTGAAGAGAATGCTGCTCCCAATCGTAGCTAAGATCTGCGGCGTAGCGATAGACATATTGTGGATACCGAGAATGACTCCTGCTTGATCTTCTTTTTCTTCCAAAGAGTCTTCCAAGTCATGAGATTGGGACTGGAGCCGAGCTTGAAATTGGCGGGCTCGCCGTACAGCATCGCGCTTACTGACTTCGGCGGAAATGATGGCAAAGGGTGCCCAGAGAGTGAGGGCCCATGAGATACCGACTATGCCTATCAATGCAGTTGCTGCCGCGATGCTTCGGACGATGAGGGTGCTGAACATGCAAGTTGCGAAAATTAGATGAGAGCAGAGCCATGCTCGACGGAGAGTGAGGCCTGGGATGACCAGTGCCTCTAGGAGGCGGGAGAAGCGAGTTGTGTAGGATCGCTGTGAGCGCAGCGACGATGTAGATTCGTAGGCTGGAGCGTCGTAAGAGGGGGCGATGAAGAATGGAAGGAGCACGTTGGTTGCGAGGGATGTAATGGCGTAGACTAAGAGGGCGAATGTTCCTACCCTGGTAGCTTTTTCATAGAGGCGATCGAGCTCTTCTGGGCTCATGTGGGGATTAGCTTCTAGTGCGGGTTGCACATAAATGTCGCCTATGTATGATGAGGAGTAGAAGAGCTGCGGGAAGAAACCGATCCAGGCGAAGAATTGTACTTCGCAGACTTTTCGAGTATTGGGTGGGAGGCGACGAATAGAGCGGAAGACGGTAGAGAAGAATGATATTATGCCCCCTTTTGATTTAGGTGCTGCCACTTCCAGGCGTGGATCTCGTTCTTTGATAGTGATGATGCTGATAGCTACTGTGCTCCCTAGAGCAATGCAAGCTATCACGCACAGGATTTGGAATTGTGTATTCCCAAAGAACCAAACGTATTTAGGAAGATCAAGGAAGCCGGCAAGGTATCCAACGATATTACCAATGCCGATGATCCGACTTGCCATTGAATTGGCAGCCTCTGAGAGAGTATTAGGTCTGATGACAGACGTGGGCAAGAAACATACCTTGTTGATGACTTGGAGCACAGTCTAATATGAATGCTCTAATACCAGCTTGTACTGCAAGAAATCAGGACCAAGTTTCCAAGTCAAAGAGGAGAACTTACCAGTATTGATAGCAAAGTCTAGAATATATATCCACAAAACAGCAAAGACAATAATGGAATACTTGACACCCTCCGATGCTCTATCCGCCCCGAAAAGTCCAAGGAAACCACCAACAATCTCTCGTGCCCAAGCAAGTGCGAGTAGAGACACGATTGTTGCAGCAGAACCTGCAACCATAAAGGGAGTCCGCTTTCCCCATGGTGATCTGCAATTATCGCTGAGAATGCCAACGTATGGTTGCACTAGAGCCCCTGACAGAGGTCCTGCTATCCATACCAGAGCCATGAGAGACTTGCTCAACCCTAAAGATAACAGATATGGTGTGCCATTCGAAAGCTCCACTGCCCATGCCAGTTGCAATCCTCCAATGCTGATTGTCAAAAGTATCATGTACCATAAGCTCTTCGTGTCGTGGTAGTCGTCGTGTGGATCCTCATCCAAAGCTTCGTCATTATCAATGATAAGACCGTCATCTTCTTGATCTCCTGATGCTGAGAGCAAGGGCGACTCTTCATGGATAGGCTTCGAGTGTGCTTCTGCAGAGGGGTTGCGTGTGATTTCGCCGGAGAGAGCGGGGGAGGCTTTCTTCGAATCTTCAGCATCCGCACCGTGAAGAGATGCTTCGTCTCCTTCCATCCTTCACAAGATCTTTCAAATTCGAACTTCCGCAGATTCCTGACTTCTTGATAGGCAACTTGTAAGGACTCTCCTCAGTCTTCAGGCTCGGGGATAGAAGGTGGGGTGTTGTCGCAGGGTCTTGAACGTCGATATAGGGAATCCTTCTGCAACCTAATAGCTGTTGTTCAAACACAAGTTCAAGTGCTTGGTAGCACGATTGTTGATCCCCGCGTAGTGTACCGTCACGCGCGTGAGGCAGAGCTGCACATGGCGGATGGTGATTCGAGGTTGAAGCTTCACACCCCTCGCGGTCGAGTGGGTCAGATGTCTCGGCAGGGTGAGACAGCCGTATGTTGAGAGGATGAAAAGACAGAAGGATCACGAAATCAAATCATGCTATCATCGTTCGAAACATGCACACAGGATATTCCGAGGAGAAGGAGACCCTGGGATTTGGTGTGACGTTCCCGCCTAGCCGCCGTCAAAACGGAGAAAACTCTGGGGAATGCATCGCGCTCGCTTGACGTTGGAACATGGAAATTGGGAGGAGACATCGAGAAGAGATCTGCACCTGAGACGAAACCTGGGAGAAAATCTT
>Ga0302325_10023301_pt1 | contig 12908 bp, 15 predicted proteins | sample Palsa_T0_2_FD_201948 | JGI IMG/M metagenome (GOLD analysis project Ga0302325, IMG submission 201948) | Peat permafrost microbial communities from Stordalen Mire near Abisko, Sweden - Palsa_T0_2 | ecosystem: Environmental > Terrestrial > Soil > Palsa > Peat permafrost | place: Sweden: Abisko... | reverse complement strand
CCGGGGTCACCGACAGGATGTGACCGGAGCCGTCGAGCGTCGCGAGAGCGCCCGGCGAGCCACCGAAGTTGTACAGGGGTCCGCCCATCCAGGTCCCGATGTACTCGTCGTCGGCGTGGTTGGAGTTGTCGTACTTCACGGCGTCGAAGGCGTCAGGGATCGATCCCTGCACGACCGACAGCGGCGTGTTGGTCACCAGCCCCGTGACGTTCGGGATGTCCTGCACGGAGACACCGAACGTCCACGAGGAGAACAGGCAGCCGAGGATCAGGTTCTCGCCGTTGATCCAGTCGTACTGCATGTGGTGCGGCTCGCATTCGATGCCGCCGTCGATGTTCAGCGTCGCGAGGTTGACCACGTGGCCATACAGAGGATTGAGGCTGTGATCGGCGTTGTACTTGCGGGCGTCGATCACGGCGAGGGCATCGAGACCAGGCACGAACTCCGGCACCGCGAGCTCCGTCAGACCCTCGGGGTTGATGGTCAGGTTCTGGATGAAGTCGCTGATGTCGGTGGCATCCAGGTCGGCGGCGTTCTGCTTACCGGCCCACACCACGATGTACTCCTGGCGGCAGTAGTCCGCCTGAGAGTCGTTCGGCATGTTCCGCGGGCAACTCGCGTTGTCCTGGTCGCGCGCCGTAATCTCGGCCGGCACCGTGTGGTTCGTCCACTGGCCGAGGTTCGTCGCCGATTGGACCGTGTTTATCAGCCACTGCGGGTCGATCGGAAGATCGGTGGAACCGGCCTGCTCCGTGGCCCCGGGGTCGTTGGTAAGGCCCAGGAGCTGCTCGAGCTGGCCCAGCGTCGGGAGGACAAGATCCGCACCCGCGAGCGTGGTCAGACCGAAGAGCAGACCAGTACTAATGACGACGACAGCGACGATGCGCCGTCGCCACGGGCGACGGCCTCCCGACCGCCCAACGCCTTCTGAATCCCTTGCCATTTCGTTCGATCCTCCTCGGGACGATGCGACGCGCCCGCTGGTAACCGGTGCTCTTCCTCTGAGCACGCTTTGTAAGTGCCGCGTAAGACTAAGTGGTGGGAGCTCGGATGACCAGTGGCACTATGAGCCGTCTCTCGATGACCTATCTGACACTGTCAGTTAAGCCCGATGCTGGTCTCAAAATGCTACCCCTCACGCGACCACAAACGCTTGCGCTATCCTCGCCCGGCATGGGTCGAGGAGCCGCCACGACACTGACCGCGGTCGCGCTTGCCGTAGCCGCTGCCGGGTGCGGCTCGAGCGATAAGTCCGCGTCGTCGACGAGCCATAAGTCGCCGACGTCGATCCAAGACACTCAGTCGCCCGCCGTGGACGTGCGGGACCTCTTGACCGGCAGCCCGCAGCAGCAGATCACGGCGACGATCGTCACCTTCTACAAGGCGACCTGGGAGGACGACCGCGCGCTCGCGTGCGAGATGTTCTCACCGGCCGGCGAGACGGGATTCATGCAGTCGGCGAAGGTCGCGTTTCCCTACACCGTGAACTCCCATTTTACCTGCCCCGAGGTCATGTCCTACTACAACGCGACGCTCGCCGACGCAGTCGACAACCTCCAGCAGGCAGGAGTTAACATCAGCGGCAACATCCTCGAAGACGTCGGCGTCAAGGACATCGTCGTGCACGGGAACACGGCTACCGCGCAGGCGCCGGAGAACGTGGAGGAGTTCATCAAGCCGAAGCTGTTCGTGCTCCAGCGGCTGAACGACCGCTGGCAGATCGAGGGGACCAAAGCGCTCGGCAAGACGCTCCCGCAGCTTCTCGCTCAGGCCAAGGCCAAAGGCGAACTCCGGGCGAAGAAGAAGTAGCACGCCGCAGGGGGCTGGCTCAGCTGAGCTCGCCGCCCCGGACGGCCGCGGCGACGGCCTGACAGCGCGTGCGCGCCCCCACGCGCCGGACGGTGCGCTGGATCAGCTTGCGAACCGCGCTCTCGGAGAGGTTCAGCTCGCGGGCGATGTCCGCGTCGCGCAGACCGTCGGCGAGGAGCTCAAGAGCGCGCTGCGCGGGCTCGCCCAGAAGGGTCTGTGCGGCATCGGCTGGCGGTCGCGAAGCGGTCGGCGGCAGTGCACGCGGCAGCAGCCGCATTCCCAGGCGACCTGCGGCCAGCGCGACTCGGAGCGTCAGGGGCTCGACTTCGTCGCGGACGACGATCGCGTCGGCGTCCTCGTGGAGGGCGGGGCTCAGGCTGTCCCGTATCGATCCGATGAGTACGACAACGGAACCTCCGCGGGAGCGTGTGAGTCGTGCCGCCTGGGCGGCGTCGGCGTGCCCGGCATCGACGATCGTGGCCGTCACCGACCGGAGCACAGCCAGCTCGAGCGCAGCTATGCCCCCCACGATCTCAGCACGGTCCCGCCATTCGTCGGGCAGGAGTCCCACCAGGCCGTGAGCGATCACTTCACGGTCGCAGAACACCACGACGCGCGGACCGGTCCCGCCGCCGTCTGCCCTCGGCATCGTGGGTCCGTCGACGGCCCTGAGGTCACCGCCCCCGCGTGCCGCTGTCAAGGCCGAGCGCCGGTACGTCGGCACGCGCCCGCTCGGGTCATCCGGGCGTGGCACTCCAGTCGGTCTGACCGCACCCCTGGGGCCCGTTGGCGAACTGACCGCTAGCTTGGCCGGCGCCGGAGAAGGTCCCGGCGACGGTTGGGTTGTCCCCGCCCATCAACCATTGGTCGTTGTTGAACACTCCGTCAGCGGCGACGAAGAGCGAGGTAGGGGATTCATAGGCGCAGATGTCGTCCGACGAGGGCGTGCACCCGTCTTGGAAGCAGGTCTGCGTGAACTGACCGAACGCGAACGCCGCCTGCGGAGATCCGTTGGATGGGGGATGAGGCGGCTCCTCGAGCGCCCGCCCGCCGGCGACCACGTAGAAGACGACCGGCTCGTTCGTCTGGGTTGACCCCTGCCAGATGCCGTCCGTGAGCAGCGTGCGGTGGCCGGGCGCGGCGGTGATCTGGATCGTCCCGGTGTCGCAAGCCTCGCTACCACCGGCGAACTGGTTGGGGGTCTGCGACACGTGCCGGTAGGCGAGCGTGAAGCGATTGGCGCTGAAGCGGCCGCTCACGACGGTGCCGGCGCCGTCTCTGATCGCACCCGAGCTGAAGGTGCCGTTCTTGCTGACGCGCACGGGCCCATCTACAACCTCGACATCGAATGGAATCCCGGGCTGAGACGCGTTGGTACAGCTGATCGGCGCATCGACGGCGAAGTCCTCCACCACGGCATACGTGGGGGCGCTGGTCTTGCGGGAGCTCTTCGTGCCCTTCTTGCCCTTCGTGCCCTTGGCAGGCTTCGCCGGCTTCGCGGGCGTGCCGGCCACGGCGACTTCGAAGCTCGCCGTAGTGCCGCCCGCGCCTGTTCCCTCCCAGTCACCCGACGCCGGCAATGCGGCGGTCTTGGTCTTCGGAGCGGTCGGCTTTTTCTTCGAGGCGCCGGTCTTGGCCAGGGCGGCGCCGGGCAACGCCGGTGCGACGGCCAAGGCAGCCACGCCGATCGCTAAGGATCTCGCGGCGAGCCGGCTCATAGCAGTCCCGCCCGCGCCGCCGTCGCCACTGCTTGAGTGCGTGTACGGGCACCCAGGCGCGACTGCGCGCTGGCGATGTGCTTGCGGACCGAGCTTGTGCTGATGCCGAGCAGAGTCGCGATCTCGTTGTCGTGCAGTCCATCCGCGAGAGAGCCGAGGACCTCGAGCGAGCGTTCGGTCACCGGCGCGGCACGGCCGGCTCGCACGTCACCGAGGCGCCCACCGATCAGCGGCCGCAGCGGCTCACCGGCCTCGATTCCCGAAAGCGTCGCCCGCAGCGACTCGGCCTCGGTCCGTTCGGTCACAACGTAGCCGTGAGCTCCGGCCGCCAGGAGCGAGCGAACGACTGCCTCGCTCTCTTCGTCGACCGCACAAACTACGGGGACGCCAAACCGCATCGCGTCGCCGATCATCCGGCCCGGGTCCTCGCCTCGCGGCACGCCGATGAGCAGGGCACGGGGATCGGACTCGGTCGCCCGAAGCACGGCGCCTGCCTCGGCGAGGTCGGCGACGGCCTCGACCCGGCAATCGAGCGCGCTACCGGCGAGCCTGGCCAATCCGGCGCGGACCAGCGGCCGGCGATCGACGGCCACGATCGGCTGTGACGCTGACGCTGACTGCGGTGCCTCCTCGCTCACAGCGCCGGCAAGGCGTGGTGGTGCGTGCACCGGGCGCACCGGTGTCGTCAGGACACTAGCCGCGGCGGCCATGGGCCCTGTCCTCTGTTTGGGGCAGCCCTTCGCGGACGGCACCCGTCGGACGGATGTTCGCTGATGACGAGATGACTGCCTCCTCTTGACGTTGCGAATGCGGCGCACAACAAATTTTCCGGCTCGAAACGAGCCGGAGTCAGCCCCTGCCGGAGCCGGCGGCGGCAATTCTACACAAAGTCAATCGAGATAGATAGATTTATGCGCGAGGCGGTGATCCATGCGCCTTCGTCGACTATCTGCACAATGCTGAAAGACATTGCAGCCCGTTCAATTTGTCCGAGCCGAGGAGGGTCCATGGCCAAGCGCGTGCGCGTGCAGCTTGCCGTTCTGGCCGCCGGTGCGGCATTCATCGCAGGCTGTGGTAGCGGGGGCGCAACCTCTCCGACGTCCACCGCCCCGACTCGCGCAAAGACTAGCTCCGCTGCCACGTCCACATCCTCGGACGGCCCCGGCAGCGCTGCCGTCGAGCTCTCGACCTGCGACTCGACCGCCGCCCGGTCGCGGCTGTCAGCGACCGGCAAGGCGAGCTATCTCGCCCTATGTAGGCGCGCGGTGAACGGCGCCGGCGCCAGCGTGATGCGCGCCGCCGCTCAACAATGCCTGCATATCATCAAGCAGACGGTGCCGGCGGCGGCGCAGGCGACCTTGATCGCTGGCTGCCCGAAGCCCTAGCCCGGATCGTTGGGCAAGTCGGGACTCTCTCGTGAGACGCTTAATACGGCCCGAAACCTGGAAGATCCCACAGGACCGTCTGGAGGTTCGGTCCGCTGAGGTCAAATTCGATCTCGGTGAGTATCGACTCCACGACACCAACCGGATCCGCCGTCGGAGCCGAGGTATCGGCAGGAGCTGACTTCGGCTTGCTCCGCGCGCTCCGGGGCGCGGCCGCCCGCGCCGTCGCATGGCGGCTGGCGGCCGAGGCTTCGACCACCGACGGACCGGCAAGCGAGCCGGCGAGAACGGCGGTCAGCACCGCTGTCTTGAGGCGCATGTGACTTCCTTTCGTTCAGAGTTGCGATACACCGCGAGCGGTAGCTTGTCCCGCGCTAGCTCGATGCGGCGCAGTCACCAAGCGTCATTAGGGCCCACAGTATCGGGCAACCCACCGGCCTCCTGAGACGGAACGGCAACAATTACCCGCGAGAAGGGGCGAACTACCCAGGCGCGACGTAGGCGGCCGTGAAGTCCCCTCCCCGGACGGAGACTTCACCCCTCCGGCTGTCCCTTTGTGCCACCGTGATGGTGGCGGTAATCTCCACTAGTCCGATCATTTTCATATAGTAATGTGGCCGTCGTCCCGATAACGGGCTCGGCGATCGAGAAAGTGGACACCGGTTTGCACACCATGAGAATCAACCGTCGCGGGAGCGCGCGAGCGCTAATCGCGAGCGGCCTGGTCATGGCGGCGGCGCCGGCGGCGGCCCTTGCGCTGACCGGGCCAACCACCCACTCGCGCGCCGCGGCAGCGTCCGCCCACCGGTCGAAGGAGCCGTCGACGCGGGCGAGCGTTCAACGCCTCGCCGCCACGGTCGCCGGAACGACCGTCACGGTCACCGGCACGGCGACGGTATCGCCCGCGACGAACGCCGCTCGCCGCCGTGTGCGCGTCGTGGTCCGGCTCGATGGCGTCGACCACGCGTACGAGCAGCGGGTCATCTCCGTGACCGCGAAGGACGCGTACAGCACGCATTGGAAGACGCTGCTGACCGGGCGGCTGACGCTCACAGCTCGGGCCTCGGTGTCCGGCAAGCCGTCGGGCAGGCAGGTGAGCCGAAAGGTGGCTGTCACACCCCGGACCTCCACACCGACGCCGACACCGACTCCGACGCCGACCGGTACGCCCGCTGGTGTGCCGATGCTTGGGCTGTTCAAGCTGACGACGGGGTCCGCGGACATCGGAGCGACCCCGAGTGGAACCTATGTGGAGATGCTGAGCAGCTCAGGCGGCCCGCTGCCAAACATCTCGTCGCCGGCGGAGAACAAGGACTACACCACCTTCTCGCCGGGGGTGGACGGCGGCCTCAGCACCGTCGCCTACGAGCCGCAGCCGTCGCCGGCCTTCGCGGGTGGCACGTCGGGTAACGCGCTCGCGGACGACATCCTGGAGCCCGTGCCGTTCGAGGGCACGAACTTCAGCATCGACACCAACGCGAAGGACGTGGAGACCGGCCAAGCGGATCCAATTCCCCAGGTCTACGATGACAACGGCACCCTCAGCGGCCAGATCACGGCATGGGATGCGCAGTGGAACGGGCAGTCGTTCAACCAAGGCACCCCGAAGCCAGACGGGACCAGCCCCGCCCCGACCACGGCGCTGTCGGGCACCTACGACGCAGCCACGGGGGCATTCACGCTGAGCTGGCAGAGCCGGATCGTGGGTGGCGGGTTCGACGGCTACAGCGGGTACTGGCATCTGGCCGGCACGTTCGTCCCTGCGACCCCGTGAAGCCGGTGGGAGCGCTCGGGCACAGGCGCTGGCCGCTGGCCGTGCTCGCGGTGATCGGCATCGGCCTCGTCGTCGCGCCGCTCGCCTTTGGGATGTTCTCCAAAGCGCCGGACGGTGCCTCGATGATGACGAGCTTCTCGCCGTTCATGACCACGCACCGGTTGGACGGCTTCCAGGCCGACATGGCCGACGTCGGCAATGCCGTCACGCAGGGTCAACGAGCCATCCACGCCACGGGGCGGACTCCCGCCGGCGCGAGGATCGTGACCCACCTCGCGCCCCAGTTCGGCGCCTTTGCGCGCCAGTGGCGGGCGGTCAACTCGGATATGGGCGGCATGCTCGTCACGATCAAGGCGAACCTCCCGAACTACCAGGCGGTGGTCGCTCTCCCCAGCTTCCGCCTGTTTCCCTGGTTCTTTCTCATTCCCGGAGCGATCCTGCTCCTTCTGGCGGCGGCAGGGCTGGTCCGAGCCGCCGCGTGGCGAGGGCTGCGCTGGGTAGCGGTCGTGATCGGGGTTGCGCTCGTGCTCGCCCCGGTGGCCTTCCAGATGTTCTCGCGCGCCCCCAAGGGCGCGCGGATGATGAGCACCTTCAAGCCGATCGAGACGCTTCATCACCTGCGCCGCATCCAGAGCTACTTCAGCGACATGGCCGTCGGCCAGGGACTGGTGCAGCTCGACCTCGTCCCCGCATTGCGGCATTCGGGGCTGAGCGCCTCTCAGATCCAGGACCGCTACCCGGCCCTGAACACGCTCGACGCCAACTGGGTTCACATCCTCAACGACATGACCCCGATGATCGCCGCCATGAGCGACAACATCACGAACTATCAGGCGATCTCTTCGCTGCCTTCGTTCCGCCTGTTCCCGTGGTTCTTCGTGCTTCCGGGCGTAATCGTGATCGTGATCGCGCTGCTCGGAGACACCCGTCGCCGTCGCGGCGCCGCTGACCGCGGGCGATCGAACGTCCTCAACCCAGTTAACCAAGGAGTCACATGACCAATCCCTTCAAGCTGCGGCTGATCGCCGTGACGGTGGCGGCCATGGCCATACCGATGGTGGCCACCGGCCCGGCGCTCGCCGCACAACAGCTCAACGGCATCTTCCATATCGGCGCCGGTTCGTACATCCGGATGGGGCTGCCGAACGGTGGGTTCTTCAAAAACCCCTACTCGAAGGATGCCAACAAGACCTACACGCTCATCGCCTCCGGTCCCGGCGGCGGCATCCGCACCAACGTCGTACAGAACGCGCCCTCGCCGGCCTTCACCGCGCATGGCAACTCGCGCGCGAACTCGATCATCACGCCGACCAACTTCACCGGGATCCTGTTCGGTGTCATCACCACCGTACCGCCGACGTTCTCCCTCTCGGGCGACACGATCACCGGCCACCTCAGGCACCTGTATGCCCAATGGAACAAGCAGACGTTCCTTCAGGGAAACACCGTTTACGGCACCTACGACAGCCGGAACCACCACTACGTGCTGAGCTGGCACACCACGGTTCAGGGCGGTCCGTTCGTCGGATATATCGGCTACTGGCGCCTCCAGGGCACGTTCTCGCCCTCGTGATCAGAGTCATGGAGCTACCTGTGAGACGGCTGGTGGTGCCGCTGACGGCGGTGCTCGTCGCTGGGACGGTGTTGCTGGCGGCGACGGCGGTAGCACGCAGCGGGCCCACGTGCAGCCTTCAGAGCGCGGGCGGCGCACCGAGCTCAGCGGCGCTCGGCGGCTGGTCCTACGACGTCAGCTTCAGCTGCCCGTTCGCCCTGCGCAGCTTCAGCGTGCGGACGAACAAGCACTTCCTGAGCGGGGCCGACAAGTTCGGGCTGAAGGTGCCTTACGCCTATGCCCTACTGAAGACCGGCAAGCAGGCCAACTTCAAGTGCAAGGACAGCGCGACCAAGACGGTCACGTGCTCGGTGTCCCCGGCGCTGCCCGCGCGCATCCTGATCACCGATGGGTTCGACTCGTCGACCGTGTGCAGGAACACGAAGAAGGGGCAGTTCACGGCTACGCTGACGGTGAACGGCCGCACGACTCGGGTGTCCTATGTCATCAGCAAGAAGCTCACCGGCTCGATCACCGGTGGCTGCGGCTGATCCGACCGCGCATCGTGGCGGCTGCGCGGCCGTTCAGGCGCCGGGGCCTCCCGTACGCGGGACGATGCCAACGACCCTACCCACGATCCACGCCTGGGGTACAGGGCCCCAGAAGCGACTGTCGTCGGAGCTGCCGCGATTGTCACCCAGCATGAAGTAGTCCCCGGTGGGCAGCTTCACCGCAGCGGGAAAATCGCATTCGTCTCCCGCACGGCAGGACTTGATGGGCTCCCCGGACTCGCGCTTGCCATTGCGGATCACGAGCCCGCCGACGATCCTGATGGTGTCGCCGGGGCCGGCGACGATCCGCCTGATCAGGAGCTCACCCGATTTCTGGCCGCCGGGAGCCGGGCACACCTGCCGGGCGGTGTGAGTGGCTCCGCACACCGGCGGCTGCATGGCGGCGTCCGCCGGCGGATAGAAGACGACGATGTTCCCGACCTTGGGAGCCGCTTTCGCGTACGCCTTCGGATCGACGACCACGGTCTCGCCGGCGCTGATGGCGGGCAGCATCGAATTACCGGTGGCGGTGTAGCCGCGGACGCCGCCACCGGCATCGGAGGTTCCCGACGTGGCGGTCGAGGAACGTGCAGGCCGCGAGGAGGGCGCGGTCGCCTTCGGCACGGTCCCGCCCCCACAACCACCGAGGACGCCCACCGCGAGGATCAACGCCGCCCGTCGCACGGCGCCTGCCGGAGTACCTACACCCATCGCCTTCAACTCGAGAATCCCGCCTCAAAGTCGCGTTTGCCAAGTAGTTCGATCGAGTATGCAATATTTCGGGAGGAGCGGCGCTGTGGGCGGCGGTCCGAGTCGAACTAGCCTACGTAAGGTCAGGAGGTCGTCGATGTTGCATCATCAGCTGGCGTGGTTCGTCGCGGGGCCGATAATGGGGTTGTGCGTGGTCGCGTGCCGCGCGCTCTTCAACGGCCGTCTCGGCGTCACGGGTGGTTTTTCCGAGCTGGTCAGCAAGCTGAGCCGGGGAAGCCTCAGCTTCGACTGGCGGGGCTGGTTCGCGCTCGGCGTCTTCGCCGGCGGAGCCGTCTTCCTGGTCCTCTGGGGCGGCCCCGACTTCCACGGCTACGGCTGGATGACCCGTACCTTTCACGGCTCGGCTCGGATCTGGATCCCGATCCTGCTCCTCGCGGCCGGCGGCTTGATCGGCTTCGGGGCCAAGCTCGCCGGCGGCTGCACATCGGGCAACGGCCTCAGCGGCACCGCAGCGCTCTCCCCGGCGAGCCTGGCCGCGACCGCGACATTCTTCGCCACCGCGATCGTCGTCACCTTCGTGATCAAGGCGGTGATCTAGATGCGCGTACGGATCGCCGCCGCCACCATCGGCATCGTGTTCGGGATCACGCTGTCGTGGAGCGGGATGAGCAGCCCAGACGTGATCCGCGGCGCGCTCCTCTTCGAGCACAGCTACCTGTTCCTGTTCTTCGCATCGGCGGTCGGCACCGCCGCGCTCGGACTAGCGCTGCTGCGCAAACGCGAACGGCGGGCACTGCTCATCGACACCCCGCTCGTGTGGACGCGCGACTCGCCCGCACGCGGCCACATCATCGGCAGCCTCATCTTCGGCATCGGGTGGGGAGTGGCCGACGCGTGCCCGGGCCCCATCGCCACCCAGATCGGACAAGGCATCGGATGGGCCGTGTTCACTCTCGTCGGCACGGTCGCGGGCGTCTACCTATTCCTCCGCCAATCACGACCAGAAACCGAGCCCGCACTCGACGTCAAACCAGCCGCCACCCCAGCGACCAGGATGGTCGGCGGCTGAAGCTGGCAATCTGGAGCGCCGTGCTCCGTTTGATTGCCTTGGTGGTCTCGATCGGGCTCGCGGACTCAGCTAACCCGAGCACGATCGCGCCGGCGCTCTATCTCGCCGCGGGTGACCGGCCTCGCCGACAGCTGATCCAGTTCACCGTCGGGGTGTTCGTCGTCTATCTTGCCGGCGGCGCTGCGGTCGCGCTCGGACCGGGTCGAGTATTGCTCGCGCTCGTGCCTCATCCGGGACCCACGGCGCGATACATCGTCGAGACCATCGCCGGAGCGGTCATGTTGATCGCCGCCGGCTTTCTCTGGCGCGACCGCGGGAGCCTCGCCCACCGCGAGCTTCCAGCGCCGGCGGTGGAAGGCAGATCGAGCGCTCTACTCGGCGTGACGATCACCACCGTGGAGCTGCCGACCGCCTTTCCGTACTTCGCGGCGATCGCGGCGATCGTAGGCTCGGGATTTGGCCCGGGACGTCAGCTCATCCTGCTCGTGCTCTACAACGTCTGCTTCGTGCTGCCGCTGATCGTGATCATCGTCACCCTCACGGTTGCCGGAGACGAGGCCGAACGCCTTCTCGCAAGGACACGGGACCTACTACACCAGCATTGGCCGACACTGCTCGCGGGCGCCGCCCTACTCGCGGGCCTCTTCGTAGTCTCACTCGGAGCCACGGGACTAGTGAGCGGCGGACACGGCTCGGTCGCTCGCATCTCGAGGCGGGTGCGGCGCATCCTTAGCCACTGACGCGGCGTCTCTAGGGCAGTATCCGCGGCAGCCCGAACTGCCGGAGGAAACTGCTGTCCGCAAACCATGTGATGGCAGAGACGTGACTGCCCTCGAGGGTCAGCACGAATAGCGAAAACGCCCTCGCGATGTCGGTCTCGGGCACTGAGAGGTAGCAGCCGAATGCCGGCTGTTTGTTGGCGCGCGTCGGCACCAGCCGCATCGGTGCGCCGCGGCGCTCCTCAGCGCCACGCAGGAACACGCTGATCGCGTTGCGGCCCTGGTAGGCGTGCGGGAGGGGCGGCATCGTGAGCCACGCGTCGTCGGTCAGGAGGGCGACCATCCCGTCGATGTCGCCGCTCTCGACCGTTTCCGCGAAGCGGCCGACGATCTCGCGCTCGAGCTTGGAATCCGGAAGCGGCGCTCGTTCGCGACCGGCGGCGGGCAAGCGCGATTCGAACGCGGCACGCGCGCGGCGCAGCAGGCTGTTGACCGACGCGTCGGTGGTCTGGAGCATGTCGGCGACCTCGGCGGCGCGATAGCCCAGCACGTCGCGCAGCAAAAGCACCGCGCGCTGCTGCGGCGGGAGATGCTGAAGGCCGACGACGAACGCCAGCGCGATCGCCTCCTTGGTCTCATATCGCGCCTCTGGTCCGGGGGCCTGGTCAGGGATCGCCTCCAAGAGAACGTCGGGGTAGGGCGCGAGCCACAGGGGTTCGGTCCACCGTGTCGGTTCTGGCATCTGGGGTATCCGCCCCTCTTCCGGGCGGCGCCGGTTCGCCCGCAGGGCATCCAGCGAGCGGTTGGTGGCGATCCGGTACAGCCAGGTACGAACCGACGCGCGTCCCTCGAACTGGTCAAGGCTGCGCCACGCGGCGAGCAGCGTCTCCTGGAGCAGGTCCTCGGCATCCTGAACCGAGCCGACGATCCGGTAGATGTGCACCTGGAGCTCGCGCTGGTAGGGGTCGGTGAGGTCGCGGAATGCTTCCTCGTCGCCGGCGCGCGCACGGGCCAGGGTCTGCTCGGTCACGTTCGCATCCTCGCAGCAACTCTTGCTCTCACAGGCATCACAACTAATTGACGTCGCGGCGCGTCGAGATTCGCCGCTCAGTTTTTGTCGCGGCACACGCCTCAACACACGCAGCAAGTAACAGTCCAATGAAAGGAGAGTCGGGATGGGAAAGATCGTGATCAGCACGAACGTTTCGCTTGACGGAGTCGTCCAGGACCCGGACGGTGAGGAGGGCTTCAGGCTGGGCGGCTGGTTCGGCCAGTTTGGGGGCAAGGATCTCGAAGAGTGGGCCAAGGTCGCGCTTGAGGAGGCACTGAGCACCGAAGCGCTGCTCTTGGGTCGGCGGAGCGACGAGTGGTTCGCAGCACGGTGGTCATCTCGCAGCGGTGAGTGGGCGGACAGGTTGAACAGCCTGCCCAAGTACGTCGTGTCCTCCACCCTCGAAGATCCCAAATGGACCAACTCGACAGTCCTGAACGGCGATGCGGTCACCGAAATCTCAAAGCTGAAGCAGGAGCTCGACGGCGAAATCGTCATCTACGCCAGCTATCAGCTCGTGCGCACGCTGATCGAGCACGACCTCGCCGACGAGGTGCGGCTGGTCGTCT
>Ga0302325_10023299_pt1 | contig 12909 bp, 11 predicted proteins | sample Palsa_T0_2_FD_201948 | JGI IMG/M metagenome (GOLD analysis project Ga0302325, IMG submission 201948) | Peat permafrost microbial communities from Stordalen Mire near Abisko, Sweden - Palsa_T0_2 | ecosystem: Environmental > Terrestrial > Soil > Palsa > Peat permafrost | place: Sweden: Abisko... | reverse complement strand
CTACTGAAACTAGGTAGAGCGGCGCAATAATTTTCGGAGAGTTAATCCGATCAAGCAAAAAGCCAACGACGACCATCCATCCCGCTCCGACCATGCCGAAGACCGACACTACAGCGACCGCCTCGCCCGTTGGAAAATGGCGATCCGACAAGATGGGCACAACATGGGGCAGCAAGGCAGTCAGGCAACCGCTTCCCAGGCCGAAGGAGATCAGCATCAGCCAAAAGCTTAGTGTTCGCGTAGCTTGTGCGAAGGTCATGCCGATCAAAAGATGCGCAGAGGAGGTTTTGCCGTGACCGGCCAGCGGTGGTTCTTTTAGCAGGAACAGAAATGCTGGGAACCCTATGGCGATTACAATTACGCCCAAACCGATGAATGCCCCGCGCCAGCTAGAGGCGTTCATAAGTATCAGGGCCAAAAACGGCACTACGGTCGCGCCAACACCATTGCCGAGCCCCGCGGTTAGGCCCAGCATCGTGCCTCGAGCATTGTCGAACCAGCCCGAAATAACCCGATTATACATCATCGTGCTCGGAAATGATCCGAAAAACCCGATCAATGCGAAGATGCCGTAGAACAGGAACACATTCGAAGTCGAGAAGCCAAGTGCGATAACGCAAACACCAAAGCATAGATTTCCAAGCAATATGGGCCTGCGAGGACCAAAGTGGTCCGCCAGCCTTCCGACAATGGGGAAAGCCATTGCGCTGACCACAGCAAGCAAGGTGAGTACGCCGGAAACCTCCTCGCGAGGCCATCGAAACTCATGCGAAATAGGAATCAGGAACAATCCGAGCGTTGTGATGACGACCGGTGTTGGAGATATGCAATTCCCGAGCAAGCAAGCTAGCACTACGCCGACCCTGACACCGGTGGTGGGAGTAGCCATCGAAGTATCGGACGAGACTGGTTCAGGTTTAGCAATCATGTCTTAAGACTCAAAAGCCTTCCGCCGCGGGGCAACGCGGCGACAGCTTGCGATCCTAGTATCCCGTGGCGAAATCATCTGAATTGGCTCAAAAGCTTTTGGACAACTTGATGTGAAATTCGCGTCCAACACCCGGCAGAACCGAGGCGTTGGAATCGACGTCATATTCGGCAATGAAGTAGCGCCGGTCGAATAGATTGTCGACGTAAAAATCTGCACGGATCCCGTGAATCATCGCATATACGCCGGACTTGACCAAGGCATAAGGCGGCAACCTAATGCTGCCTGGCAATGAGCCGCCCGTCGATGAGTCGTATGTGATACCGCCAGTCGCTCCCCACGAGCCATGATTGTCGTAGGTGGCGAATAAGCTGCCGGAGAAGTCCGGCGTGGTATGAAGTGCATATCCGTTCTGCAGGCCAAGAAATTGGGCGTTGGATTCAAACTCGCCCCCATAACCCTGGGTTCCAGGAATTCCGGCCTCCGCCGGTGTCAGCACCAAGAACGGCCCGGTGCCGTTGCCTTCTGCAAGCTGGCGTACGTTTTGGAATGTCAATGTGCTAGTCAGACCGAGGTATTCGGTGGCCAAATAGCGCAATTCTCCTTCGATGCCTTCCGACTGCTGAGAATCAATTCCATCATCACGCACATCGAGATACTGATTTTGCTGACGATAAACATCGACCGAGGCAAAAAGACGCCCATCGAGCTGCGAAGTCTTTACGCCCGCTTCGTACAGCGTTGAGGTCCCAATGGCCGATTTGCCGGCAATCAATGATGGGATAACGGCGTCACCCTGATCGACGTTCAGTGAGTAGGATCTCGCAAAGGTAAGATATGGTACGACGTAGGGATTTTTAAGACTGAAGCTAACGTTGTAACTTACTGGACTGGCGGTTTGCGCGTACCATTGGGATTGATTGACTCCACTGATCGATGCATAGGGTCCATTGTCGACCGACTTCAGTGAATAATTGTCGTCCCGGACGCCGGCGGTGACGTCAAAAGTACCGAACAGCAGTGCATCTTCCATAATGAAAATCCCAAAGTCCGATTGGTGGCTTTCGGTGGCATTGTCCCACGTGTAGCCGTCCTGCCCTGGGACGTGAAATACAGCATTGAAGATATCGTCGGGTGTTTGGGGCTGCGACAAATCCCATCGGTCCTGCGAGTTCACGCCGGAATTTAGGTACAGGTCGGACAATGCGTTGGTATAACGATAGCTTGCGCCAATGACCGACTGCAGCAGGATGTCATCGCCAAAATTCCGCTTGTCGTTGAATGTGATCCGCTCTTCATTGACTACGGTACGGAAAAGAGTGGCAAACCCCGAACTTTGGTAATTCAGCGCATCCAAATACTGGGTAAACGATTCCAGTTTTAACGTTTGCAAGTCATCAAGAGATTGAGTCAGTCCAACATAGAGGATTGGCGTGTTGGCCCGGTTAATGTCGTCCGGGGAAATCTCCGTCTGCCGCGGCGACAGCTTCACCAGCTTAACGGTGGCAGGATTTAGCTCCGTATACTGATTTGGTGTCGCGAAAACTCCAAAAGCTGGAAGAACGTACTGCTGAATGCCGCCGGCGGCTTTGGCGTTCGCGGTCATATAGTCGGCAATGGTAATGTATTGCTGTCCCGGCTGAACGATCGGCGTCAAAGACGTCCCGGATATATATTCGTCGTTATCAATCAGATTCTGGGTGACGCGATTCCAGCCGACGTCCTTCAAATACCCGTCCGAATTGATAAACTGGGCAGTCGCGGAAAGACTCCAGTTAGATCCCAGTTCGCTATTGAACGATAGCTGGGCAGTCAGTCCCTTCGGATGCTCGCCGATGTAATAACTGTCGGAATCGGTACCCTCAAGGAAGCCGTAAATGCCTGCCTGGTGCCCTCCAAGCGTCAAGGGCAACGCGCCCTCCAGTGTACCTTCTCTTTGATTGTAGCTGCCGTACGTTAGCGACATCGCAGCGGTTGGCTGGGTTAGGTATCCTGCGTCGCCAGCGAGTGCGCTCTTCGGGATAAGGTTTAAATAGCCGCCGATCTGCCCGGCACCGTACATAGGCGACGGCGGCCCACGGACCAATTCGATATTCGAACTAGCGTCGACCGGCGTCGGATATGTCGCGATATTAGTGATTTCCTGAAAGCCCATGAAATATGTGTCGGCAATCGTGCCCCGCACATTCAGACTACCAGGAACTCCAAAATAACTTCCGGTATACGTGCCAGCGGCAACAGCCGTGAAGTCATAGTCGGTCTTGATATCATATCTAGAAAGGAGTTGATCACTGATCGCAGTCACCGAGCGGGGCGTTTCGACAAGAGGTTTATCAATCCCGAACACGGCAGAACTGTCTTGCTCTTGAAGGACGCCAATCAAGTCCTTTGTCCCCGTGACAATTACCGCTTCAATCACGGTGTCCTGAGCACTGCTTTGGTCGGTTGTTGTCTCAGCAGCTGCGGGTGACCCCGAATTTGCGTACGTAAACAAGATAAGAACGCCAGCGCTAACGAACCGCACCAGGGACCACGCACGCTTTACCTTGGCGACCGCACGATCGGACGCCGTGCAATCTCCAACGTGAATCGTGCCAAACATCAAGCCTCTGGCGGTTGTCGACTAGGCCCACTCCGCGCAATCGCGGTTATCAGCCTCTCTGGCGAGAGGCTAACACATAGGTGCCCGCTCTAAGCACTCCAAGGCCTGTTCGCGCAGACGGACAATACACCGCATATAAAGCAGGAATTTCAGTCTAATTGGTACGTAGACCACGCCCCTTGGAGCGCATCACTCACAAGTCCTAACGCCTGCTAATGACTGCTAACGCTCTGCAGCTGGATCGGGCTCGGTGATCTCCCGTTCTCCGAGGCCAAATTGCGTCGAATGGAGCATATTGGGGAAAACGCTGGCAATCCCGGCAAAGAATGGCTGCCGTCGTGGGAGTAAGTTGTCAAGATAGGTGAAATATTTCGGCGCGACTTGCCACCAAGGTAAATGATCATGTTGCGGACATTGCCATCGCCCGGCCGGTATCCACCACTCTCTGCCGCAGCATCCGCGAACGCCTTTGCACTAGCTCCCGAACTGCCGGGACCTGTAGTGAGCGACAACGCGAACAGGCCGTTCCACATTCACGTTTGGGAAGAGCGGGCGCCACATTCAGGGAACAGCTCTCATACGGCGAGACATTAATATGTGGTTTTTTAAACTTGCATCGCTTGGCAGCTTCGTCGGCATCATGGCCGTCTTGGTGTCCTTGATCTCGGTTTATCTTCAGATTGGAAACCTAAAAAAGCAGCTTAGACTGTCTGAAAAGAACCATCGGTCGCTGATGCAACGGGGTAGGAGCGCTAGAGTCATCGATCTTTTGCTTCGTCAGACAGAGCCGCACCTAAGAGAGATCATGTCGCGGGGACGGCTCGGCGAAGTGTCCATGGCACCGGCGGAAGTTGCGGTCTTCCTTGATGTGCAATTTGCAACATTTCTCAACTACGAGGATACTTTTCTTCAACATCGAGAGGGCAACCTGGAATTGTCGGCGTGGTCCACCGCCGCCGCCCGCCTCAGAGAAACTCTGTCTTGGGTTGGTCACCGAGCCGCATGGAACAGCGTGCGTGATAGGTTCGATGATGCTTATGCTAGCACGGTGGACAAAGTCATGAATGAAGCTGCGTTGTCCCAAAGAATAGTCGAGCATGAGCAATGGAAAACATACGTGACGGCGGAAAAAGGCGAAGACCGGCCGCCAAATGTGGCCACACAGCAATAGGGTCTTGAATGTAGTCGCGCGCGATCATTACGTCTGCCAATATAATCGCGCAACCAGTAATGACCTTGCCTCCCGCCTGGAAAGCAAGAACATTCTTAAGTTAATATACCGGTGCTACCCGAACGTGAAGTCGTACGCTCGCACTTCGGCGTCGAAGAATTCAATCATGAAGGTTCGATCCACAACAGGCCTCGACTGACGGACAAGCTGATATAGACGCTCATCTTGAAGACTGCCCCGTCCTTCGGCGTCCACGTCGAAACCATGATCGGCTTCAGGAGGTGCGCCATCGATCGTGACGCGGAATTGAAGCGGGCGGCCTTGGGTGGTACGGCCCAATACAAGGTGAAGGTCGCGTGCGTGGAAGCGAAAGGAAATACTGGCAGATTTGCCGGCCGGCGCAGCAAACTCGCTTCCCATCGTCCATGCACCCGTAAGGCTCCAATGGTTCAGTGGAAGCACCGATGCGCCGCGGTAGAGATTGGGGGAATCTTCCCTGATGCCTCCAGGAGAAGCGAAGTTTTCGGCCTTGGCATAACCGATGTAGGTCTCAGGCGAGCGTAAGTCGTTTTCGTCTGCAGGTGCCTGCAAACCGACGCCATTGACCATAGAAAGATTGTTATCTACGGGCGCACCGTCCGCTTCGGACAACAGTTGCTGGATCAACGCTTCGGATTGATCGTACCCGCCCTCGCCAAGTACATGATTGCGAATTCGACCGTCCGCACCGATAAAGTAGAGCGCCGGCCACGCTTGGTTTTCGAACGCCTGCCAAATTGCGTAGTCGTTATCGATAGCGACAGGGTAATTGATTCCGAGCGAGATCAAGGACTTCCTTACGTTGGCAAGATTTTTTTCGAATGCGAACTCAGGCGTTTCGACTCCGATCATCATGAGCCCGCGATCCTTGTATTTCGCTGCCCAAGCTCGGGTGTAAGGCAACATTCTCAAACTATTAATGCAAGAATAGGTCCAGAAATTGACCACCACGACTTTACCGCGGACATCTTCAGGCAGCAGAGGCTGCGTGTTGAGCCATTGCCTCGCTCCGAGTAGTGAACGAAGTGGTTCGGACAACGCAGTATTTTGTGTGGCCGCATGCGCAGCCATGGAGGATTCAATCCATCTAAATCCCGCCGCTGCCAGCCCAGTCGCACCGAGTCCGGCTGCGCCGACCGCCGATATTCGCAGAAAGTGCCTGCGATTCTTATCCATTGGGTTGGTCATCGGACGCTCCTGCTATGGCCCGCAAGCGGTACTTTGATTTGGGCGGAACGGTTGCTGAACCGGCTAAATTAGATTGATAGCCACTTCAACATTGCCCCTTATCGCTTTGGAATATGGGCAAGTCTGATGAGCAGTGTCCGCCAGCGCTTGGGCGACATCTCGCGGCAATCCCGGAAGGTGGATGTTGAGTCGAGCTCGCAGGAAGTAGTCTTCGCCAGTTTTGTTCAGGTCCACTTCTGCGTCGATGGCGGTGTCGGGCGGAAGAATGATTTTCATTTTGTGAGCTGCAATGCCCATTGCGCTTTCGAAACAGGCCGACCATCCTGCTGCAAATAGCTGCTCCGGGTTTGTGCCGCCTTCCGTGGCAGCTGGACTCGAAAGCATGATGTTTAGACGCCCATCAGAGCTACGGCTCTTACCGAGCCGGCCACCGGTGGTATGTACCTTTGCGGTGTACAACATCTTTTCAAATTCACTCATAGAAGGCTCCTTAGTAAGAACATTGCTCGTGGTGCGGCTCTGACTTGTCTGATTCACTCGGTGATGTTGGGCTCGATACAATGAGGCTTCGCAATCTGTACCCAGCCTTGCCCATTAGCCCGGTTTGCTGACGATGCGTAAGGCACTCACCGCCGCGGCAGTGACTAGCAAGCTGCGTCGGTCTGGAAACAGAACCTTGGACATGATCGCTCTCCTTAGGGTCATAGAAATGGGCAAATAATTTCACTTGCGATTACAAACGTAAGACTCCTGCCGTGAGTGTTCTTTGACGCGATTCCCAAAACTTTCCGCTTATTACTCAATTCGCCATCTAATGGTTAGTGGTACCCGATATAACCGCTCGAGCCTGGCTGCGCCGTTGGCCATTGCTTGCCCCGTTGGAAAGGTCGCGCAAGAAACGACATTTCCCAGTATGGCGGTCCAATAAATTTCGAAGCACTCTAGCTAGTTTGATTTCCTAGCGCGCAATTCTGCGCACAGCCGCATCCAGCGGACTTGGGAACCTGTTTCAAGTAGATGGGTATGAATCGGAGGCAGAAATGTTGTTCAAATCGAACAGGGCGGGAACTCAACTTAGATTTTCCCAAAATCTTGAGTGCGGCGATATCGGGTCGTCGCTTATTTTGCACGAACTTCAACATCGAATGGCAAATACGTTAACGGTGTTGCACGCGAGCTTGAGCCTGGAGTTTGCGGCGGTCACCGACCCAGCTCTGAAGGATGCTGTAAAGCGGCTCGGAATGCAGATTATCTCAGTCGCGGAATTGCACCGCTTTTTTGCCGATAGCGCCGGCGATGGCGAGATTTCAACTGAAGCCTACTTTCAGCAGCTCGGTGCCATATTGAGTCGATCTGTTCTCGCGCCACTCGGAATTCATTGCGAAACCTTTGTGGACAAGGGTTCCTTGTCCGCCGAGAAATGTGAATGGCTCGGATTGACCATCGCCGAGCTTGTCATAAATGCAGCAAAGCATGCCTTCCGAGGCGATATTGGTGGGCGAGTGCGTATCGAAATTCTCGCCCGGGGTGCGCGCTGGGTTTGCGCGGTCAGTGACAATGGTGTCGGCATGCAAAGCTCACCTCGCGGATCGGGGTCTAAGATCACTGACGCCCTGATCGAGTCGCTCGGCGGACGTTTGTTGACTCATACTGGGCCTGAAGGCACGACAGCCTCAATTGATTTTGTTCGTTAGGGCGGGATGCCGAGCAGATTGGCCGGCCGGCGTTACCATAGGAAAACCGTTGTCGGTTCATACCAAACATTTCTGTTCCTTCGCGTATAGCGCCGTACTCGGTCGCTGGGCCTCACTTTTCGAATATTATCTCCAACGCTAAAAGTAGCGATGCTTGATCTTTGTGCCCAATGATCTTGTCTCCCTTGATCGAACGACAGCAAGGGAGTTCACGAAGACTCATTTCTTATGGATCGGCCGCGTGAAGAACGTGTTGGTGAGCACGCGTCGACTTATTCTATTGGCAAGGAGTGCGAGCGTCTCGCCAGAGCAAATAAATGTAGGTCGCTATTTGGTGAAAATGGAAAAATGCCAGTTGGTTTGACCAATAGGTCAAACAGGATGTTGCGTTATGCAATCACTAAGGAATCGATCAGGCTTGATTCCGCCAACCTCAAATCAAGGAGATTTCCCATGGACCAACCTGAGCAAATCAATCATACTAGGCGTCGCCTTTTCGGCGCTGCAGCTGGCGCTATCGCCGCAGCCCAATTCGTCGGCATTAGCTCCGGGAAAGCCCAGAGCGATGCGACCGAGCAAAGTCTGCCGTCCCCGTTGGGATCAAGCGCCTCATTTGCCGCGCTTAAGTATGTCGACGCCGGGCTGCTGAACGTCGCCTACGCAGAAGCTGGCCCGAGTGACGGTCCGGCGGTGATCCTCCTGCATGGCTGGCCCTACGACATTCACAGCTTTGTCGATGTCGCCCCTTTATTGGCGGCAGCGGGATACAGGGTGATCGTCCCGTATTTGCGCGGCTATGGCACGACGCGCTTTCTCTCCAGCGAAACGATGCGGAACGCCCAGCAGTCGGCCGTCGCCCTCGACGTCATCGCTCTGATGGATGCGCTAAGGATCCAGACAGCTACCGTCGGCGGCTTTGATTGGGGCGGGCGCACTGCGGACGTCATGGCAACGCTCTGGCCGGAACGTTGCAAGGCGATTGTTTCAGTCAGCGGCTACCTGATCAGCACCCCGGCGGGCAACCAGGTGCCGTTACCACCGGAGCCCGCGTTCCAGTTCTGGTACCAATATTACTTCGCCACACCAATGGGCAAGGCCGGCTATGCGAAATATCTCGCCCAGTTCAATAAGTTCATATGGCATCAGGCATCGCCGAAGTGGAATTTCGACGATGCTACATACGACCGCTCAGCAGCGTCCTTCAACAACCCTGACCACGTTGACATCGTGATGCACGACTATCGGTGGCGGCTTGGCCTGGCCGACGGTGAGCGGAAATATGACGACCTGGAAAAACGGCTGGCTGCATTTCCTCCCATCACCGTGCCCACGATCACCATGGAAGGTGACACCAACGGCGCAATCCATGCGCCCAGCGCGGCATATCGAAACAGATTCTCGGGCAAATATGATTACCGCCTCATTACTGGCGGCGTCGGCCACAATCTGCCGCAGGAAGCTCCGGAGGCTTTCGCAAAGGCCATCATCGACGTCGACAAAATGTGATCGCAGCCGGACCTGCGCATGCCTTGTGGACCCGGTCCCCAGGACATGCGCAGCCGGGCCGCGTGAGTGCATCACGATAGGAGTCAAGGATGCGTAGTTTACAAACCCAGAATTTACCGTCGGTCCATCTGCGCGGCGCCGCGCTGCTGGATGATCCTGTTTGCAGCAAAGGCACGGCGTTCACCCAAGATGAACGGTGCGCCTATGGTCTGGAGGGGCTGCTGCCGCAAGCAACGGAAAGCATCGACAGGCAGCTCGAGCGCGTGCTGCAGCATCTTGACGCGAAGGCGAACGACCTTGAACGTTATATCTATCTGATCGGGCTGTCGGATCGCAACGAGACACTGTTTTTTCGCACACTGATGTCCGATCCGGCACGATTCCTCCCGATCGTCTATGACCCGACGGTGGCTGACGCTTGCCTTGCTTTCGGGCACATTTATCGCCGCGCGCGCGGCATGTACATCACCCGCGACATGAAGGGCCGGATCGCAGAAGTGCTCCGCAACTGGCCGTCGCGCGATATTCGCTTCATCTGTGTGTCCACCGGCGGCCGCATTCTCGGTCTCGGCGATATCGGCGCCAATGGCATGGGCATTCCCATCGGCAAACTACAGCTTTATACGGCCTGCGCGGCGGTGCCCCCGGACTGCCTGCTTCCCGTGCTGCTGGACATCGGCACGACCAATGAGGCGCTCCGCGCCGACCCGCTCTATCTCGGCCTGCGCGAAGCGCCGCCGGCGGTCGAGGAACTCGACGCGCTGGTGGAGGAATTCGTCCAGGCGGTGCAACAGGTCTTTCCGGGCTGCTGCATCCACTTCGAAGACTGGAAGGGTGTCGACGCCATCCGGTTGCTGGCGCGCTACAAGGACAAAATTCTCTGTTACAACGACGACATCCAAGGCACCGCCAGTGTTGCGCTTGCGGCCGTCACGACGGCGCTGCAGATTCTTGACGCGCCCTTGACCGATCAGCGGTTTCTGTTTTTGGGAGCCGGCTCCGCCGGAATCGGCATCGCCAATATCATCGCCGTGGCGATGCAGGCCAAAGGTCTCTCGCAGCAGGAGGCACGCGGCCGGATCTCCATGTTCGACGTCAAAGGTCTGCTGGAGTCTTCGCGCAAAGATCTTTCGGAAGATCAGAAAGTGTATGTGTGCAAGGCGGCGCCATCGGACGATCTGGTGAGTGCGATCGAGATGCTGAAGCCGACCGTGTTGATCGGGGTGAGCACCAAGGGCGGCGCTTTCAACCGCGAGGTGGTTGAAGCCATGAGCAAACTCAACGGGCGTCCGATCATTTTCGCGCTCTCCAATCCGACCGACAAGGCGGAATGCACTGCGGAGCAGGCCTACACGTGGTCTAACGGCAACGCACTATTCGCTGCCGGCGTGCAGTTTCCGGACGTCGCCCTTAACGGGAAGATCTTCCGTCCCGGTCAAGCCAACAACTTCTATATCTTCCCGGCCGTCGCGCTCGCAGCCTACGCAGCGCGGCCGCCACGAATCACAGACGGGTGCTTCATTGCTGCGGCGGAAGCCAGCGCTGACCAAGTCGGCCCCGAGTTGCGGGCGAGGGGCATGCTGTTCCCCGGCCAGGCCAACATTCTGGAGATGGAAGTCACGACTGCCACGCGGGTGGCGGAGTACATGTTCGATCAGGGCCTAGCCCAAGTCGAGCGCCCGCGCGATATCCGGGCCTGGATCGAAGGCCAACTCTACAGCCCACGCTATTGACCGGCTTCAAACGCAAAGAGTCAGACCATGGACGCTCAAACGCCTCCGACCATGCACGACCTGCCGATTGGTATTGACGTCGCGGGTCTGCGGCATGAGACAGATTCGATGGGCGGGATCGACGTCCCGGCCGATCGATACTGGGGCGCGCAGACCGAGCGCAGTCTCATCCATTTCTCGATCGGCAATGACCGCATGCCAAAGCGCGTCTATCATGCCTATGGGTATGTCAAAAAGGCTGCGGCACTGGTCAACGCCGTCGCCGGCCGGTTGCCGGAGTGGAAGGCGGACGCAATCGTGCGTGCGGCCAACGAGGCAATTGCCGGAAAGCTAGACGAAAATTTTCCTCTCTATGTTTGGCAGACCGGCTCAGGCACCCAATCGAACATGAACGTGAATGAAGTTCTGTCGAACCGCGCGATCCAGCTGCTCGGCGGGGTGCTCGGCAGCAAATCTCCCGTGCATCCGAATGATGACGTCAATATGGGGCAGTCGTCGAACGATACTTTCCCTACCGCCATGCACATCGCAGCCATTACCGAACTGGAGGAATACCTCCTGCCCAACGTAGAGGCTCTGGTTGCGGCCGTCGAAGCGAAGTCGGGGGAATGGATGGATGTCGTCAAGACAGGACGAACGCATTTGCAGGATGCCGTTCCGCTTACTGTGGGCCAGGAATGGTCAGGCTACGCGCAGCAGATGCGCGACGCATTGGCCCGCATCCGTGCTTCGCAATCGGGTCTTTTTGAGTTGGCGGCCGGAGGGACTGCCGTAGGCACCGGGCTGAACGCGCCTCCGAATTTCAGCCGGGAAATTGCCGCCAAAATCGCGCAACTGACCGGCCGGCCTTTCGTCACCGCGCCAAACAAATTCGCGGCGCAAGGCTCACTGGACGCTATGGTTGCAGCCATGGCAGCTCTGCGCGGACTTGCGGTCGCGCTTATGAAAATCGCCAACGATATGCGCTGGTTAGCTTCCGGCCCGCGCTGCGGCTTGGGTGAATTGCTCTTGCCGGAAAATGAACCGGGCTCGTCAATCATGCCTGGCAAGGTCAACCCAACCCAGTGCGAGGCAATGGTGATGGTCTGCATCGAGGTCTTCGCGGAGGACAACGCCGTCGCCTTCGCCGGCAGCCAGGGAAATTTCGAACTCAATGCGATGCGGCCGACCATTATCAATCACTTCCTCCACGCTGCTCGGATTCTCGGCGACTCCTGCGACAAGTTTCGGCGTTTTTCGGTGGATGGGACGCGTCTTAACCGAAACCACATCGATGAGATGCTCGGCCGCTCGCTGATGTTGGTGACCGCGCTCAGTCCGGTGATCGGTTATGACAGGGCGTCAGCGATCGCACACCAAGCAAATGATCAGGGTCTGAGCTTGAAAGAAGCGGCACTGAAGTCAGGATTTATCGACGAGAAACGTTTCGATGAAATCGTCGACCCAAAAAAAATGGTCGGCCATGGCATCACTGGAAGCTAAGGCGGACGCGGATTTTGTGTAGCATTGGGTGTCTCACTTCAGACACGGACGGAAATTTATGGCTTTCATCACCGCAGGATAAATCGGGGAAAACCTCATGGCCGTCGCACCAGACTATGTTCGCGAAATCTTCAAAGGTCATGAGCAGGGTGACGCCAATACCTTCTTTGCACATGTCGCCGACGACGTTGATTGGACCGTGATGGGTAGGCTTTAAGGGGCCGAGAGCGCTGGAACCCCAGCCGCAATTTCATGGGGATTGAAGGAGAGAAGTCATGGGTAGCCTCAGCATCTGGCACATTCTGATCCTGGCGCTGATCGCGCTAGTGCTGTTAGGAGGCCGCGGCAGGGTTTCCGATCTGATGGGCGACTTCGGTCGCGGTATCAACAGCTTCAAGAAGGGTCTGACCGAAAAAGACGACCCCAAGGTGATCAACGTCGAGACTGCCAAGAAGCTCGATGACACCGTGCAGCTGTATTAACCTTCGGCCTCGCGGCGCATTCTCGTTCGGACTCTCGGGCCGGATGTCTTGCAATTTGTCATAAGAGCCCCGGTCCGTTCGCGG
>Ga0302325_10023297_pt1 | contig 12910 bp, 6 predicted proteins | sample Palsa_T0_2_FD_201948 | JGI IMG/M metagenome (GOLD analysis project Ga0302325, IMG submission 201948) | Peat permafrost microbial communities from Stordalen Mire near Abisko, Sweden - Palsa_T0_2 | ecosystem: Environmental > Terrestrial > Soil > Palsa > Peat permafrost | place: Sweden: Abisko... | reverse complement strand
CGCCGGGATGACGCTGATGGACACCACCGACGGGCTGTTCATGAACCTGGCCTACGGCTGGGCCTTCTTCAACCCGGTCCGCAAGGTGTACTACAACCTGGCCATTACCGGGCTCTCGGTGATCATCTGCTTCTTCATCGGCGCGATCGAGACCCTCAGCCTGCTGCCGCAGGAGATCAAGGGCCTCCACCACGGCTTCTGGGGCCTGATATCCGGCTTCAACCTCAACACGGCCGGCTTCGTCATCGTCGCCATGTTCGTCCTCACCTGGCTCGGCGCCCTGCTCATCTGGCGCTACGGCCACATCGAGGAAAAATGGGGGGCCCGACTCCAGGCACCCGCCGTCTCGGACCGCGCCGTCTCGGACCGCGCCGTCTCGGACCGCGCCGTCTCGGACCGCGCCGTCTCGGACCGCGCCGTCTCGGACCGCGCGGGCCCGGACTGCGCGAGCACCCGGCGAATGTGATGCGGTACGCGCTCGCCGCCTTCGATATCTCGGCCCGCGCCGTCCATTTCAGATATCTCACCTCAGCGCACGCATTTCATAATTTTGACGTTAAGGTGCCCAAATCCGGACGCCCATATCCCAATCCGCACGCCCATATTTAGTAAGTGTCACGCCACTAAGCAATCGGGGTACTAAGCTGCGGTGCAGAAGTCAGCATCGCAACCGGGAATCGACGGCCTGTGGCTGGGTGAAAGCTCCAGTTAGTTCCTTGGCTGAGATTCATGCTGTCCAGAATTGGTGGACAATCACCCCGAAAGTGACCCCGGTAAATGGGACAATTCGCATGGCATCGTTACGCTTGGCGCGTAAAGGAAATCTCGGTCAAGGAAATCTCTGTAAGGGGGCTTTCCGGGGGGCGCGAGCACAGCGGGACCGAGCTGCCCGTAGCCGATCACCGAGCGCAGGACCCGGCGGATCCTGGGCAGCTAAGGCAGCCGCGCGTCGTGCCCCGAAGCGGTGCGGGCGCGAACGCCTGCGGGCCGTGCCGAGTCGGCTTGCGTGATATTAAATGATCAGCCACCTGCGGGCCGAACCGGCCGTCGAAGGCGCCGTGCCCTTTCGGCGACCGCTCGACATCCTGATCATGACCGCTGCGGTCCCGCCCATTGTTTCCGGGATCTCCACCTGCGTCGACAGGCTGGCTACCGGGCTTATCGCCCGCCAGCATCGCGTCACCGTGCTTTCCTCTCCCCAGATCCGCCGAGTCGCGTTCGGCGAGTGGCGGCTGTCCTCCTTCGTCGCCCACTGGCCGCGGATCGTTCGCGAGCTGCGGCATTTCGACGTGGTGAACGTGCACGGGCCGGTACCTACCATGAGCGACGTCTTCCTCTGGCTGTCCAGCCGGCTGCCGCCGTACGTCCGGCCCGCCATTGTTTACACCCATCACTCGCCGATCGACATCCTCGGCGCCACCCGGATCTGGAGCTGCTACGACAAGCTTCACCTGGCGCTGGCCCTGCGGGCTGACCGGATCGTGGCCAGCAGCCCGCACCACGCCCGCCAGCATCGGAGCCGGTACGGTCCTGTGGTCCGGGCCATTCCGTGGGGGACGGACCCGCAGGTGTCGCTGCCTGCCCGGGTCCGGCCATCCCGCGGCGAGCTGAACGTGCTGTTCGCCGGGCAGATGCGACCGGACAACGGGGTGGAGACGTTGCTGGCCGCCGCGGCAGGTCAGCCGTGGCTGAAGCTCACCTTGGCGGGAGCCGGGCCAGAGCTCGCTCGCTACCGGCGCCTCGCGGAACGGCTGTCCGTCGCCGGCGCCCGGTTCACCGGACCGCTGTCCGGCGCGGAGCTACAGGATCAGTACGGGATCGCCGACGTGGTGGTGCTGCCCTCGGTCACCCGGGGGGAGGCCTTCGGGCCGACGCTGATCGAGGGCATGGCGGCCGGATGTGTCCCGGTGGCGTCCGACCTGCCGGGTGTCCGGGACATAGCCGGCCCGGCCGGCCTGGTCGTGCCGGCCGCAAACCCGGACGCGCTGCGGGCGGCCCTGTGGGGGCTGGCCCGGGACACCGAACAGCTGGAACGCCTTCAGGCCGCCTCCAGGCTCGCCGCCGAGCCTCTCACCTGGGACCGCTGCGTGGCTTCCTATGAAAGGGTTCTGCTGGAGGCCGCCCGCAGCCGCTATGCCCGGCTGCACGGGCTCACGAGCTTGCCTGAGCTCGACGATTCGGGGCCGCGGCGGGCGAACTCGGCGCCGGACGCCAGCCTGCGGAACGGCTCGCGGCTGGGTCCTCATCCGGTACCCATGCCGGAGGTGTCGGCGAGCAACGCTGAGTTTGGCCGTTGAGGACCCTGGCCGCGCGCCGCCCGCGGCAGAGCCGGGTCGGCGCAGAAACCTCGGCCGTCGCGGGCGGCGTGATCCTGGTCACGCGCTTCGCTATCGGCGCTGTGCTCAACTATGCCTTCGGCGTCGGGCTCGCCTGGCTGCTGGTGCCCGCGCGGTTCGGTGTCGTCAGCGCGGTTCAGAACGTGCTGCTGCTCGCGGCGGGGCTGCTCACCGCCGGCCTGCCGTGGGCGCTCGCCATCCGCGTCGCGCAGACCCACGGGGACAATGAGGCGGCGAAGCCGGAGTTCCGGACGGCCCTGATCGCTAATCTCGCCCTCGGGCTCCTGCTCGGCGTGGCCTTCATGGCCACCCAGCTGGTCGGCCAGCGGCTGGTCCCCACCAGCTCGGACCTCCTCGACCTGCTGGTGGCCGCGGAGATGCCGATGCTGGCCGTGAACGCTACCCTGGGCGGCGCCGCCCAGGGCAGCCGGAGGTTCGCCGGACTGGGCACGATGCAGGGCGGAGAGATCCTGCTGAAGTGCGTGGCCGCCGCGGTGCTTGTGGCCGGGCTGCATACCGGTCCGGACGGCGTCGCGCTCAGCTTCTTCCTCGGGACCGCGGGGTCGGTGCTGATCGGGCTGCGGACATGCCGGGGACTTCTCCCCGGCCGCGGCCCGCTGGCGAGCTTCAGTTTCCTGGCCGACTCGGGCTCGATCTGGTTCGCGTCTGCCTCGATGACCTTCCTCATCACCGCGGACCTGCTGGGCCTTTCGGTAGCGGGGACCGCCGCGGGGGTGACGGCCGCGGTGCTCGCGGGCTACCAGGCTTGCAGCCTGCTGGCCAGAGCCAGCTTTTACGTCAGTGACGCGCTCGCCGACGCGGTTTTCCCCTTCATCGCCCACAGCGAGTCCCTGCGGGACAAGCACCGCTGGTTCATGACGGCCGCCCGGTGGGTGCCGCTGCTGATCATCCCGGTTCAGGTCGCGCTGTTCGCCGCCCCCGGACCGGTGCTGCGGTCATTCCTCCCGCACCACTATTCCACTCCCGCCGCTCAGGTGCTGCTCCAGGTGCTTGCCGCGGGAACGCTCGGAGCGCTCATGACGGACATGCTCACGAAGAGCCTGTTCGCCACCGGCTACGGCCGTCAGGTCGGGCGGCGCATGCCGATCACGGTCGTGACGGAAGTGGCGGGCCTGATTATCCTCGTGCCCCGCTACGGCGCCCTGGGAGCGGCCTACTCGTACCTGCTCGCGAGCCTGGCGGGCGTCATCCTCCTGGTGCCGCTCTACCGGAAGGCACTTCAGGTCCGCCTTCCCTCGCTTCGGCAGCTTGCCGCCTACACCATCGGGTTCGCCCCGACCGCGGCGGTGTTCGCCGTGGCCGGGCAGGCTCCGACCCCGGTCGCCTGGGTGCTGATCGCGGCGGGCACGTTCCTCTTCCTCATTCCCGCCCGCCGGATGCGGCTGATCACGGACGCGGACATCAGCTTCCTGGCGGGCCTGCGCGGCCGGCGGCGCGGCCGGCCGCGCCCCGCGGACCGCACGCGCCCCGACGACCGCACGTACCCCGACGACCGCACGCACCTCGAGGTCCCTACGTACCCCAACGATCACACACGACCCGATGACCCCACATACCCAGACCTTCGCATGTACCCTGAGGTCCTCACGCGGCCCGCGGTTCCCACCCGCCCCGCGGCCCGAACCCGGTGGCCGGCCCGGTTGGCCGCGCGCCGCGCCGACCTGGGCCTGGCCGTGTTCTGCGCCTGTGTCGCCGGGGTCGCCCTGCTGTACAACATCTTCACCAGCCCGGACGTGCTCTACGACGAGGCCGCCTACACCTACGCGGCCCAGCAGGTCGCCCTGGGCTGGCACCTGACGCTGGACAACCAGCCGCTGTTCGTTCATCCGCCGCTGATGTTCTTGCTGCAGGCGGCCTGGCTGAGCTTGACCGGGCACGCCTCGAGCGCGCTCCCCGCGGCCATCCGGGCCGCCCGCCTCCTGGCCGCCTCGGTCGGCGTCGCGGACGTCCTGCTGATAACGGCCCTGGCTTACCGGCTGGCCGGCGGCGCCAGCCCCCGGCAGCGCCGGGTGCTGGCCGGCGCAGTCGCTGTGGTCGCCGCACTTGACCCCGTCCTCACCCGGTATGACCGCCAGGACGTGATCGAGCCGTTCGCGCTGTGCGTCAGCCTGCTGACCCTGCACGCGGCGTGGGCGCTGCGTGAACGCGGGGCGCTGGCGTACGTGTCCGTCACCGGCCTGCTCGGCGGGCTCGCCCTGCTGACGAACGAGATAACGATCTGCCTGGTCGCGGTGCCGCCGCTGTTCGCGTTGCTCGAGCGGAATTGGCCGCTCTTGCGCCGCTCGGCGGCCACGTTGGCGATCGCGGTGGCCTTTCTCGGGTTGTTCATGCTGTGGGCGGCCGATCTCGGCCTGGCCGGCTCCTTCGTGACGATTCAGACTTACACGCTGCAGCGGCTCGTCGGCCTGATGCAGACCACCGGTCTCAACGTCCCCGGAGTATCCCTCGTCGGCGCCCTGGAGCGCTCGTTCGAAACGTACTCGAGCAGCTATATCGTGCTCGCGGTCGGCTTCGTCGCGCTCGTCTGGTGCTGGAGCAGGAAGAACACCGCCGCCGGGAACTTCCTCACGGCGTGGCTCACGGCCAGCTACGCCTTCGGCGCCTACATCGTCGCCATCGGGACCCTGAACGAGCAGTTCTTCGTGTACCTGCTCCCGGCCTGCATCGTCGGCAGCGTGCTACTCGCGGACGCCCTGCTGGCCGGCTGGCTCCGCCGAGCCAGACGTCGCCGAACGGCCGTCGCCGGACACCCGGCCCAGGTCTCCTGGCTGCCGCGCGCGGTGGCCGCGGCCGGCTTTGCGGGCCTGGTGGCTTTGTCCTCCGTCAGCTGGTTCACCAACTACGGCAGCGCCAGCGACGGCGTGATGCTCATGGACAACTTCATCGCGACCAGGCTTCCCGCCTGCGCGGCGGTCAATGCCAGCGGTGACCCCCAGAAGTACTCCTACCTGCTGGGCGGCCGCAGCTTCGCGTTCTTCTCGGTAGGGCCCGCCGCGCTCGCCGAGGGCGTGCACTATTTCATCCTCTCGCCCACCGACGTCGCCGAGCAGACGGGCAACATGAGCCCGGCGCTGGCGGACTGGATCACGAGCCACGGCACCCGGCTTGCTGACTTCCCGAGCGCGGTCTACCAGTCGGTACAGCTCTGGTACGTGCCGGCCAGCCGGTATGACACGGTAGCGGGTGTAGTCGACATCGTCGGCGGCCAGTACGTCAGCACGGTCGGTTCTGACTGCGGCGGGTACACGGTGACCAACGGGCCGCACGGTTCCTTTTTCTACGCCTATCAGGCGCTCGGCGGTAAGGGCGTCCTCGGCGATCCGCTGAGCCAGGTCACGGCCGCGGGCCCGGGTCGCTACGAGCAACTCCTCGACGGCGTGGTGCTCGCGGCCTCGCCGGCCGCCCACCCGGTCGTCCGCGCCCTGCCCATCGTAGCCACGCTGGCGAAGCGCGCGCCTGCCGCCTACCGCCGGGCAGGCCTGCCCCCGGTCGTCTCCGACGCCACGGCGGCGCAGCGGCGCGGCTGGCTGACGAACCCGTCGATACGACGCGTCTACCTGGACGGCGAGCGGGACAGCCCAGCCAGCTACGCGGCCGCCGTCCGCCGTTTCGGTAAACCGCTCGGGCCGGCGGTCGCGCAGCCAGGAGGCGGCGTCGCCCAGGCGTTCGCCGACATCGTCCTCGACGTGCCCAGCAAGGGCGGAAGCGCCCACGCGGAGCCGGTCACCCGCACCGCCCTGGCGGCGAGGGTGCTGACCGTGCCCGCCCGGGCCCGCGTCCCGCAATCGCCGCCGCCGCTGCCTAACCCGTTTCCGCTTGGGCCTGCTCAGCCCACGACCGCGGAACCGTTCCTGCTCGATCTGGGCGGGGCCCTGCTCCTTTACCTGAGCGTGATCATCGTGCTCGCCTGGCGCCGGCCTTGGCGCGACGGCTACCAGCCGCCGCGTGACGACTACCGCCCGCCGCCCAACGGCTACCAGCCGCCGCCAACCAGCTACCGCCCGCCGCCTACCGGCTACCAGCCGCCACCTGACGACTACCGGCCGCCGCAGCCGGGGGGCAGCCGGTGACCGGCGCGGATCCGGTGGCTGGCCGGGTGGTGGAAGCCAGACCCCCCGGGCGCGGCCGGGGGAGTGATGGGGGTGATGGGGAGTGACCGGAGCCAGAGCGGTGCCTGAGTTCGGCGGGCCGCCGGTCCGGGTGAACCCGGCGATCGGTCCGGGCCGCCGCCTGTCGCGCCGCATCCTGGTCCGCAGGTACGCGTTCGCGCTGACCGTGCTCCTCCTGCTCGGCCTGGGGAAAGTCGTGATCCAGCAGAAGGAGATCAGCGTCAATCAGGTCGCCCCGTCCGATCATGTCGTGGCGTCGGGCCTGGTGATCGGGCCGGCTCCGACCGACACCGATCTCCAGGAACTCCACCTCGGCCTCCGGGTCGACGGAGTCGTCAACCTGGCCGGGCCCAGTGTCGCCGAGGGGGTGACGGTGGCTAGCCTGCACCAGGCCTACCTGTACCTGGCGCTGCCCACGGCCGCGGCCCCGACCTTGGCCCAGCTGCGTGACCTGGCCGGCTTCGTGCGCCGCTACCGCGAGCGGGGCGCCTGGGTGTACATGCACGACAACGACACCGGCGGGGCCCGGGCCGTGACCGCCGCGGCCATGCTGCTCCTGCTGAACGGCCAGACCTGGGCCGCGATGTCCGCGGCGATGAGGCCGGCTGGACTCGGTTCGCTGGACGAGCAGCAACGACTGGCCCTGGAGCAGCTGAGCTCGGCCCTTCATCCAGCTGGCGGCCGGCCGTCAGGCAATCCCTACGCCGCGGCCCGGCTCGAGCCATGGTGACCCGGCACACACAAAGGAGCGGCACGATGACACCTCAGGCTGGGGCCGCAAAGGCCAGCCGGGACGCGGGTACGGGCGCGGGTACGGGCGCGGCTGCAGACGCGGGTACGGGCGCGGCTCCGGCCCAGGCGGGCCGCCCGCTCACCGTCGCCATGGCGACCCGGCGCGCTGCCACCGAGATCGGCGGGGTGGAGCGGGTCGTCACGGGCGTGGCGCGGGAACTGGCGCGGGTCCGTCCCGGCTGGCGGGTGGAGATCGTCTCGGCGTTCAGGGCAGGCAGCCGGATCGAGGGGATGGACGGGTTCTCCGACATCCTGGCCGCCTTGCGGCTCGGCTGGAAGCTGCGCGGGAGCACCGCGGACGTCATCTTCGTGCACTGTCCTGAGTGCCTGTGGGGGATCCACTGGCTGCGCAAGCGGCGAAGCGCCCCGCCGCTCATCGCCGTGTGGCTCGGCGCCGGCCCGCTGCCGCAGCCGCGGCCGCGCCGCCCCGGTCACCCGCTCGCGCGGGCGCTGGCCTGGCTCCGCACCACCGGGGAACGGCACGCCCTGGCCGCCGATGCTCATGTCGCCGTGCACGAGCAGGTCGAGGAGTGCCTCCGCTCCCGGTACGGCCTCAGCGCCCCCGTCACCATCATCGACAACTCTCTGGATGTCACGATCCGGGACCATCTGGCCCGGCCGGCCCCCGGCCGGGTGCGGACGGGCCAGACCGGGCTGACGGCGCTCTGGGTGGGCCAGACCGGCTACCGCAAGGGCCTCGACGTGGCCATAGCCGCCGTGGCGCAGGCCCGCGCGGACCTGCCCGGGCTGCGGCTGCGGGTCGTCGGGGTCCCGGCCGGGAAGGCGGCCGACGGGGTGGACTGGTTCGGGATCATTCCCCCGGACCGGATGGCCGAGGTCTACCGCAACGCCGACGTGTTCATCTTCCCGACCCGCTACGAAAGCTCCGGGCTTGTCGTCATCGAAGCCATGGCCGCCGGGCTGCCGGTCATCGTCTCCGACAACGTCGGTGCGAGCATCGTGACCCACGGCCGCAACGGCGTGGTGGTGGCCGGCTACGACCCGTCGCACTACGCCGAGGCGCTGCGGCACCTGGCCCCGCCCGCGATCAGGGCCGTGATAGCCGAAGCCAACGCCGAAGACGTCCGGCGCTTCACCGTCGGTTCCACCGTGTCCGGCTACACCTCGGTGGTGGAGTCGTTCGCCGGGAGCCAGTAGATCTCCGGGCGGGTCGGCACCGTACCGTCACGGAACAATCCTGCGAACTGCGTCCGGTATCCGGCGATCCGGTCCGCGTTCTCGGCCCGCCCGACGTGCCACGGATGCGGCACCAGGCCCGCGCGGCTGACGAAGCCCGCCTCGGGCTCGGCCTTCAGCGAATAGGGGAAGTCGCTGTAGTACACGATCCGGCTCGGCCTGCCCAGTTCGCGGGCGGCCTGCCGGGTAATCAGGTGGTCGACGTGGCGGCCGACGCCGAGGGGGGCGAAGACCACCGCCGCGTCGCGGGCCCGGACGAGCTCGCCCACCCGGGCGCTCACCTCGGCGGCCAGCCCGGTGTCGCAGGACGCGACCCGGCCGCGGGCGGCGTCCAGGCGGTAGGTCGGGTAGGCCGGCCACCTCCGGCCCCGGCGGAACAAGGCGTCCCGGAACCCCAGGTTGACCGCCTCGGCGCCGATCCCGGCCAGGACGTCCTGGTCCTCCTCCCGGCGCTGCGCGAAGAGGTCCTCGGCGTCGTCCTGGCCGAGCCCGCGCAGTGCCCTGCGGGCGGGCAGGGACCACGGCGGTGGCGCGGCCGCCGTGAACACGGTCGCCACGGTGATCTGATGCCGGGGCGCGAGATGGGCGAGCAGGGCACCGCAGGACAACACGGCGTCATCGAGATGCGGGGATATCACCAGCGCGGCCGCGCTGGCCTCTTCCATGTCGTCTAGCAGCCGGGTCAGCTGGTCGGCCTTCACTTAAGCCCTCCCTCGTCGTCAGGCCGGCCGGGGTCACAGGTGACCGGCCGGTGGTACCACGTCCCGTTCGGCCTTAAAGAACTTTTTTTCCGAACGGGCGGTGGTGCGTGCGCTCGGCATCCCACTCGGTCTGCTCCTTAGCGATCTCCTCGGCGTACCTGGAGAAGGGAATCGTTCCGTCCCAGAGATGGACGTCGTGCGCCCAGTAGAAGACGGTGAACCCGCACGAACGGGCCTGGCGCAGCGCGCCGGCCATCATGCCCGCGGCGGATGGGTTGGTGTAGTGGCCGTTCAGGCTGTCCGGCAGCCCGTAGCCGGGGTTCTCCCCGCCGATGGCCAGGCCGTGGGAGCGGGCGATGCGGGTGATCCACCGGGTAGCTGACCAGGAGTCCAGCTCGGCGGAGGTCAGCGGCGCTAAGGTGTCGGTGGCCTGGCCGCAGTCGTCGTCGCCCGAGCGGTCGGCCACCGAGGAGACGTAGGCCATCACGTTGGTCCGGTCGCCGAGCATGCCGTAGTAGCGGTCCCAGACGGCGCCGACGGCCGTGGTCTCGTGGTCCGACAGGTTCTGCTGCTCGTCCCGGGCCAGGTCACCGGGCCGGGTGCCAGAGCCAGGCGTGACGGTCTGGTAGTAGCCGGTGAAGCCGAGGCGGGACAGGGTCTGCAGCTGCCAGGTGGTGACGTTGGCCAGGCCGCCGACGTACCAGTTGACCCACCGGTCGATCTGGGCCGGGCGCAGGCCGGGCTGGCCGGGCCGCCAGTTCGGGTACGGATTGGGGGTCATGCCCGCGGCCAGTCCGGTGCCGGTCAGGGCGGGCGCGCCGAAGGCCCAGTAGGTGCCGCCCGGCGGGTAGAGCATCTCGCCGTCGCCGCCCGAGGTGAGCCTGATGGCCCAGAAGTCCGCCAGCGGGAGGGCGGCGGCGACCAGGGACAGGTAAGAGGCGGCGGCGGACCGGACGGCCTGGCTGAAGACGAAGTCGGCCTCGGTGGAGACGTCGCCGTTCTGGTCCACGTAGCTGCTGCCGGGTAGGGAGAACACCCATGACGGCGGATAATGCAGGCCCAGGCCGAGGGTGACGCGCTGCCCGGCGGCCTGGTAAGCCCGCAGGCAGGACCGCATGGTGGCCAGGTAGGAGGCGGACACTTCGCCGGGCCTGGGTTCAAAGCTGGCCCAGTTCAGCTCGAGCATGGCCATGGTGACCCCGGCCTGGCTCTCGATCCCGGCGGTGCTGGCCTGGGTGCCCAGGGTGCCGTAGCGCAGGGCCGAGTCGGTCGACATAGGGACTCATTGTAGTCATCTGAAAGCTATTCGTGGCTGAAGGTCAAGGATTTTTGCGCTCAGCGGACCGGGGCTTCGTCGTCGGGGCTGTCCTGCGCAGACGGAACCGGCTGGTCGTACATGAGGGTGTCCTTCGCGTCGAGGGTGAAGTAGAAGGTCGCGCCGCAGCCCACGGCGCCTTCGGCCCAGACCCGCCCGCCGTGCCGGTCGATGATGCGCTGGACGCTGGCCAGGCCGATGCCGGTGCCGGGGAACTCGCCGGCGGCGTGCAGCCGCTGGAAGGGCTCGAACAGCTTGTCCGCGTAGGCGGGATCGAAGCCGGCCCCGTTGTCGCGTACGTAGCAGGCCAGGGGGGCTCCGTCGACGTGCAGGGCGGCGAACTCGATGGTGGCGTCATCCCGGCCAGCGGTGAACTTCCAGGCGTTTTCCAGCAGCATCTCCAGGGCGTGCCGGATCAGGGTGGGGTCCGCGGTGGCGCGAACGCCGTCCTCGACGGTCACCCGGACGCGGCGATCGGGGTCACGCGCGCGTAGCCGGTCGCAGATGGCGGTGACCTCGGCGGACAGGTCGGTGTCCTGGAGGGCCATCTCGGCTCGTGACACCCGCGACAGGTGCAGCAGGTCATCGAGCACGGTGCCCATCCGCCCGCTGGCCGACTGGATGCGTGCGGCGTACCCGCGTCCCGTTTCGTCGAGCAGCTCGCCGTACTCCTCGACCAGGGCTTCGGTGAACCCGCTGATCCCTCGTAGCGGGGTTCGCAGGTCGTGCGCGAGCGAGTAGGTGAAGGCCGTCAGGTGCTTGTTGGCCCGCTCCAGGTGCACGGTGCGCTCCTGCACGCGCTGTTCCAGGGTTGCGTTCAGGGCCTGGATCTCCGCGGCGCGCCGGAGTGCCTCGCGTTCGGCGTCTTTGCGGGCCGTGATGTCCCGGTTGATCTCCATGAATCCAAGCAGCGACCCGTCCGGCCCGCGCTGTGCCTCCCAGCGGCTCTCCACGATGATGAACTGCCCGTTGGCGCGCCGGTGGGTAAGTTCGCCGTCCCAGCGGTCGCGCGCGGACGCGATGGCCTCGATGCTAGCCAGCGGCGCGGAGGACTGGGTGCCGAGCATGACGTGGGCGACCTGCCCGACCGCCTCGGCGCGGGTGAAGCCGTAGGTGTGCTCGGCGCCCGCGTTCCAGTAGGTGATGCGGCCGTCCGGGTCCCGGACGAAGATGGCGTCGTAGGCCAGTTCGAGCAGAGCGGCCTGACCGGCGATGATCTTTTCCCTGGCCAGGCGTTCTGACGGGTCGTTGATCGCGATGATCGCGTAGTCGATCTCTCCGCCCGCCCCGTATACCGGGCGCCCCCAGACCTCGAGGGGTGACACGGAACCATCCGGCCTGTGGATCTCCAGGTCGTCGACGTGCGTCCGGAGGCCTCGCAGGGCCTGGACGATGGGCAGGTTCCTGGTCAGGTACGGCCGGTTCGTGCCGGCTTGGAAAATACCGTATGACTCGGCCAGGTCATCGCCGCCGATGCCCGGTAGGACGCCCTGGCCCAGCAGACGTTCACCTTCGTCACTGATGTAGTAGGGCCGGCCGCCCGGCGACGCGATGAACACCCCGACCGGCATGACGTCCAGGAACTGGAACAGCCGGTGCTCGCTTTCCCGCGTCTCTCTGTCGGCCTCGGCGCGCCGCGCCGAGGTGGCTACGGCCACCCGGCGCCGCCCCTCGGCCCGCTGCGCCAGCCAGACCACCAGTGCCGCAGCGCCCGCCAGGACCAGCCCGAGGACGGTGGCGGCGCTGGTGAAGGTGCTCTGGGAGATACGCTCCGCGGCCACGGCCCGGCCCACGATGGCCTGCCATACCGCCAGGCCGAGAACCAGCGCGCCGGCTAGCATCGGAAGCCACCCGGGCAGGCCCGCTTGACGCACCTGGGAGTCCCGCCAGGCCGCGGTAAGCAGGGAGAACGCCAGAATGAGCAGGGTCCCCGCGACGAGGAAAGCCATCGCGGACACACGCCACCACCCGTAAGCCGTGGGGTTACCTGTGGCGTACCCGAAGACCGCTACGGCCGCAATCAAGCCGATGAGACATGCTGCCGCGGCCAGCACCACCGGCCGCCGGCGGCGGCGCCATGGACCCCAGACCAGCAGGCCCGCACCGGCCAGTATCAGGCACACCGCGGTATTGCCCGCGCTTCTCCCGGGCACCACGTGCGGCGGGGCGATATAGGCCTTCACGATCAGCTGATCGATGCCGAGACTGCGGTGGAGGGCGTATTCGGCCAGTACCATCACGCCGAGGACCGTGTCGAACACGCCCGCTGCCAGCGCTGGGAGGGGCCGCTTCCTGGTGAACGCGACGAGCGCGACCCCGGTCACCGCGAAGGCCAGCGCGGTGTTGAACGACATCGGATTCGTGCTGCCGAAGGTCAAAATGACCGTGGCCCGCACGAACCAGGCCACCATCACGACTAGGCCCACGCCGACGCACAGC
>Ga0302325_10023295_pt1 | contig 12910 bp, 7 predicted proteins | sample Palsa_T0_2_FD_201948 | JGI IMG/M metagenome (GOLD analysis project Ga0302325, IMG submission 201948) | Peat permafrost microbial communities from Stordalen Mire near Abisko, Sweden - Palsa_T0_2 | ecosystem: Environmental > Terrestrial > Soil > Palsa > Peat permafrost | place: Sweden: Abisko... | reverse complement strand
CGAGCTCGAGAGCCGGGCCTCGTCCGAGGCTCGTCTGCGCGCGCAGATCGTCGCCGCTGAGGGCCGGCTGCAGGCGCGCGCGTCGATCGAGAACGAGCTCTCCGAGACGCTCGCCCAGCTGCGAGGTGAGCTCGATGGGTTGCGATCTGCGCTCGAGCAGGAGAGCGCTGCCCTCGCCCGGGCTGAACTACGCGCGGCCGAGCTTGCGCACGAGCTGAGCGAACAGCGAGCGCGCTCCGAGCACGCGCATCAGGCGATCGAGGATCTGCGGCGGGCGCTGGTCGATCCGCCCGCCGATCCGGCGCCGGCGCCACCGACGCCTGACCCAGCCGGTCCGGTCGAGCCTGAGCGTCTGAGCGAGGCGTTCTCGCGGTTGCGCGAAACGACCGTCCCGGACTCTCCGCTAGCCGAGGTGCAGGGCGCGGAGCCGTCCGGCCGCGCGTGGTTAACCCCCGTGTTCTTGGCGCTCGCGCGCCGGGACGCCGCCAGCGCGGGTCGGCTGCTACTTGATCTGCTGCCGGCCCAGCGGGCGGCGTATCCACACTCGGTGGCGTACGACCTCGGGCTCGGGAAGGAGTCAGGGTTCGTACAGGTGACTGTCCGCGACGGCGCGCCGGAGATCACCTATACCGACGCGGCGCGCCCGTCGGGCACGGTGGACTTCGAAGTGGTCGGAAACCCGGCGAGCATCGCGCGCCTGCTGACCGCGAGGCGGCTCCGGCGCCGTTTCGGGCGGCGGGTGGCCCGCATCCGGGGCGATCGCGACGCGTTCGCCGCGCTCAGGGCGCTCGTCGGAACGCCTCTGAGTTTGCGCCAACTGCACGCCGCCGGGGTGCGGATGGCTCCGCCAATGGCGCTGAGCGTCGTCTCGCTGATGATCGACCCCGCGTGGACCGCCGGTGAGCGCTTCACGATCGCTCATGCGGACGGGGATGTCACCGCCTGTATCCGAGTTCACGACGGACGCGCGCTCACGGTGGTCAGCGTCACGAGCGCGGAGCCGGCCACGACCACGATCGTGTGCCCGGCGGACTCCCTGCTGCTCGTGCTGGGCGGCGGCTGGGCCGACCAATTCGAGGTCCGCGGCGATGAGCGCCCGCTGGGGCTGCTGCTCGACTGGGTGCAGCGCGCTCAGAGCGGCTGAAACGTCCCGGCGAGCTCGGCGCGAGGCCCACGGCGTCCGCCTCGGTGCCTATTCTCGCTAGGACGCGTTCATGAGCCTCGCCTGCGCCAACCTCCACGTTCACTCTGAGTACTCGCTGCTTGACGGGGCGTGCCGAATCGAGAAGCTCGCGGAGCGGGCCGCGTCGTTCGACCAGCCGGCGCTGGCCCTCACCGATCATGGCGTGATGAACGGCGCCGTCGAGCTGTTCACGGCCTGTCGCAAGCATGGCATCAAGCCGATCCTCGGCTGCGAGGTGTACGTCGTCGAGGACCATGCGCGGCGCGCCCCCGGCCGGCTGGACCGCTTCCACCTCACGCTGCTCGCGGCGACTCCGACCGGCTACCGCAATCTCGTCAAGCTCTCGTCGGCCGGCTTTCTCGATGGCTACCAGCGCGGCAAGCCGTCGCTCGACCTCGCGCAGATGGCCGCCTACGGCGAGGGTGTGATCGCGCTCACCGGCTGCCTGCAGTCGCGCTTCTGCCAGCACCTGCTGGCCGACCGCGTCGACGCAGCCCGCGCGCACGCCGGCGAGCTGATCGACGCGTTCGGGCTCGACAACGTCTACTTCGAGGTGCAGAAGAACGGGCTCACCGCCCAGGACAAGGCGAACGAGGGGATCGTCCAGATCGCCCGTGAGCTGGGCCGGCCACTGGTGGGCACCGGAGACGTCCACTACCTGCGCCGCGAGGACTACCACCACCACGCGGCGCTGCTGTGCGTGCAGACGAAATCGACGCTCAGCCAGCCGAAGATCAGCTTCGATACCAACGAGTTCTACCTGCGCTCGAGCGAGGAGATGGCGCAGGCGTTCGCGGAGTGGCCGGAGGCGATCGCCAGCACGATTGAGATCGCCGAGCGCTGCGACGTGCAACTCGAGCTTGATCGCCAGCTGATCCCGCGGTATCCCACTCCGGAGGGGGTGAGTGAAGGGGAGCATCTCCACGCGCTGGTTGACCAGGGGCTGCGCCATCGCTACGGCGCTCCGCCGCCGGCGGCCGCGGTGGCGCGGGCGCAGTTCGAGCTCGAGGTGATCGATCGGATGGGCTTCAACGCCTACTTCCTGATCGTGTGGGATTTCGTCAAGTACGCCAAGGACAACGGGATCGCCGTGGGGCCCGGGCGAGGTTCGGCGGCGGGCTCGATCGTCGCCTTCTGCCTGCAGATCACCGATGTCGACCCGCTGCGCTACGACCTGCTGTTCGAACGCTTCCTCAACCCCGAGCGCGTGTCGATGCCCGACATCGACATCGATTTCTCGGTCCGCGGGCGAGACCGGGTGATCCGCTACGTGACCGAGAAGTACGGCAAGGAGTCGGTCGCGCAGATCGTCACCTTCGGCAAGATGTTTCCGCGCGCGGCGACCCGCGACGCCGCGCGTGTCCTCGGTCACGACTACGGCGCCGGTGACCGCCTGGCCAAGCTGATCCCCGAACCGATCATGGGGCGTTCGCCGAGCTTCGAGGAGTGCCTGAAGCCCGGCCAGCCCCTGCGCGCCGAAGTCGACCGCGACGGCACCGCCAAGCAGATTATCGACGTCGCCGAGGGGCTCGAGGGGATCGTGCGCAACTCCTCGATCCACGCCGCTGCGGTGGTGATCGCCGACCGGCCGCTGACCGACATCGTCCCGCTGCAGATCGCGGACGCCGGGGCAGACGAGAACGGCGAGCGGGTGTTCCGCACCGTCACTCAGTTCTCGATGAAGCCAATCGAGCAGATCGGCCTGCTCAAGATGGACTTCCTCGGCCTGCGCAACCTCGACGTGATCGAGGACGCGCTGGACATCGTCGAGCGCTCGACGGGGCGCCGGCCCGACATGGCCACGCTCCCGCTCGATGACGCCAAGAGCTACGAGATGCTGGCGCGGGGGGACTCCGTCGGCGTGTTCCAGTTCGAGTCCGACGGGATGCGCGATGCGCTCAAGAAGGTACGGCCGACCGAGTTCGACGACCTGATCGCGATCGGGGCGCTCTACCGGCCGGGCGCGATGGACCAGATCCCGAACTATGCGCGCGGCAAGCGCGACCCGGACTCGATCAGCTATCCCGACGAGCGGCTGCGGCCGATTCTCGAGTCGACCAAGGGCGTGATCATCTACCAGGAGCAGGCGATGCGCATCGCCACCGAGATCGCCGGCTTCAGCGGTTCGAAGGCCGATGACCTGCGCAAGGCGATCGGCAAGAAGAATCGCGAGGCGATGGCCAGGCTGAAGCCCGAGTTCGTCGCCGGCTGCCGCGCGTCGGGCACCAGCGAACCGGTGATCGAATTGCTGTGGGCGACGAACGAGCGATCGGCCGACTACTCGTTCAATAAGAGCCACGCGGCCTGCTACGCGTTGATCACCTACCGCACGGCGTGGTTGAAGGCGAACCATCCGGCCGAGTACATGGCGGCGCTGATCTCCTCGGTGATGGCCACCAAGGACAAGGTGCCGTTCTTCGTCGCTCAGGCCGAGCAGATGGGGATCGCGATCCTGCCCCCGGACGTCAACCTGTCAGACCACGAGTTCGTCGTCGTCGACGGCAATATTCGCTTCGGCCTCGATGCGGTCAAGGGCGTCGGGTTTCAGGCCGTCGAGGCGATCAAACGTGCGCGCGGCAGCGCCGACGGGGCCGATGGCGCTGCTCCCGGCTCTGATGGCCGGGTCGGGCCGTTCCGCGACCTGTGGGATTTCTGCGCGCGGGTCGACAACCGGGCGGTCAACAAGAAGGCGATCGAGGCGCTGATCAAGTGCGGCGCGTTCGGATCGACCGGCGCCTCGCGCAAGGGCATGCTCGCGGTGCTCGAGCAGGCCCAGGGGGCGGGCCAGAAGGCTCAGCAGGACGCGCTGATCGGCCAGGGTTCGATCTTCGACCTCGGGATCGAGCTGTTGGACCCCCACCCCGGCTCGTCGGGCCAGGACGTCAATGCCGATGGCTCGCCGGCCGTCGCGACGCCGAGCCATGCGCCGATCCCCAGCGGCGAGTTCGATCGCGCCGAGCTGCTGGCGGCCGAGAAGGAGGCGATCGGCCTGTTCGTCTCCGCGCACCCGCTCAAGGAGGTGGGCGCCGCGCTGGCCGCCCGGGTCGACGTCCCGCTGGCGGATCTGTCCGGGCGCCGCGACGGCGATTGGGTGACGGTCGGCGGGATGATCACCCAGGCCAAGCGGATCCGGACCAAGAAGGGCGACTGGATGATGTTCGCCACCCTCGACGACCTGGAGGCCTCGGTCGAGATCATCGTGTTCGGCAAGCCGCTGGCGGCGAACGAGGGTGCGCTGGTGACCGACTCGATCGTGCTCGTGCGTGGTCGCGTCGACCACAAGGACCGTGACAAGACGGTCGTCGTGGCGCAGCAGGTGGAGCGGTTCGAGCCCAGCCAGGATGAGGTGCATCAGGCACAGCGGCAATCCGCCCAACCGGTCCCGGAGCCCAGCGTGCTGCGGCTGCGGCTCGACGCCCGGGCGCTGCCGGCCACCGTGCTGGGCGAGCTCAAGGAGGTCCTGGTGGGCTTCCCGGGCGAGTCGGATGTGGTGATCGACCTCGCCACATCGATCGGCCGGCGGCGGCTGCGGCTCGGGCCCGGCTTCCGGGTGGCGCGGAGCGCCGCCGGTCTGCACGCGGAACTCGACGCGCTGCTCGGGCCGGCGCTCCTGGCTGACGCGGCGGTCGCACCAGAGCGGACGAGCGTGGCGGCCGCCGGGGCTTAGCCGGTCCGGCGGTCCGGTGGCGTCACCTTCGACCCCGGGCCGGGGGCCGCGGCCTCGACCACGGACGGGAGCGCCGGGTGGTTGGTGCTCGCTCTACGGAACCCAGGGCCCGTGCCAGCCGCCGAACCCGGCGACTAGGCGCTTGGCCTCCGCCGGGCCCCAGGATCCCGGGCTATAGGGAAGCGCCGGCGGCGGGGCGTCCAGCAGCGGCTGCATGACGCTCCAGGTCGCCTCGACGCTGTCCTGGCGCGTGAAGTGGGTGCTGTCCCCGATCAACACCGCGTGCAGGAGCACCTCGTACGGCGTGGCGCCCTCGCCGCCCTCCTGGGCGAACTCCATGTCAAGCTCGATGCCGCTCGGCCCCCGCTTGTCGGCGCGCTGGGCGTCGAGGATCATCTGGATCCCGGTCGTGGGATCGATCTTGAACACGATCTGGCTCGGCTCGGGTCGCCGGTGCCCGGTGGCGGTGAAATGCAGCCGGGGCGGGTGCTTGAACACGAGGCGCAGCTCAGTCTGTCTCACGGCCAGCCGCTTGCCTGTGCGGAGAAAGAACGGCACGCCCCCCCAACGCCAATTGTCGATCTCAAGCCGCAGTGCGGCATACGTCTCGGTGTCGGAATCCGGCGCCACGCCGTCGATCTCGCGATAGCCGTCGTACTGCCCGCGGACATAGTGCTCGGGCTCGGCGACCTCCATCGACCTGAAGACGGCGAACTTCGCGTCCTTGAGCGTCTCGGGGTCGTTGCCCGCCGGAGGCTCCATCGCGGCCGCGGCCAGCAACTGCATCAGGTGGTTGACGACCACATCGCGCAGCGCACCGACGGGATCGTAGAAGCGTCCGCGATCCTCCACGCCGACGCTCTCGGCCATCGTGATCTGGACGCAGGCCAGATAGTTGCGGTTCCAGACGGGCTCGAGCATCACGTTGGCAAACCGCACGTAGAGGATCTCCTCGAGCCCCATCTTGCCCAGGAAATGGTCGATCCGATAGAGCTGTGACTCATCGAGGTACTCGTGCAGTTGCGCCGCCAACTCGCGGGCCGACTCCAGGTCGTGGCCAAACGGCTTTTCCACCGCCACCCGGCGGCCGTCGACGAGCAGGTTGGCCTTGGCCAGCCCCGCCACCACGGTGCCGAACAGGAACGGCGGAATCTCGAGATAGAAGGCCGGATTGCGCGCCTCGCCCAGCGCGTCGGTCAGGCGCGCGTAGGTGCGCTCGTCGCCGTAATCCCCGCTCACGTACGAGAGCCGCTGGGCAAAACGGTCGAACGTTCGCCGGTGAAGCGGCTCGCCGCTGGCCTCGATGTCCTCGCGCGCGTGCTCGCGCAATTGATCGGTTGACCAGTCCCGGCCCGCGACGCCGATCACCGGACAGGTGAGCAGTCCGCGGCGCTCCAGGCGGTACAGCGACCGGAAGGTCATCTTCTTGGCCAGGTCGCCGGTGATCCCGAACACGACCAGCGCGTCGGCCTGACGGGTCTCGATGCTCATCGGCCGCTCACGCTACACGTCTCATCGCTGCGAAGCCACCTTTGTGGCCGCCGCTCGCGCTGCCCGGGCGCGCTGCGCCTGTCCCCGCCGGCGGAGCTTGAAGCACAGCGCGATCTCCTCCGCCGTCGGTCCCTGGTGTTCGGGTCCTTGAGTCTCGAGCACACACGGGAGCGTGTCGAAACGCGGTTCGGACAAGTACGCCGCGCAGCCGCGTTCGCCCAGCTCACCCTCGCCGATGTTGGCGTGGCGGTCGCGGTTGGAGCCCAGCGGCGTCTGCGAATCGTTGAGATGCAGCGATCCGAGCCGGTGGCGCCCGACCGTGCGGTCGAACTCGTCGATCGTCTCGCCCAGGCCTTGTGGGGTCCTGATGTCGTATCCGGACGCCAGCAGATGGCAGGAGTCCAGGCACACCCCGAGCCGGGCGCCGCCGCCGGCGGCACCCAGCAGTTCCGCCAGCTCCTGGAACGAGCGCCCCAGGGTCCCGCCGGCGCCAGCGGTGTCCTCCAGATGAAGCGGGCAGCGCTCAGATTCCGCCAGCGCCTCCTTGATCACCGCTCCGGCGCGCCGGATAGCCTCGCCGACGTCGCCCTGCTTGGCCGAGCCCGGATGCAGGACCACCCCGGTGGCGCCGATCCCCGCCCCGACGCGGAGGGATTGGATCAGCGACGCCAGCGACTTGGTCCGGATCTCTGCGTCGTCGGAGGCGCAGTTGATCAGGTACACGGCGTGGATCAGGACGGCTTTGATCGGGCTGGGCTCCATCGCCTCCCGGAAGGCGGCGAAGTCGTCGTCTCCATAGGGGGTCGGCCGCCACATGCGCGGGGACTGGTTGAAGATCTGGATCGCCTGGCAGCCGCGCTGCTCGCCTCGTTCGATCGCCTTGGCCAGGCCTCCGGCCGGAGAGACGTGGGCGCCGATTAGCATGGACGTCGGTTTCTCATGCGCGTTCGCTTTGCTCCATCCCCAACCGGGGCGCTCCATATCGGTGGCGCCCGGACCGCGTTATACAACTGGCTGCTCGCGCGTGGCCACGGAGGCACGCTCGTGCTGCGGATCGAAGATACCGACCGCGAGCGCTCGACGCCGGAGAACGTCGAGCAGATCCTCGATGCGCTGCGCTGGCTGAACCTCGACTGGGACGAAGGTCCGATCTTCCAATCTGAGCGCGCCCCGCGCCACGCCGAGGTCCTCGGGCAGCTCCTGGCCAGCGGAGACGCGTACTACTCCAACGCGACCGCTGAGGCCGTCAAGGCGTACAAGGCCCAGCACGGCTCCGACCGGGGGTTCCGCGGAGAACCCGAGGCGACCGGTGCCGTGCGCCTGCGCGTTCCCGATACCGGCGAGACGGTCGTTGACGACGTGATTCGCGGGCAGACCAGCTTTCCCAACGCGAGTATGGACGACCCGGTGATCGCCCGCGCCGATCAGTCCCCGCTATACAACTTCGCCGTCGCGGTCGACGACCTCGACGCCGAGATCACCCACGTCGTGCGCGGCGAGGACCACCTCTCCAATACGCCCAAGCAGCTGCTGGTGTTCGAAGCGCTGGGCGCGGATCCGCCCCGATACGCGCACCTGCCGCTGCTGCACGGGCCGGACGGCCGCAAGCTGTCAAAGCGACACGGCGCCGCGTCCGTGCAAGAGCTGCGCGCCGCGGGCTACTTGCCGGAGGCGGTGGACAACTACATCGCGTTGCTAGGCGCCGGCTTCGCGGCTGACGAGGAGCACTTCTCCACCTCAGAGTTGGCCGAGCGCTTCCGGCTCGAGCGGGTGTCGAAGAACCCGGCCGTGTTCGACGAGCGCAAGCTCCGCCACATAAATGGCGAGCACCTGCGCGAGCTCGGGCTCGATGAACTGACGCGGCGCCTGGAGGCCTTCACCGGTCGCTCGGGGCTACGGGGCGCGGTCGAGATCTCGGCCGAGAAGATCCAGACATTGGCCGATTTCTGGCCGCTGGTCTCGTTCATCTTCGACGGACCCGTCGACGACCCGGTCGCATTCGAAAAGACGATCGGCCGCGAGGGCGCCGTCGAGCTGCTCGCGGAGGCGCGCGAGGCCCTCGCGGAGGCCTCACCGTTCACTCAGGCGAGCGTCGAGGCGGCGCTGCGGGGGGTGGTTGACCGCCGCGGAGCCAAGCCAGGGGCGGTGTTCCAGCCCGTGCGCGTCGCGATCGCGGGCCAGACGGTGTCGCCGGGGATCTTCGAGACGGTCGCGCTCCTCGGGCGCGAGGAAACGCTGGCGCGGGTTGACCAGGCGTTGCGCCGGGCCCGCGGCGACGCGGGCGCTGGTCCGGGTCCGGCCTGAGTGGGATCGGATCCCGTGGCGGGGCTAAACCGGGACCGGATATGTGCCGATAGAAGGTCCATGGGCAGGGCGCCGGCAGTGGAAAACGAGATCATCCTTTGACGTACGCGCAGAGGAAGGTGGCTACGCCACCATGGTGACCATCGCTCCCGTCCCTTCCCCCAATCCAGCCGTCGATCCCTACGCCGCCCGTGAGCACCATCACAACGAGGGCCACGGCCGGCGGCTGACCTCCGCGTTCGAAGCGCTGGAGGCCTATCCGGTGCTGGTGGAGTCGCGCAATCGCGTGTTGCGCCTGTTCGAGGACGCAGAGCCGGCCACCGCCGATGTGGTGGCCGCGATCGAAGGTGACGTGGCGCTCGCCGTGACGGTCCTGCGGCTGGCCAACCAATTGGACAACAAGACCCGCGGACGCGTGGACAGCGCGGTCAAGGGGGTCGAGGTCCTCTCACCTAAGACCGTGCACGCGATCGCCAGCCGCGCCCGCACGTTTGACTTCTTCGAGCGCACCGCGGTCTGGCAGGGGATCCCGGAGCGCTTCCGTCTGCACGCCGTGGCCACCCAGCGGGCAGCCGAACGGCTCGCCCGGGAGATCAACTACGAGGCGCGCGACAGGCTGATGGTCACCTCACTGCTCCACGACGTCGGCAAGCTCGTCTTGGTCCACGCCTACCCGGGCTATCCGGACGAGATTCATCACGAAGCGCGCACGCCGGAGGAACGGCTTCAGCGCGAGCGCCGAGAACTGGGCGTCGATCACGCGCTGGTGGGCGGTGTACTGGCCCGCCGCTGGGGTCTGCCCAAATCGATCGCTAGCGTCATCGAGCGCCACCACGCCGAGGATTGCGACGGCGAAGCGGCACTGGTCCGCCTGGCGGACATGCTCGCGCACTACGTACTGGGCGGAGCGATCTCGCCCACGGACCTCCTCGCGGTGGCGCGACTGGTCGGGGTCAGCCCTTCGGGCCTGCGCACGGTGATGTACGAGCTGCCGCTGTCGACATCGGGGGGCCGTCCGCGCCAGGTCGACCCGAGCCCGATGTCCAAGCGCGAGACCGACGTCGTGCGGCGCTTGGCCAAGGGAATGGTCTACAAGCAGATCGCCGGTGAGCTCGGCCTCTCCACCAGCACGGTCCGAACCCACCTGCACAACGTGTACGGCAAGCTCGGCGCGATGGACCGCGCCCAGGCCGTGCTCATCGCGACGGAGCGCGGCTGGATTTAAAAGGGCTTACGATCGAGGGGCGCGATGATCTCGATCACGACGAAATCCCCGTATGCGCTGAGCGCGCTGGTTGAGCTGTGCCGCCACGGTGATTCGGGCCCGGTGCCGATCGCTGAGCTCGCGCGCCGCCGGGAGATCCCCGTGCAGTTCCTCGAGCAGCTGTTCGCGACGCTTCGGCGGGGCGGCATTCTGCGCTCCCAGCGCGGCGTCAAAGGCGGATACAGCTTCGCCCGCCCGGCCAGCGAAGTGACCGTGTTGGAGATTGTCGAGTTGCTCGACGGCCCGATCGGTCGGGGCGCCGCCGGTGTGTTCTCCGAGGCCGCGCGTGCCGCCAGCTCAGTCCTCGCTCAGGCCACGGTGGCGTCCGTGGCCGAGCAGGAGATCAGTGCCGCCGGCACGCCCATGTATCACATCTGACAGGCCGCCCGCGCAGGGGCGCGATAGGGCGTGATGGTGATTGTTTGGCGCTGACCGAGCCTGCTTTAACTGTTACGGTGGGGTTAGGAGCATGTTGACCGAAAAGCTTATATTGCTGCCCCGGCGGGGGGTCCGGGTGATGCTGGCGACGGCCCTACTGGCCGTCGGCGGTGCGTTCGGCGCCGTCGTGAACGCCCAGGCCGCAGCGCCGATTGGGGCGTTCACGACCACGGGTGCCTACAGCTTCGTGTCCGCGCCCAACCTGCACCCGCCGCAGATCGCGACCGACGCACCCACGAGCGCCGACAAGCTCGCGCCTGGGTACTTCATGGTGGCGAACTTCAAGAATTTGGCCATGACCGCGCCGCTGGTCGGCCAGGGAGGGCCACTGATTCTCAACCGCGATCTGCAGCCGGTGTGGTTCACGCCGGTGCCGACGAGCGTCTACGCGCTGAACCTCACGACGCAGACCTTCCAGGGCAAGCCGGCGCTGAGCTGGTGGGAGGGCGTCGTCTCACCGGTCGGCGCGGTGGGCAGCGGCGAGGACGTCGTGGTCGACCAGCACTACCGCCAGGTGGCGACGCTGAAAGGCGCGGACGGCTGGATTCTCAGCGTGCACGAGTTTCTCATCAGCGGCACCGACGCCTGGGTGACCGCGAACAAGACCATCCCGATGAGCCTCACCGCGTTCGGCGGTCCGGCTGACGGGTTGCTCACCGATTCGGCGGTACAGGAGTACGACCTGACGACGGGCAAGCTGATCAGGAATTGGGACGCGCTGGCCCATATCCCGCTCAGCGAGTCCCAGACCCGCCCGGCGCCCGTTCCCGGCGTCCCCTGGGACCCCTACCACGTCAACGGGATCGATCTGACCGGTCACGGCTCGTTCGTGACCTCGATGCGCAACACCTGGGCGGGGTACATGGTGAACAGCCGGGGGCAGATCGTGTGGACGCTGGGCGGGAACGCCAGCACGTTCAGGTTTGGCCCCGAGGCCCAGTTCGAGTGGCAGCACAACATCGAGCTACATCCGGGCGGCGAGGTCAGCCTGTTCGACGACGCCTGCTGCGGCGTCCTGGGTCCGGGCAAGTTCGCGCCGCCCTCCGGGCCCTCACGCGGGCTGGTGCTGAAGCTGAACCCGACCACCCACACGGCGACGCTGGTGGCGCAGTACGACGCCGGCCATCCGGGGCTGGAAACCGCCAACCAGGGCGACACGCAACTGCTGCCCAACGGCAACGTGCTCGTGGGCTGGGGCGGGCAGCCGTGGTTCTCGGAGTACAGCCAGGCGGGCAAACTCCTCCTCGACGCGCGCCTGCCCGATCCGGACATCAGCTACCGGGCCTACGTGCAGCCATGGGTCGGCACGCCGTTCTTCCCGCCGAGTGGGGCGGCGCGCACGGCGAACGGCAAGACGACGGTGTTCGCGAGCTGGAATGGCGACACGCAGGTCGTGGCCTGGAGGGTCCTCGGCGGCTCCAACACCAAGCACCTCAACGGCCTCGCCACCAGGTCCAAGCGCGGATTCGAGACCGTGATCCGCCTGGGCCGGGGCCACGAGGTGTTCGAGCTGCAGGCGCTCGACGCGAAGGGTCACGTGCTGCGCACCTCACGGCCGTTCAGCGTTCCCAAGCCGTGAGCTTCACGACCCGATCACAGGCGACCGGCGGCGCTGCGGCAATCAGGCGGCTCTGATCGCCTGACGGCGGCGGTCAGGCGGGTCTGACCACGCCGCGGCTGCCCGGCAGCAAGTGGTCGAGCGGCTGCTTCTCGTAGGGTGTCCCGCTAATGGCGGGTATCCCGACCAACATTGCGGATCTTGTCGGCCGAACGCCGATGGTCCAGCTCACCCGGATCGCGCCCGAGCTCGAGGTCGAGCTGTTTGCCAAGCTCGAAGCGAGCAACCCGGGTGGGAGCGTCAAGGACCGGATCGGCGTGGCGATGATCGCGGCCGCGGAGCGAGAGGGCCGGATCGAGCCGGGTGTGACGACGATCGTCGAAGCGACGAGCGGCAATACCGGGATCGCGTTGGCGTTCGTGTGCGCGGCCAAGGGCTACGAGCTGGTGCTGACGTTGCCGCAGGGCATGAGCCGCGAACGCGAGGGGCTATTGCGGCTGTACGGAGCCCGTGTGGAGGTGACGGAATCGCTCGGGGGGATGACCGAGGCCGTGCAGGCCGCCCAGGCGCTCGCCTCACGCGATGATGTGTTTCTTCCCGACCAGTTCTCCAATCCGGCCAATCCTGAGATCCATCGCCAGACCACTGGACCTGAGCTGTGGGATGCGCTGGACGGTCGCGTGGACGTGTTCGTTGCCGGAGTTGGGACGGGGGGGACGATCACCGGGGTGGGGGAGGTGCTCAAACAGCGAAACCCGCGCTGCCGGGTGGTCGCGGTCGAACCCCGTTCCTCCCCGGTGCTCTCGGGCGGGATACCGGGGCCGCACAAGATCCAGGGCATCGGCGCGGGCTTCGTGCCCGCGGTGCTCAACCGCGACGTCCTCGACGAGGTGATCGCGGTCAGCGACGAGGACGCGATCGAGACGGCGCGCATGCTCGCCCGGCGCGAGGGCGTCCTGGCCGGAATGTCCTGCGGCGCCGCCGTGTGGGCGGCGCTGGAGATCG
>Ga0302325_10023293_pt1 | contig 12914 bp, 15 predicted proteins | sample Palsa_T0_2_FD_201948 | JGI IMG/M metagenome (GOLD analysis project Ga0302325, IMG submission 201948) | Peat permafrost microbial communities from Stordalen Mire near Abisko, Sweden - Palsa_T0_2 | ecosystem: Environmental > Terrestrial > Soil > Palsa > Peat permafrost | place: Sweden: Abisko... | reverse complement strand
TAGTCTGCTAGTTCATCAAAGATTTCGAGACGGCCCATAAGCTAGGCAATAACTGTCATTGCCTCACGTCTCGTAGCTTGGTTGCTCTCCAGTAAGGATACGAGAATCAGTTGCGTTTGTTGATCTAGGCTGTCGAAACGAGCTAATGCGTGAACATTGAGCTCGTTTGTATTTTATCTGAGATTCAGTAACATTAGAATAACTCTTCTAAAACTACACAACTCTCCACTTACAGAATCGCAGCTAATGACTCAGTGTTGATAACATCTTTGAGGCGTAAGGGACGGTTGACCAACTGATCAATCTCACCTGGGACCGCAGACGCTTCCAGACTGCCTTGAATGTCTCGAACTTTTGATTTTTGGTGTCGTCAATCTTTACCTCATCGAGTTTGTCGAGGATTGCCTGAGCAACTTTAATAGCCTCCTCGTAGATCTTCTCAAATACTAGTTGTTGAGGGTTGCCGCCATGCGTCGGCGCAGGTGCACTCAGAGGCTTTTGAGTGTTTCCATGTTAGATCTTGTTTATAAGACCAGACAAATCAGAAGTGATGAGTTCGAGCTCCTCCTCCGCCTGCAGTTTGCCGCTGGTCGACTTGTAGAGCTCGTAGCCTTGCGACAATAAACTTGGTGCTAACTCGACAAATTGAATACCATTCCCGGCCAGTGACAGCGCTGTTAATGGGTCCATAGCATCGGATGATTGAAATAAAAAGGAGGCTGATGTTGACACTCTGAAAGAGGGGAGGGAAAATTCGCCAGTACAGAGTAGTTCTTGTTGTACATGCCCTCAGGCCCACACGATCAGCCCTAGCAAGGGCCTCTGCCAACCCACGAATCATCGCAATGATCATGCAATGATGATCGAATGCTCCTGCTGTCACCGCGGCCGCCTCCTTCTTCGGCTCTTGAGGCTGGGACGGCGACGGCTACTTGCATGCCCAGTAGTTTTTTGTCCGCCAAAACAGCACAAATTGATGGTTTGATATAACGCCTTTTAAGGATATGTAAATAAATAAAACTAAACTACTGTTTTAAACTAAACAATAGTAGAAAATGAAAAAGTTCTTGAGAAACATTTAGCTACTTGGTGAAATTGGTAGTTGGTGAGTAAATTATTATAGAACAGATGTTTTCTGAAGGTCTCTCGTTTTCAAGCATGACGCCAATGACGTTCAATGACCCCACCAAACACCAAACTCACCTCCAAATAAATGCCATCTTCAACCACAAGTTCAATCTCGCTCACCACGACAGTGCTCCTCTGCTTATTCCTCCTCCTCTCATTCTTCGCATTCCACCTTTTGTGGTCTGTTCCTCTCCACCTGCTCTCGCCATCCTCAAGCAGCCAGCCATCTTCTCCGAATTCCCCACCGAGCACACAAATCGGCACCATGTCGTGGTTCCAGAAATCCCTAACCCTACCATCCAAATCCCGAGGCTCGTATCTGATTACAGACACGATATTGAAAGAAATCTCCGAGATCAAGGAATACAAAGTGGGATTGCTGAACCTGTTTGTTCAGCACACGAGCTGTGCGCTGAGCTTGAACGAGAATTGGGATGAGGATGTCAGGGCAGATATGAGTGATGCTTTAGATCGGATTGCGCCGGAGGATAGGAAGGGGAATCTTTATAGGCATAGTGCTGAGGGATTAGATGATATGCCTGTAAGTCACTTTACTAGTCTAGGAACTTCGGAGAGGACAATGCTTATGACTGTAGGCTCATATTAAGAGTGCGTTGGTTGGAGCGAGTGTTACAATTCCGATTTCAAATGGACGGTTGGCGACGGGTACTTGGCAGGGGATTTGGTATTTGGAATTTAGGGCGAGTAAGCATTCGAGAAAGGTGGTTGCTACGATTCAGGGGGAGAAGATGTGAGGATCATTCTGGGAATGAGCATATTATACAGAGAGGTGTTTGCTGGCCTTGGGGAGTTGACGGGCTGCTTCTTGGGATGAGATGCATATTGCAGAAACTAAGCAAAGAACGAACCCTGCATGAGAAGTGTGCGGAACACAGGGCTGTGGTCATTGTGTTGATTTTTTTTTGGGAGAGCATGCCAGAATTGTATGTAATTGCAAACAAGCCTTCCTGGTATCTGCAGCAGAAGCACCTCCATATCTATGGTATCAGGTCCAGATATCCCAAAGCTTTTGATGCCTTTCCTCTGAACGCCATTCAATGCTGGAAAAAGAAGCTCCCTCACTGAATACCATTTTCGTCTTTGAGACCATCTTCCTTCATCTCCTCGTCACCTCCAGCCAAGATCTTGGTTTTTGGGACATATCCACCATCTGGTCCGCCTCCTGGTGTGACAGCTACAACTTGTCCATTCTCGTCAATGAACTCGAAGTTGTATCTTGAGAGTAGATGTGGGATTGCAGATAATTGGGGTCCATAACGCGCTGTGTTGTCATAGAGTTCGAATAGGGGAACGGCTAGAAGCTTCATGTTCTTTGGGACGCTCAGAACCTCTGCGCAAGAAATTAGCTATAGTTCACAAAACACCTTCCAAAAAGCTTACTTTGTCTAGGAAGCTGGATAAAGTATAGCTTCTTGCACTCCTTCGGTCTGGTAACATGCGCCGGGATGAACGGGTACATAAAGGTCTCGAAATTCGGCCTCCACCACTGCGCCAGCGTATCTCCAATCTCCCACTCTTCATTAACACCCTCGCCACTAAACTGCGTACCAACAGGAGCCAAACGCTCATTTAATCGCATCTTGAAACCGTCGATCTCGTCATCTTCGGGTTTGAGGTAGTCTCCGGGGAGCTTGAAGAAGGCGTTCGCGATTTGGAGCATTAGGATGTGAGGGTGGTTGTGTTCGTGGCAGACAAGAATTCCTTCGCAAGTTCGTCGCATGCCATGCTCAACATAGTGCTCTTCAAGGCGCCTAAGGCGTGCGAGGACAGAGGGGTCTTCTTCAGGCTGGGTTTCTTTGGTGCCGAAAGTGTAGTTGGAGAGGGGATAGAGGCGTATTGTTTTGGGTTGATTGGCGTTGAAGGACTTGGGAAGGATTGGGGGGTATGATGTTTGCAGGGCAGTGCTTGTTATGGTCGACATTGTGCTTGGTGTTGAGGCGCTGCTTTGTGAAGAGAAGGAGCTTAAGGCTTTCGTTCTATGTAGCTTGAGTCGTTGGCAGATTCGAAGGCGGTGAGCGATTGTGGTGGAGCTGCTGCTCCCCCATTGGAGGTTACCTTTCTGCGCTTTTTTCTTGCGAGAGCCCGCCAACACCCCATTAAGACCAAGATGTGCTGGATTTCAAACAGACATGACAAGATGAGAAAATTATAGTGAAGTTTGAGGGGGTGGGGGAGGGGTTTCCTTCTTTTTTTGTTGAAGTTGAATTGGTCGCTGGTAAGTCGTTCCCATGCTGCAGCCGCTCACAATCCACACTGCATTATCTCTCTTTGCTTTCAAAATGTTCGCATACCATTTCCGAGATTCATAAGATCTAATCGGTCCTATTATTATTCCGACAGCGAAAGGAATTTTAACAGAAAGATAGTTCTGAAGTCTGGGTCATAACAGACAAGACCTAAGCGTTCCGACAATGGGATTTCATTGCTCCATATGTACAATATCACGCCCTCAACTCCTTCTAATACACGTCATTATCTTTGCCCAAGAGCTTCATTTGTAATTCGCTGTGATTCGGGTATTTCTGCAGCATCACCCTGTGCTTCCAAAGGGTACGCTGTTTCTGGTAAAGACTCGAGGTGCTTCCTGTGATGCTCGTTGGCCTAAAATAGAAGTGAGCAAACCGTTCTGCAAAATTATAGCAAAAATTTCTCATAAGAATGCTACTGGGGAAGTGCAGTGCAGCTCCAAGTCCTCAATTGGCCTCACCACTACATAGGACACTTACAAAAGGCAGACCGCAATATGTGCACATGCAAATCTGAGGCTTGTCGGTATTGATGAAAATCTTTGGGTGTCCCAATGGTCCACCACCTCCATCACACTCTACCACTCGCGTGTGTGTCCATCGTACTGGTTGCTTGTGGATCAACCCGATAGCTGCTTGGGGAGCTGGCTAGGAGGAGTCAGTAAATGTTAAAAAGAAGTTATCTTGTCAGGATATAAAATATAATCCTGTAGGCTCCATAAAATGTCACAGAGGCACCGCATACCTGAAATTCCATGATCGTCTGCTCAAACCTAGGTCCCGTCATGGCCTGGGACCTCGGATTCTGACTTCGCGACCAAACGGTAGCTCTATTTGGCGCTTGCGCGACCCTCAGCTTTTCAGCATCTTCTACACTCTCCTGAATACGCGCATCTTGATGTGGTGTCTCAATTGGAAGCTCATTCGACTCCGAGACATTCTGGACCTTCTTCGGCGGGTTGGGGTCGTTGATCTCCTGCTTGTCGTTTGCGGAGTACGCATAAGCTCGTCTTGCAGACACCTGAGCCCTTCGAGAGAGCTGCCATAAGGCTCTTGATCTGGCGGCGGAGAGCATTGTGTTGCTGATTCAATTGCTTGAGGTGCGAGTCAGAGGGAGGTCTGTCGTCGAGCTGGAGGTTGAAGCTAAAGCTGACTAAGGCGGCATTTAAACTTTCCAGGAAATCAAGCTTCAACATACGAGTGATGATCGACATCCGAGCAACGCCACAGCGATTTTGCCCTTGGATCACACAAGAAACTAATAAAAGGAGCATAGGACTTAATACACGATTATTTCCTTTATCGTAAATTTTACGGCGGTCAAGATGTCCGCCACAAGCAGTCCCAGCCATGCGCCGAAATCCATGTCTTCAAGACTCTTGACTATGAAGTTTATGCAGAGAGCTGCTGCTTCTTCTCCAACTACGCCTTCTTCCCCAGACGAGCCTTCTCCAAAGCGCCGGAGGACAGACACAAATTCTTCGCCTTCAAGAATCAATGTCGACGCTTTGGCTGATAGGACTGCTGTCCAAGCTGCCTTAGCATCCGAAGAGGCCAAACGTCAGGCAGCATTGGAGAAACAGGCTGCTGAGGCTGGAGATACGAGATGGATCTTAAGCTTTGATGATCAGAAACTCCTTATGGCTTCTTCTCCTTTGGTTCTACGGGTCGTCCAAGCTGGATATGCCAATATTGATTCCTCGCCTTCAGAAATCAGAATTACCAAGGATGACTTGGAAGATAGACCGGTTATGGTGGGACGGCGAAGCTTTGGAAGGTTCAACAAGGTTCTGGAGGTAAAGTTTTAAAGAACTCGGATCTCTGTTTCTTACTAATGTTCACAGAAACAGCAGGACCCCTCGCTCGAAAAATCCTCAGAGTCGGAATCCGAAAACGACGATGAAGATGATGACGACTCCTCCGAAGGGTCAACTAGCGACTCTGATGATCCCACAAGTAACCTGATCAAGGCTTCCCGGCAAGAAGCAGCAGAACGGGCAAGAGCTGAACGCAAATCAAAGAGACATGCAGAGAAGGCCGAAGCAGAGGAAATAGCCAGGAAGAGGCGAAAGAACGAAATCAATCTGAATGGGTTAACCTCGTTGAGTGGACGGCAAGAGAGACCAATTCCGTCTGATGTCAAGTGCTTCAATTGTGGTGGGAATCACTACAAGAAGGATTGCAAAGAGAAGAAACGAAGTTACTACGGTGCAGATGATGGCCCTCCTCGGAAAACTCGCAAGGCCTAGTTGAGGAGTTCAAATCTCTCAATTACGGCATTGGAAGTTATGGAGTGACAGAGCAGAAGATCCATGCCCTTTGAGTGGCCCATAGATCGACGTCCAGCCTTTGCGGCTTCTAGCAAAATGCGTGATTTACGTATTGTATAGACATATCCTAGAATTAAGAATTTAATGAATGAGGTTCGACCTAAGTGCTTAGTTGCGCCTAAGTCATCTCGTGTGCAATATCTTCATGATCTAATTTATCACAGTTATTGTCAGGTTCATCTTTTCCATTTCTCGCATTTGCATCATGGATTATTTGCTCATTACACCACGGGTATTATATACAATTGTCCCCAGCTCCATCGTACAAATAAAATCCATCCTGTTTCCATCCTGGTTGACACCTTCAACCACTAGTATGCGTCTTCCTCTCGACCTCTGCCTTGCGCCTGCCCAAAAAATTAGCGCTGTAAATTCTAGGAAAGCGTGAAGGAGCTGAGAGCTATGGAGCTGTTTTGGTTCCTAAGACACAAGGACAAATGGATCATGCTGGCTCTCGAGACAGCTCCCAGGCTCTCAGCTCCCATAAGAAAAAATAGCAAATTATTATGAGAATAAGCCTTACCTCGTCGCCGCCTCCATCAGCACAGGAATGGTTGCAAGAATGCTAACACCCGCAAGCACCCATGCAATAATCTCAATAATCTTCAGCTCATGACACTCCGTCAAGCCACCTCGAACACCTCCGACGCCTTGGTGACAGAGAATCACGCCCCACATCGAATGCATCAACACGCCAGATACAATCCACAGGATAGTTGATATAACGACGAATGTCTATCGTACATCAGCTTCAACTCCACAGCCATTATTGACAGGCGACAGGAAAAAACATACTGTGTGGAACATCGAGTGGAAGACTTTCTGCGCGCAGTGAAATCCCATATAAACCGCACTCAACGCAATCGTCCTCGCGCTTGAGAAGATCAAGAATCCTAAACGGTATTTTTCGGTTTTGGAGGCCCATGTATGGGTCTTTTGGAGATACTGAAAGGAATCAATACTGAAGAAGAGCTCGGCGATCGAGAGCAGAAACATGATACCGAAGAAGACTCTGAGAGCTTGTCAGTATTTCCTCTAACTCGTGATATATTACGTGGACTTACGGAACATGGGCTGAACTCAGGTAGTTCGATCGACTGCTAGAGCGAGTGTTCCTAGCTGGTCGAGACGAGCGGGAGTGTCCGAACATTTTGAAGGCTTTGGGTTTTATCGAGAAGGTTTGTCAAAAAGGTTGAGAGAGGAAGGCGATTATCTTTACTTTGTCTTTGAAACACGCAACCCTGCCCCTCTACATATATACTCTCGTTTCCAAATTCCTATTCATTATTAACTCCCATGTCATAATACTCCGGGCAGCAAAGAGAGGAAGCCCAGCTCCCAAATACAAGTATCTACCCCGGTTTCACCATGTTAGCCCTCCCATGACCCATAGATATCTCATAATCTTATTTGTGGTAAAATTGAGAAATGCTCAAAATGACGTCGGGTTTTGGGTTCTGGGCTGCCTTGGTTGCTACCCCTGCTCGATTGGACGCGGGCTTGTGAACCCCTGATTTCTGTCACTGTGGCTGAATCCGATCGGATATTATCAGCCTTTTCCTTGGTTCTGAAATTTCTATCATTCAATCAGATAACCCTGTTCTATCCAAACTCAAAAACGGGAATTTCTACTTGCAGGACTATGAGGCGGTAGCTAGTCGTTGCCTCGGTATGAAAATGGACTTCGCCCAGCCCGCTAACCGTTACACTGTATAATAGAGTAGTTTATCTTCTGGACAAATTTGACGTTTCGCTTTCCGCCTCCTATCAGATTTACTTGCAGGTTAGTATCCATGGGCGAAGTTTTTCAGAATAAACTGAGGAATGAGCGGAGGAAGTCTTTTTATTGTGCCAGAATCGCTAGACGTTCACCCTTCTTCCACGAGGCTGAGGGTGAGTTCCACCTTGAGCGCTTTAGGCCTCGTGCAGGAATTTCATGTTAGATCTTGCAACTAGTCAAAATGCTCGGATACGATTCGTCCCTTCTGAGTGATACTTTTTGACGAAATGGGTTCGCCGGGATTGGGCGGCCGTGGTTCGCTTGCTGTACAGTAAAGTCACTTGCTCAGCCTATCTCCTGCAGTATCTTGACAAAGTCGAGGGCCTGAACTTTAAGCAGGTAGCGATTCGTGGGTAATTGTTGGGATGAAGGATGAACGACATTGCCTTAAGACGAGAGGCTCGGGGCTAGCAAAGTTTGACGAGTCAATAACGATGAAGGAAAGCAGATATAGTATGCTATGGTTGGCTTCTAGATCAACCAACCGAACGATTGAGCGAGATGTTATAAACAGAAAGACGAAATTCAAGTAATATTTTAGGACATGTTATTAAGGAAAAGCATGGATGAAGAGAAACAGACTTGAGGAAGTGTCTCGGGACGGAACAAACTTTGTCCGACGTCCACCCCACGTTCCCCATCTCAACCTCAATCTCTCTCCAAATATGTACGGCCCATATGTATTGCAGATGCTTGAGGTCGGGTTGCATCGAGCTCAATGACTTAGCTCCCTTACGATGCGAACCACTTCCCTCGAAACCTGAACGCCAGGCGCGTCCTAGATGGGTGGGCAAGCCTTCCTCCTCCTGACCTTCCCAGCGGCTTCCAGAGAATACTGCAGAGCAAGAGAACCAAGCGATCCACCTTCGGGCTTCGGTGCTTGCAGAAGTGAGGCTCACTCCACACGTTGCATATCAACTTACAACAGACTCTCCGGAGAACGACGGCACCGATCTTTCTCAACCGCTACAGTAGGCCAAAAGCAACTGGACCCGCCCCTGCCGCCGCTATCTTCATCATCGTCATATCAGCCAAAAAGATCCAGCAAGAACAAGGAACGATTCGACAGCCAGAAATTCGCAGAGAAACTCCCTTCAGAGAGCTCGGGCCGTGCCGTTCGCCAGGATCTAATCGAAAAAGTTATCAATCGAGGATTACGGAAAGACAGCCCCTTGACCATATCTAGTCGCTTGAGTAGATAAGCGTTAATGGCTGAATTGCCGCCCCAGTTCGTGGCAATAGATGGTCTTGCGAACTTCAGGGATATCGGTGGGTGGCCTATCGAGGACAAGGATGGCAAAACGATCTCCAGAATTCGGAAAGGAGTCTTCTATCGAGGCCCAGACACTGCGACGGTGACGCCTGTTGGACTGGCAAAACTAAAAGATCTAAACATTGCAACGGACTTTGACTTGCGTTCGAAAGGTCAGATTGCGAAAACTGGTGGACCTAGCGTCCTCGATGGTGTTGAGAGAATCTGGGCACCGGCTTTCCCTGATGAAGAATATTCACCAGAGAAGGCAGCTGCGAGATATGTGCAATATTCGAGTGATGGAACAGAGGCAAGAGCTTTTTCAACTTTTCCTCCTATCTCCAGTTTCAAGTTGAGTTGCTTTTAGTTGTTTGGTCACATGACCTCTTCTCATATTGACCCCGGACTGACCAGGTACAGGGCATTGTTCAGGCTTTCACTGATGTGCTTACACATGGCGCTCCAGCGGCCCGCGCAATACTTCTATATGTTGCCTCTTTGAACCCGGATTCCCCCTCGGCGTTCTACATCCACTGCACCACAGGCAACAATCGCTCAGGCGTCTTCATTGGCGTTATCCTGTCTCTGCTAGGCGTCAAGCCCGAACGTATAGCAGAAGAATACTCCCTCTCAGACATCGGACTCATACCATCTCGAGAAGCCGCTGTTGCTCGACTTATGAAGAGTCCAGTCTTTGCTGGAGATGATGATGGTGGCAGAGCCCGAGCAACGAGGATGGTCGGCGCTAGACCAGAGAGCATGCTAGCTATGCTCGAGATGGTAAATAAGAAGTGGGGTAGTGCTGAGGGATATGTCAAAACAATGGCTGGGCTTACGGATGAGGAGGTCGAGAAGATTAGACGGGTGTTGACAGTCACGGAAGGTGTGACGTCTCGGAAGAGGGCAGGGAGTGCATGGGACACCACGAAGGCCTTTGCAACGAAATTGTGGGATTCTTTCAGTTGACCAACGAGTTCGTGATTACGAAGACAACGCTGGAAGACATCGGTATCAACATTTCCGCGTAGGGTCAGCATTGCATGACTGCATTTCTACGAGAGAGGTCAGGTCTCAGAATACGGGGCTGGGCTTCAAGTTCGCAGTACACCACAGCATTCTCGGAGCAACATTTTTTCAAATTGAAGGAGTTGGCTACCCATCACCAAGACGTCACAATGCTTGAGTGAATGATTGCCATAGTCGACATTTCATTTTCTTCTGTATCAAATCCCACTTGCTTCACAGCCACGGCTATATCAAAACTACGACAAATCATATCACATTTCAGAAAACTTATAGTGGATTCACAAGTCTGAGGCACCGAATACACCAATCACAATAGTGTTTGAGCGTTAGGACAGAAACCCTTAAATTTTTGAGGTTCTCGTGAAGATAAGCAAAGGCAGACAACTCGAGTCTCGAGAACAGCTCTAGCAAAGCGTAAGTCAGGCGGCGAAATCACATTCCCGATTCCTCCCACTTTTGATATGAACTTCCATTGGTACATTCGAAGGATTTATATCCGGATAAAGCAATCGGGGCGGAAAGCACGTACTTGTGGTGGTAGAGTCTCGCGGTATACGCGCCCCGCACGTGATCTCGTCATTCTCATCTTGAATAGCACCATCCACGCCAGCCATACCATCAAGTTAACATGAGAAGCAAGGATCTTCAGGGGCGCTACTGAATCATGAAGCAATTTTTCCTCAGGGCTCAGAAGAGCTGATGAATCCGTACAACAACGTTCCTTACCCCACTTTACGGAAACCAGCAGGGAGGGGTAGGATCAACTATCAAACCGTTGCTGTTACAGTGATGACCCTCCTCAAAATGAATCCAGTTCTCCAAATGATCTCTTTCGTACATCTGATAACATTGGTCTCCCGCCCTTCTGGTGAAAGTCACTAAGATCGAGCCTCTCATCTTTAGTTTCACAATGTCACAAACTCAAGTTAAAACATCCTCTTCAACCGTATTGGGAAAAATACTCCAGTACATGCAAGCGCCAGAAACCACTTATGAGCTTGACTGGGCTGACTTGGCCACTATTGACCTTTCAAAGTTCGATACACCCGGAGGGAAAGAAGAGCTTGCTAAACGGCTTCATACTGCCATCGAACAGATCGGTTGGTTCACTACTCAAACAAATACAACTCTCAGCTAAGATTTCTCAGGATTCTTTTACGTTATCAATTTTCGTCTAAGTCAAGAGGAGGTCGACCGTCAGTTTGCCATTGGCAAGGCATTCTTCAACTTAGACACAGAGGAGAAGTTGAAGTACCGCGCAGATTTGGAGAATGGTGGATACAATGGATACAAGCCGCTTGGACTCCGTGAAATTGCTCCCGGCCAACTCGACAACACGGAGATTTATAACGTACCAAAGTTCATTCCGCAATACGAGCGACCTCACCCAACTCTGATCAAGGACAATTGGGCTGAAATCGAGAAGTTTGGTCGACATATGCACGACAAGGTCGTATCAAAGTTATTGGTTCTTTTTGCCATCATTCTGGAGCTACCAGAAGGTTATTTCTTGACAAAGCATCGGTATTCAGGGAAGAGCGACTGCCATCTCCGCTGCATGAGGTATCATGCCAGAACGCCAGAAGACAATGCAAAGCTGAATAACGTTTGGGTTAAAGGCCACACCGACTTCGGTAGCATGACTCTCCTATTCCGTCAGCCAGTCGCCGCTCTCCAAGTGCGAACTCCCCAGGAGACTTGGAAATACGTCAAACCGTACCCGGCCAGCATCACTGTCAACATCGCTGATTCACTATCCTTCCTTACAAACGGATACTTGAAGAGCAGTATTCACCGTGTTGTAGCACCACCACCAGACCAAGCGCACCTTGACCGACTTGGTGTCCTATACTTCGTCCGACCAGAAGACAATCTTGAACTAAGACCCGTGCTAAGTCTGCTCCTTGAGCGACTTGGCATCCAGAAAGGTACCGAAGGACCAATTTTGACTGCTGGAGAGTGGGTAAAGGCACGAGTTGCAAGGAATGTAAACAAGGCTAGTGACTCGACAAAATTTGGTGTCGAGACGGAGATTATCAAGGGTGTGAAGGCTAAATACTATGACTAGAGTGGATATCAATAATATCATTTCAGTTTGAATAAGAAGAATAGATTGCCTTTTGCAATTTTTTTCATTCGATTTATTATTGCAATGACTGTTGCATCTGCCGTGGCTTGTCAGCAATGTGAAGTGAACAATTTGTCGGCTGTCTTGAGCGCCTCGCTTATTTCAGGGGCTGAAGTCCTGGTTCGACGTCACATCTTCGAGGTATAAATATTTAAGTGTGTTATATCGAGTGATCCTGGGGATCCGTGTTCTCAAGCTAAGTGTCATAGATACCGTTTGAGTTGTGATTTATGGCCATCGTAGCTTCCTCAAATTCCAACTCGAATGAGGAAGGTACGAAGATGTGGGAACCATCCTACCCAGATAACATCCTCGACGAACATGCGGAATTATTGCTTCACACAACATCTGCATCCCCAAGCTTCATTATTGGGTCAACAACATTCCTCACTAGACTGTTGCAGACTTACATAACATCACTTATTCATCTTCACTTGCCAATCCATTGTCCCCCGGGCTATAGGAGGACATTGAAGCAAATCCTTTCTCCAACCGACTCATTCACTCGACATCCAAAGCGGCTTAAGGTAGCTGCATATATGTCTGGACTTCTTCTCGCTTTCCTTAAATCCAAGCAACAAGTCATCTCTATATTCGCATACCGACGTCAACACGATGGAGGGTGCCAATCGTGCCCTGTCAAAGGAGAAGTCCAACCCTCCAAGACTCGATCCCGAGCATGCGTACCTACCAGATAGCGAGTCCAGCACGATCGATCATATCGTACAAGAACATCTAGGTTCCGATCTCCCTGAATTGTCCCGAGAGCCAGTGCGTCGGCATTCTCCGCCAATCAAACAAGAAGAAGAGGAATTATTCGATCAGGTATTCTCTGAGGATGAGCTGGTAGCAAATATTCTGATGAGGCTTAAGGAAGAGCCAGATGATCAAAAAATTTCACCAAGGGATGAGAATGAAACATCTTCCCCAGTGACAATCAAGGAAGAAGAGATCGATCACAAACCTCTACGTCCGAGGATAAAACTGCTAATTTCCTCTGGGA
>Ga0302325_10023292_pt1 | contig 12914 bp, 15 predicted proteins | sample Palsa_T0_2_FD_201948 | JGI IMG/M metagenome (GOLD analysis project Ga0302325, IMG submission 201948) | Peat permafrost microbial communities from Stordalen Mire near Abisko, Sweden - Palsa_T0_2 | ecosystem: Environmental > Terrestrial > Soil > Palsa > Peat permafrost | place: Sweden: Abisko... | reverse complement strand
GAGAGCACAGGACGCAGCGTGGCGAGATGAAGCGTGCGGCAGTTTTCTGATGCGCATTTGGCAGCCCTGGCAGTGCTGGCGGTGACCGTCGGTCTGTCGGTGTGGGCACCGCGCCGTCACCCGGGCCCATGGATCGTCCCGGCCGCACGGACCTTGGCGCTGGTGATCTTCGCCGCTTGGTCGGGGGAATACGTCGCCGACATCGTGCTCGGCACCTGGACGGTTCGCTACACCCTTCCCTTGCAGCTCACCGACGCCGTGTCGGTGGTCGCGATCCTCGCCTTATGGACTCGCCGTCCGCGGCTGATCGAGCTCGTCTACTTCTGGTCGCTGACGGCGACGCTGCAGGCACTGCTGACGCCGGATCTGGCCAACAGCTTCCCGTCCATCTATTACTTCACCTACTTCATCTACCACATCGGAGCGGTGCTCGCAGCCTGCTTCTTGGTGCTCGGCTGCCGCCTGTATCCGAGGCCCGGAGCGGTCAGGCGCGTGTTCCTGACGACGCTCGCGTTCACGGCGCTGGCGGGGCTCGGTGACATCCTCACCGGTGGCAACTACATGTACCTGCGCGAGAAGCCGGCCCATAACTCGTTGCTCAATCTGATGGGGCCGTGGCCCTGGTACATCGCCTCCACCGTCGCGCTCGCGCTCGCCTTGCTGCTGATCGTGAATTGGCTCACCGACTGGATCAAGAGCCTGGATCCTGCGCCGCCGGCTGCCAATCCACTGGACCTGCGACGAGCGTATGGGAGCCGACCGCCCGGCCGATGACCTCGCGCACCGCCCGGGCGGCGCCGATCATGCGCTCAAGATCGATCCCGGTCTGGACTCCCATTTCGTGCAACATCGAGACGAGGTCCTCCGTGGCGATGTTGCCGGTCGCTCCCGGGGGCACCGGGCATCCGCCCAGCTCGGCGAAGCTCGACTCGAACGACGTGCAGCCGGCCTGCAGCGCCGCGAGCACGTTGGCCAATCCCTGGCCGCGAGTGTTGTGGAAGTGCGCGGTCAGCTCGCAGCCGGGAAGCTCCAGGGCCGCGCGGGCGAAGAACTCGCGGACCTGCACCGGGTTCGCCATGCCGGTGGTGTCGCCGAAGCCGATCTCCTGCGCGCCAGCGCTGCGCAGCCGCCGGGCGATCGCGAACACGCGCTCGGGCGGAACGCGGCCCTCGTACGGACAGCCAAAGCTCGTGGCGATCACCGCTTCGGCGCGCAGGCCCTCCACCCGGGCGCGGCCAATCACGTCCTCGAGTCCGGTCAACGACTCATCGATGGAGCGATTGACGTTGTGACGATTGTGGGTCTCGCTGGCGCTCAGGAAGCAGCTGACGTCGGTGAAGCGGTCGCGTAGCGCGAGCGCATTCTCGAGACCGCGTGAATTGGGAATCAGCACCGTGACGGCAACGCCTGCAGGTACGTCGATGCGCCGCAGCACCCCCGAACCGTCGGCCAGCTGCGGGATCACGTCGGCGCGCACGAACGAGGTCACCTCGAGTCGCCGGAGCCCGGTTCGCGCCAGCAGGTCGATCAGCCGCACCTTGTCGTCGGTGGCGATGATCTCGCGCTCGTTCTGAAAGCCGTCGCGCGGGCCGACCTCACGAACCTCCACCGCGCCAGGCAGACGACTGGTCATATCCTGCGGGGCGGCGAGAGAGCGGTCAGCGGCTCAAAATGCTTCTTCGGGATGCTTCTCTTCCCAACGCAGTGCGGCTGCATCGGCGGCCGCGGAATGCCGAACCGGCTGCTTGCCCGCCCGCGCCGCGAGTCGCGTCATCGTGTCCAAGGTGCCTGATGCCTGCCACACCGCCGTCACCTGGCCATCCCGAAAATGCAGCAAGGCCATCCCTTCGATCTTCCTCCCGCCGCTCGCCACCGGCGAGCCATAGAAATCCTGCGCTTGGATCCCCGAGAGTGTGTACCGAGCGGCGAGCCGGTCGCCGCTGGCGACGGTCTCGTCGACGCTGAGATGGGCATCCGGGAACGCCGCCCACAGCTGCGAGTAGAAGCTGCGCGCGCCTTCGCGACCTTCGACGCCCCTCGGATAACCGTGGAGCACGACATCTGGCGCGTAGAGATCGAGGTAGCGCTCGCGGCTGGCGGGATCGTTGAACGCGGCCACAGCCCGACGTAGGGTTGCTTCGTTGGCTTCCGACATATGCCCTTCCTCCATTTGTTCTTCACGCCATCCTGAGGCTCACCGAACGCAATGCCCGGCTCAGCCGAGACGGGCAACGTGGCACTCGCGTTTCCCAGGATCAGGTTTCACAGACTACTTCGGCCGTCCCTTCGGTCGTGCGCCGGCCCTCGGTGTTCTCGGTCCACAGCTCCAGCGAGACGATACGTCTCCCCGGCTCCTGGCTGACGGCCACGACCCTCCCCCGGCAGGTGATGATCTCGCCGAGGCGGTCCATGCCGCGGTAGCTGGCCGAGATGCGTCGCACAAAGCCCTGATGCCCAAGCCAATCGGACACGAGCTGACCGAGCGCGGCATACTTGAACCGGCCGTGGACGAGGTTCGCACCGATCTCTTGCGCCTGCGGGAAGTCGGGATCGTAGTGCAGGGGGTTGAAGTCGCCCGAGCCCGCTGCGTACTTGACCAGCTGCTCGCGGTCAGGCTGCTTGATCAGCGCTGGAAGCTCGTCCCCGACCTCGCACCGGGCGATGTTCGCCATGGTGATTGTCAGCTCTCGTAGAAGACGTAGTGAGAGCGCTCGCGGGCCACAGTCTCACCGGCCTGATCACGGTAGGTGGCTTCCCGGCTGACGATCAGCATCGTGCCCAGGGAACGACTCTGCCTGACCTTCAGATCGAGCAGCCGGTCAGTGACACTCAGCGTCTCGCCGGCGTGGAGCGGGCGTTCGTAGATGGCCTCGGTGCCGCCGTCCAGAACTCGGGTGAACCCGTACCGCGGGCGCGGCCCGCTGCCCCGGGGGACCGAAAACACCGGATCGGCATACCCGGGCAGATAGACGGGAGTGCCCAGGTAACCCGGCGGGGCAGGTAGCTGCTCGCATCCAGCCGTCGCGGCCGCGTCACGGTCGTAGTAGACCGGGTCCTGATACCCGACGCCGCGGGCGAACGCGCGGATGCCGGTGGTCGTGACTTCATACGGCCACGCCGCCGACTCGACGCCAAGCTCCGCCTGCATCTCGTTGGTGATCACGAAGTCCATGGCGTGCGAGGCATCTCCCGGAGGTCGGCGGAAAACGATACGCGGAAGCGAAGGACGGCGTGAGCGCGCGGCGAATAATGTGTGCGCCATGACCGGCCGGGTCAACAAGAACCTCGTGCTGGCCGCGATGGTGTTTGCGGTCGCGATGACGTTCATCGACCAGACGATCGTCGTGATCGCGATTCCCTCCCTGCAGAAGGATCTGTCGATCTCGGCGGCCGGCTCGCAGTGGATCGTCAACGGCTACCTCCTGTCGTTGTCGGCGCTGTTCGCGTTCGGCGGCAAGCTCGGCGATGTGCTCGGACGACGGAACATGGTCGTCGTGGGTGTGATCGGCTTTGCGCTCGCGTCCGCGTGCTGCGGGTTCACGCCGACGGGCAGCATCGCCGAGGCGTGGATCATCACCTTCCGGGTGATCCAGGGCGCGGCGGCCGCGCTGATGTTTCCGGCCGCCGTCGCCATCGTCGTCGCGTCATTCCCGATTCGCGAGCGGGGCAAGGCGATGGCCATCTTCTTCGGGATCACGGGCGGCCTGACCGCGATCGGCCCGCTGGCGGGCGGTTACCTCACCCAGTGGACCTGGCGGGCAATCTTCTGGATCAACATCCCTGTGGCGATCATCGCCCTGATCCTGATTTGGCAGTCCCAACCGGACAACGAGAAGCACCCCGCGAAGCTCGACTACCGCGGCGCGGTGCTGATCACCGGGGCGATGGGATTGACCGTGCTGGGGTTCGAGCAGTCGAGCGTGTGGGGGTGGGGCAGCATCTCGACATGGGCCTGCATCGTCATCGGGCTGCTGCTGATGGTCGGGTTCGTCGGGTGGGAACTGAGAACGCCCGAGCCACTGCTGCGCTTGCATATCTTCCGTGACCGCGGCTTCTCGGTGGAGACCATCGTGCTCGGTCTGATGTCGGTCGTGTTCGTGCCGTACTTCTTCTTCGCCAGTGTGTACGCGCAGCTGTCGCTCGGAGAGAGTCCCACCAACGCGGGCCTCTACCTGCTGTATTTCTTCCTCGGGTTCGTGATCGCGTCTCAGATCGGCGGGCGAGTCCTCGACGCCCGGGGCGCCCGACCTGCGGTCGTGTTCGGCAGCGCGCTGGCCGCCGTGGGGTTCTACCTGCTGGCCGGGAAGCTGAGCAACCTGTCGTTGGGCGCGCAGTGGGTCTACATCATGATCGCCGGCGGTGGCGTGGGCCTGATGCTCAGTCCGGCCAGCACCGATGCGGTCAACCGCGCGCCGAGCACCAGTTACAGCGAGGTGACCGGTATCACCCAAACCTCGCGGAACTTTGGGGCCAGCTTCGGCCTCGCGGTTCTCGGAGCCGTCCTGATCAGCCAGAACAAGACCAACATCACGGCCGCTCTGACCAAGCACGGAGTTCCGAAGACCGCGGCCCAGAAACTTGCAGCGTCATTCGGATCCTCGAGTACCGGGTCCAGCGCCGGCTCGCATCAGCCGTCCGCGCTGGTCCACGACGTCCAGGCCGCGTTCGCTCTGTCAACCCAGACCGTCTTCTACATCATGGCCGGCGTGATGGCCGCCACGTTCCTGGTCGCCATCCTCTGGCTTCCCCGCGGCCGGGTGCAGGCGCCAGCGGAGTCCGAGGTCCCGGACGCCGCCGCACCGGTTCAGGCCGCCCGCTCTGCCTGAGTGGCCTGCACGCTCAAGCCGGTCGGAGCCGAGGGCGATCAGCGGGGCGCTAGGTGGCCGGGCTCGGCACCGGATTGGTGGTGGCCCGCGGGCTGCGGCTCGGCTCGAGCCGTAACGCCAGGAACAGCATCAGCAGGCCGTAGATGATCACCACGATGCCGATGATCAGCACCAGCGGCCCGATGAAGTTGATCTTCGAGGTCGAGACCAGGTGGTCGTAGTGGCCTCGCTGGGTCTCCAGCACGGGGATGAGGTCCGAGCTGAAATACGTACCGACGGCTGGGACAGTCCTGATCGGCGTGCCGTTGAAGCGGGTGAAGCCGGCGGTGCCGGGCACGTTATTCCACGCACTCGTGACCGGTTGGGCGTTCAGGACGGTCGGCGCCAGGTCGGGGATCAGCGGCAGCACGGCCGGGGTCAGGAAGCCGACCAGACTGGGTAGCTCGGCGGTCACCGACGAGAGCGGGATCGCCTCCAACAACGCCGTCGTGTGCGGGAAGTTCTTTTGCAGCGCGGCGAGGACCGCGGCCTGCGAGAGCCCGGTCTTCTGGGAAACGAAGGCGATCAACTTCGGCACCTCGGCCGCCGCCCCGCCCTGGGCGGTCATGATCGGATCCTCGGTCTTGATGATCGACTGGACCATGTTGATCCCGGCGCGATCGCCGGCCACGCGCGCGGCCGTATTGGCTGGGCGCAGCCCATCGAGCAGTTTCTGCCCGTTGCTCGTCCTCGGGACCAGCGACAGAATAACCACGAGCGCGACCACGACAACACCGACGGCGATGACCACCGACGCGCCCCCGATATTCAACCCGCGCGAGGGCGGGTTTCTCAGGTTCAGCACGATCATCAGCCCGGCGAACAGGATCACCACGACGCCGATCCCCAAGATGAGCGGCGCGATCCAATTGACCGACGAGGTCCCATCGAGGCTGGCGTAATTGTTCTGCTGGCGCGCCAACAGCGGGATCAGATCGGATTGGAAGTACGTCCTCAGCTGAGGCACGCTCTGGACCGGAGTGCCGTTGAACCGCGTGAGGCCGTCGATGCCCTTGATGTGCTCCCATCCGCCGGTGACGGTCGGCAGGTTGGTGATCGCCTGGGTGAGATGAGGGAAGTTCGTCTGCAGCGCTGCCAGCAATTGGGCCTGCGACACGTGAAGCGTCTTTTCCAGGAACGCGAGCAGGCCGGGTATCTCGGCGGTTACCGAGGACAGGGGAATCGCCTGCAGTAGCGCGGTCGTGTGCGGGAAGTCCTTCTGCATCAGGGCGAGCGCCGCAGCGGGCGTGATGTGCTCCTTGTTGGCGACGTAGGCCACGACCGCCGGGACCTCAGCCGCGCCGCCTCCCTGCGGAGTCACGATTCCCGCCGCCATGTTGACGTTCTGGGACAGGATGTTGATGCCGGCCTTATCGCCGGCAATGCGCTCCGAGGTGAAGGCGGGTCTGGCCGCGTTGAGGACCTTCTGACCGTCGCTCAGGCGCGAGATGAGCCCCAGGCCGAGGACGAGGGTGACGACCAGGATGCCCACCACAAGCACGATGACCCACTGCAGCACTGCGGACCGATTCGCGCTCCGAGCTGGCATCACCTTCTCCTCCTCACCGATTGAACGGAGCAGTCTAAGGCTCTGGCCGCGCCGATGGATGTCAATTTTTCGCTCCGCGCCCCGCGGCTGCATCGATGTCGGCGGCGACCGATCGCCATAACGTCACGTGCACGGCTGGCCGCACGCGCAACGAGGTCGTGCCGGCGCGGCCGGTCGAGATCGCGTGGGTCGCCTCAGATGTCGTGGCGAACCGCTGCAGCGAGAGCGCGGCCGGCAGCGCGCGGCCGAGGCCCAGCGTGCTCGCGTGCCAAATCTCCAGGATCGGGGTCCCGCGCACATCGAGCCTGACGAGCGCGCGGCGGCGCACCTCCTCGACCACGGAGTGGGCGAGGGTGAGGATGATCCCCTCGCCGGCCGCGGCCGCGGCGATCGCCGCAGCGTGACTCGTGTAGGCGGCGAGGTCCTTCGGCTCAAGGCCGCCACGGGCGAAGAACAGCCCGGCGCCCATTGTCGGGTCGAGGCCAGGGGGGCCGATCAGCCAGCGCTGGTCGCCCAGCGAAGCGGGGGAAATGTTCCTGCGCCCCGCCAGCGGATGGCCGGGCGCCGCGACGACGAGCAGCCGGGCGCGCAGGAACGGAACGGTGGCGATCGTCGCCGAGCGCTCGGGCGCCGGCGGGGGGCCGAGCGCGATGTCGGCGCGGCGGTGCTCAAGCAGATCGGCGAACGACGCCCCGCCGATCGACTCGACCGTGAGCTCCAGGCCGGCGTTCCGCGCTGTGAACGCTTCGATCAGCGGACCGATGTGCTCGGCCACGATGTTGGTCGCGGCGATCTGCACCACGCGCGATTGACCGGGCGAGTCCTGGACCGAGCGGCGCGCCTGCTCGGCTAGGCCGAGGATCTCCCCGGCAAGCACGGCCAGGCGGCGCCCGCCATCGGTCAGCGCGATGCCCCGTCCATCGCGAACGAACAACTCATCGCCGAGCTCCTTGCGCAACGCGGCGACCGCGACTGACACGGCCGGTTCAGTCACCTCGAGCTCAGCCGCGGCCGCCTTCACCGAACCGTGGCGCGCCACCAGCACGAAGGACTTCAGCTGGGCAAGGGTCATGGGCTACGCGATCCTTAAGTTCGGTTGACGCGCCAAGATAACAGCGGCAAAGTGCTACACAGGGAGGCGAGGTCCTCGGGCGCGTCGCTTACTGGCTCTGTTCAAGGTCGTCGAGGGGAACGATTCCGTGCAGGTTCCAGCACCTTTCGAGTATGAGCGTGCGACGAGCGTTGACCATGCGCTCGAGCTGCTGGCTCGCCTCGGGCGCGAGGCACGTCTACTGGCGGGAGGCCACTCGTTGCTGCCGATGATGAAGCTGCGCCTGGCCGCGCCCGAGTATCTGATCGACCTCGACGGACTGGCCGGCGAGCTCGGCTACATACGCGAGGAAGATGGCGAGGTTCGAATCGGCGCCATGACCCGCCATCGGGAGCTGCTCGAGTCCGACTTGCTCGCCGTGCGGCTGGCCATCTTCAACGACGCCGAGCGGGTCATCGCCGATCCGGTGGTCCGCAACCGGGGGACGATCGGTGGCGCGTTGTGCCAGGCGGATCCAGCCGAGGATCTCAGTGCGGTGTGCGCCGCGGTCGACGCGCGGATGGTGATCCGAGGGCCAGCCGGACAGCGCGTCCTGGATATGCACGAGTTCTACCGAGGGCCATACGCAACTGCGGTGTCTGACGGCGAGATGCTGGTCGAGATCCGCGTGCCGCTGCGCCAGGCCTCAGGTTGTGCCTACGAGAAGGTCGAGCGCCGGGGCGGGGACTGGGCGGTGGCCGCGGCGGCAGCGTCGGTGTCGCTGTCGGACGGGAACATCTCTCGCGCCGGGATCGCGTTGACGGCTGTGGGCGGGGAGGTCACCTCGACGGTGGCCGAGCAGGCGCTCGCCGGTCAACCACCGTCGGATGAGCTGTTCGCCGAGGCGGGCCGGCTCGCCGCTGCGGCGTGTTCCCCGGCCAGCGATCAGCGCGGGTCGGCTGAGTACAAGCGGCACGCCGTCGGGGTGCTGACCCTGCGCGCGTTGCAACGGGCGACCGCGCGGGCGCTACTGGAGCGGCAGTAGTGCAGGTCACCGTGTCAGTGAACAACGAGGAGTACACCCGGTATGTCGAGCCGAGGCTGTTACTGGTGCATTTCCTACGCGACGAACTCGACCTCACCGGCACTCACTGGGGCTGTGACACGTCAAACTGTGGCACCTGCGTCGTGTTGATGGATGGCGAACCGGTCAAGTCGTGCACGGTGCTGGCGGCCACCGCGGCCGGTCACGAGATCCGGACCGTCGAGGGCCTCGAACTCGACGGTGTGCTCGACCCCGTGCAGCAGGGGTTCACCGAGGAGCATGGCTTGCAGTGCGGCTTCTGCACATCGGGGATGATGCTGACCGCCCGCGCACTGCTTGACCGCAATCCCGATCCCACCAACCAGGAGATCCGCGAGGCGATCTCGGGCCAGATCTGTCGCTGCACCGGCTATGCGACGATCGTTCGCTCGATTCGCTGGGCGGCTGCACATGCGACTGAGGAGATGCCCGGCTCATGACCGCCCCCGCGAATCCGACCCAGGCCGGCCACTGATGGCCACCGTCGAGGACCGCCCGATCGGGTTTGGCCGCCTGAAGCGCAAGGAGGATGCGCGGTTCATCCGGGGACAGGGTACGTTCGTCGATGACGTGAAGCGGCCGGGCATGCTGCACGGGGCGCTGCTGCGCAGCCCGATCGCCCACGGGCGGATCGTGTCCATCGACACCTCCGCGGCCCTGGCCCACCCGAAGGTTCACGCGGTGATCACCGGGAAGGACCTGGAGGCTCAGGGGCTCGCGTGGATGCCAACGATGTCGCAGGACACGCAGGCGGTGCTGGCCACCGACAAGGTTCGGTTCCAGGGCCAGGAGATCGCCTTCGTGATCGCAGACGATCATTATTCGGCCCGGGACGCGCTCGAACTGATTGACGTCGACTACGACACCCTGCCGGCGGTCGTCAACGCTCGGACTGCACTCGATCCGGACGTCCCGGTGATCCGGGACGACAAGCCAGGCCAGCGCAACAACCACATCTTTGACTGGGAGTCAGGCGACCGAGTCGCCACCGACGCGGTATTCGCACGCGCCGACGTGGTGGTCGAGCAGGACATGCTCTATCCGCGGGTGCACCCGGCTCCAATGGAGACGTGTGGCGCGATCGCCGATTTCGACCAGACCACGGGCAAGCTGGCGCTGTGGTGCACAACCCAGGCTCCGCACGCCCACCGGACGCTGTACGCGCTCCTGACCGGGCTGCCGGAGCACAAGATCCGCGTGATCTCACCCGACATCGGCGGCGGCTTCGGCAACAAGGTGCCGGTGTACCCGGGATATGTGTGCGCGATCGTTGGCTCGATCGCCACCGGGAGGCCGGTCAAGTGGATGGAGGACCGTTCGGAGAACCTGATGTCGACCGGCTTCGCCCGTGACTACGTGATGAAGGGTGCCATCGCCGCCACGCAGGAGGGCAAGATCCTGGGCGTCCGCGTCGAGGTGATCGCTGACCACGGCGCGTTCAACGCGAGCGCCCAGCCGACCAAGTACCCAGCCGGGTTCTTCCACGTGTTCACCGGCTCCTACGACCTCGAGGCGGCGCACTGCCACGTCCGGGGCGTCTACACCAACAAGGCCCCTGGCGGTGTCGCCTACGCGTGCTCGTTCCGGGTGACCGAGGCGGTGTACCTGGTGGAGCGCATGGTCGACTGTCTGGCCGACGAGCTCGGCATGGATCCGGCGGAGCTGCGGCTGAAGAACCTGATCCGCCCCGACCAGTTCCCATATCAGTGCAAAACCGGCTGGGTGTACGACTCGGGCGACTACGAGAACACGCTGCGCAAGGCGCTGGCCAAGATCGGTTACGACGAGCTGCGCCGCGAACAGGCAGAGAAGCGCGACCGCGGCGAGCTGATGGGCATCGGCGTCGGCTTCTTCACCGAGGCGGTCGGCGCCGGACCGCGCAAGCACATGGACATCCTCGGCCTGGGCATGGCCGACGGCGCCGTGCTCCGTGTGCACCCGACCGGCACCGCCCAGCTCGCGATCAGCGTCCAGACCCAGGGCCAGGGTCACGAGACGACCTTCGCACAGATCGTCGCCGAGGAGCTCGGGATTCCGCCGGAGAACATCGACGTCGTTCACGGCGACACCGAGTTGACGCCGTTCGGCCTCGGTACCTATGGCTCGCGCTCCACCCCGGTCAGCGGGGCGGCCACCGCGCTCGTGGCCCGCAAGGTGCGCGATCGCGCCCGCATCGTCGCCGGGGCGATGCTCGAGGTATCGCCGGAGGACCTCGCGTGGGTGAAAGGCCGGTGGCACGTCAAGGGCGACCCGGAAAAGGGCGCGACGATCCAGCAGATCGCGATGGCCGCTCATGGCTCGGTGGATCTGCCCGAGGGAATCGAAGCGGGGCTCGACGCGGAGACGGTGTACAACCCGCCGAACCTGACCTTCCCGTTCGGCGCCTACATCTGCGTCGTCGACATCGACCCGGGCACCGCCAAGGTGACCGTGCGACGGTTCCTGGCGGTCGACGACTGCGGCACCCGGATCAATCCGATGATCATCGAGGGCCAGGTTCACGGCGGGCTTACCGATGGCGTCGGCATGGCGCTGATGGAGCTGATCGCCTTCGACGAGGAGGGCAACTGCCTTGGCGGGTCGTTGATGGATTACCTGATCCCCACCGCGCGCGAGGTCCCGGACTGGGAGACCGACCACACCGTGACCCCGTCGCCGCACCACCCGATCGGGGCCAAGGGGATCGGCGAGTCCGCGACCGTCGGCTCGCCGCCGACGATCGTCAACGCCGTCTGTGATGCGCTCAAGCCCTATGGCGTGCGGCACATGGACATGCCGTGCACGCCCTCACGCGTCTGGGACGCGATGCGCGGAGCGGCCAAGCCGCCGCAATGAGCTCCCCGGCAAACCTACCCAAAGCGAATCATCGTTTGGCCTAAGCGATCGCTTAGGTCAAGTTGACGGGGGCAGCTACCATCGGCACAGTGGTAGTTAGTGGGAGGCCGCCAAGCGCGACGCGCTGTGCGGTCCTTCTTTCGGGTCGAGCAAGGAGAGAACCAGATGACCAGACGGGCGGGTGTCCCGGCCTCCGACAGCCAGGGGGCGGGGTGTTGACGCCGTTGGCCGCGTCCACCACCGGATGGACGGTCGGGATCATCCTCGGCGTCGTCGTCATCGCGGTGGCTGCCGTAATCGTGATCGTGATCGTGGCGCTGGCGATCCGGATCGCCAAGCAAGCCAAGACGTCCGAGCAGGCGGTCGAGGTGGTGCGCCAGCAGACGGCTGAGCTCGGTGGGATCGCACGGATCAATGACTCGGGCGTGCGGATTCTGCACGCCGCGCGGTCGCTGCGAAAGGTGGCGGTCGGAAAATGACCCTGTCAATAGCGGCAATCTCTGGAAACACCTACTGGGCCATCGCCCTCGGGATCGGATTCGGCGCGGCAGTGGTCGTCGCGATTCTGCTCACCGTGCTGCTGTCGTCGGTCGACAGCATCGAGAAGTCGGTCGCCGGCCTGCTCGAGACTGCCGGCAAGGTCGGCGCAAACACGGCAAACATCCCCCAGCTCGAGGCCACGGCGCCCGTGCTGTCACTGATCGTGGAGGAAGCTGTGGTCCAAGACGGCTACATGAACGCGCTCACCGACGGGTACGGCGGAGCATGAGCAGCGCACACGTATTGATCCTGCTGAGCGTCGTGCTGGCAGTCGGTGTGATCCTCGTATTGGCCGTGGCGCTGATCGAGGTTCGCCGAGGTCTGACCAGGATCTCGGAAGGTCTGGCCACGCTTGCGACTGCCCTGGAGGGCGTTGAATCGGAGCACCTCCGTCCACTCGAGGGCGCCGTGAAGGCGATCAATGGGCAGTTCGACATCATCCTGGGGGCACTTCCGGGGATCGCCAGCAAGGCCGCGATCGTGGCCGACAGGAGGCCGCGATGATCCTCTGGTGGATCGGAGACGCCGTCCTGCTCCTGGTGGTTCTTCCGGTCGTCGTCTACCTGCTCCGCGGTGTGCTGAACGCGGCCACGAGCATCGTGCCCAGCGTCCGAGAGATCGCGAAGGTCGCGGCGGCGGGCTCCAAGGACCTTGACGCCGCGGCGCTACTGCTGACGACACAGGACCAGGTCACCCAGACGGTCGCGGGGGTCGCCAACTACGGCGGCTCCCTTGACGTGATCCTCGACGACGCGGAATAGGAGAGACGATGCCTGCAGTAGCAATCGTGATGATCCTGGGCGTTCTGCTGATCGTCCTAGCCCTCGTCTACTACCTCGTTTCGACGATCCTGCAGCTGCGCAAGATCACGACGGGCCTCGACGAGGTGATCGCCGGCGTGAGCGAGATCGTGGAGAAGAGCGCCCCGGTCAACGACGTGGTCACGACGATCAATCAGCAACTCGACGCGGGCGTCGATCTGCTCGAGGGTCTGCTGGTCAAGAAGGCCGG
>Ga0302325_10023290_pt1 | contig 12915 bp, 8 predicted proteins | sample Palsa_T0_2_FD_201948 | JGI IMG/M metagenome (GOLD analysis project Ga0302325, IMG submission 201948) | Peat permafrost microbial communities from Stordalen Mire near Abisko, Sweden - Palsa_T0_2 | ecosystem: Environmental > Terrestrial > Soil > Palsa > Peat permafrost | place: Sweden: Abisko... | reverse complement strand
CCGCTGTTCACGTCGAAGTGGATATTGATCTGTTCATACGCCTGGTCGTACGTGAACGACGGTGTGATCTTGCCGAGGAAGAGACCATTCGATTCCATCAGGCGTTTTTGCGCTGCCTCCGCTTCGTTCATTTTGGCCTCGTTGAAGGGCTGCCCGAGATCGAGGTTGGAAGCATTCTCCAATTGTCCGGCGCGCGGCGGGCTATTGATTTTCCCCTTGGCTGTGACGGCGCCGATGAACCAACTGTTCTTGGTCAGGAAGCGCACGATCACCCCGTCTTTTCCTCCCTGGCTGTACGGCTCTACATCAACCTGGATATCGGAATAGCGGCCAGTGGCGAAAAGCCGCTCGATGCTGGCGCGCACTTCGGCCAGGCGCAGGGGCTGGTCGGGTTTCAGAGGGAGCATGTCGTGCAGATCGGAAGCGTCCAGCGGCTGCTCTTTGGGGGCGAACTGAATGGCGAGGATCTGTTTGCCCTCGTACTTTTGCGCCTGCCCAAAAAGGGTGGCGGGGGAGATCAACAGCAGCGGAATGGCGCAAAAATAGGGGGCGAGCGTCAGGCGCACCATCCTCATGATAACGTAAGCGCTTCAAAGCAATTCTGTTACCATCGGGGACATGAACGCGGCGGAACGCCTGCGTTATTCGCGGCAGATTCTGTTTCCGGGAATCGGAGAAAAAGGGCAGGAAGCGCTGCTGGCGTCGCACGCCGTAGTGGTGGGATGTGGCGCGCTGGGCAGTTTTCATGCGGCCGCGTTGGCGCGGGCGGGCGTTGGACGGCTGACGATTATCGACCGCGACTACGTCGAGCCGAGCAATCTGCATCGCCAGTGGTTGTTTGAAGAGAACGACGCCGCGGAGTCGCTCCCTAAGGCTGCGGCGGCCGCAAGGCGCATCGCGGCCATTAATTCGGCGGTGGAAGTTTGCGGAATTGTGGCCGATTTGACGGCTCGCAATGCGGAAGAGTTGCTCGGCGGGGCCGGCGTCATTCTCGATGGCACGGATAACTTCGACGCTCGTTATCTGGTGAACGATTTCGCGGTGAGCAGCGGGATTCCGTGGATTTATGGAGCGGCCGTGGGCAGTTACGGCCTCGCCATGCCTGTGATTCCGGGGCACACTGCGTGCCTGCGCTGCGTCTATCCCAACCCGCCCGCGGGCGTGCAGCCCACCTGTGAGACGGCTGGCGTATTGAACGTTATCATCTCCGCGGTGGCGTCGATTCAGGTGGCCGATGCGTTAAAGATACTGTGTGGCTGCGTCTCACAGGTGCAGCCGCAAATCACCAGGATGGATCTTTGGTACGGCGGGATACGGCAGATCGACACGCCGCCTCGCGATCCGGATTGTCCCACGTGTGGGCGGCGGGAGTTTTCGTACCTTGAGGAGCGCCGACGTCCGCCGGCCACACTGTGCGGCCGGAATGCCGTGCAGGTGCAAGAGCGCGAGCGTCCGCTCGATCTGGCGGAGTTAAAGGAAAGGCTCGCGCCGCTGGGCGAAGTGCGCGCGAATGAGTTCGCGCTGCGTTTCCGCGTCGAGCCGTACGAGATGACGATCTTTCCGGACGGGCGGGCGATCGTCAAGGGCACGAGCGACGAAGGTGTGGCGCGGAGTTTGTACGCCCGGTATGTAGGGAATTGAACTGCGCTTTGGGCAAAAAGATTATGGGCCACCGATAAATACCGATGAACACCGATAAAACAAATTGAAGCCCTTTGTTATCGGTGTTCATCGTGGCCATTGTCTTTCGCCCACTTCCGCACGCGCAGCGCCCGCAGCGTATTCCAGCGACTTTCGCGCCCCTTCGTCTCCATGACGAAAAACGTCTTGCCCGGGTAAACATCCTCCAACAGCCACAAACCCTCCGCCGTCCGCTTCTTCTCGATCAATTCCAGTGCGTCCGAGAGGCGTTCGTCCCACCGCGCCCCGCTCGCGCGGAAATAATCGAGCCCTCGCAGAATGTCGAAGTGCCAATGCGGAGGGAAGGCCAGCCGCGTCATCGCCGCCTTTACCACTTTTCCCGTGCGGTGGGACTTAAAAAGACGGTGCACCAACAGAAATTCCCGCCCGCGAGCCTGCGCTTCCCGCACGGCTTGCGCGCGATCGGGGCGCAAGCGCTCATACTCCAGCAACGCCTCAAGCGCCAAGATGGTGGTGTGAAAGGACCCGTGAGTGGCGCTGCCGTAGCCTCCCGTGAAGCGGCAATTCCACCCGCCATCCGCCATTTGCCGGACGAGAACGTGCTCCGCCAGACGATCGACACGCGCATCTTCCAATTGAAACCAACAGACCAGAGCCAGCGCCATGCTGGAAATGCACGTCTCGCTGCGCTCCATCCGGCGCGCGTAGAAATTGATGCCGCCGTCCGTCCAGAAGCCCGAATCGAGCAGCACCCGGCACGCACGCAGCGCTTGCGGATGCCGCGCCGGCAGACCGATGGCGCGTAATAAAAGCAGAGTGTAAGTAGTGGACGTCCACTTGGGAGTGTAGTCGCCCCTGGCCCAACGGCCATCGGCATCCTGTAGTTTCAGCAGACGCGCTCCCCAGCCCTCCGTGGCAACCCGCCACTGTTCCCGCCCCACAGTCCGGCCCGAGCCCTTCAGGTCGCGCATTGTCTGCCACCGGATGGCCGGATCGCCGTCCAAAAGCCACTCCAGCACCGAGTCCGTCATCGTGGAACATTTTACTTCAGCGACCGGACGCACCTGAGGTCGAAGCTATAATAGGAGCGTGCCGAAAGCCAAGGATCTTGAACTGCGCCTGCAAAGGACCGAACAGCAGCTGCGCCTGTTTCAGAAGATCAGCCGCTTCATGGTTCGCGAGTTGAGCCTGCAGGAAGTGCTCCAGGGCGTAGTTTCGCTGGTGGTGGAGTTTACACAGTGCGATTCCTGCCTAGTCTATCTGCTGGATGGCGAGGATCTGGTGCTCTGCGCGTCCAACACTCCGCATCCTTCCACCATCGGTAAGGTGCGCATGCGTTCCAACGAGGGTCTGACAGGATGGGTGGCGCGCGAACGCCGTCTGCTGGCCATCTCCCGCGATGCCTACAAAGACCCCCGCTTCAAGAAATTCGGCGAACTGGAAGAAGATACCTTCGAAGCGTTCCTTTCCGCCCCGCTGATTGCCCGTAATCGAGTGGTCGGCGTGATGAACGTCCAGCACCGCATCCCACATCAGCATACTGGCGGCGAAATGGAAGTGCTGACTACCGTGGGTGAGCAGATCGGCTGCGTGCTGGTGCTGGCGCGCATGGCCCCCACGGCGGTAGAGACGGCCAATCACGTGGAACTGGTGCTTTCCTCCGGCCCGCTTTCAATGAAACAATAGGAGCAGTGTGAATTTACTTTCGGCTCGGCCGATCCTGGGGCTGTGTCTACTGGCGGCCGGTGTGGCGCCACTGAGCGCTCAGCAGTGGCAAATACAATATTTTTACGACCACCCGAAATCCACCTTCATCATCTGCGACATGCAGTTTCCATCGGCCCGGCGCGGGGTGGCAGTGGGCGTCATCCGCGATGCGAAACGCGAAGAACCGAGCGCGGTGGTAACTGCCGATGGCGGGCTCAACTGGCAGACCGTCCCATTAAAAGAACCGCCCGTGTCGCTGTTTTTCCTGAACGAGAATCTGGGATGGATGGTCACTACCAAAGGTCTCTGGCAGACCGTCGAGGCCGGCAGGAGTTGGACCAAGCTTCCGAAACTGCCCACCGAGATCTTCCGCGTGTACTTCCTGGATGAAAAGCACGGATGGGCGATCGGGCCGAAAAAGACCGCCCTCGAGACGCTTGACGGAGGCCAGACCTGGGTCGCTCTAGGCGCGGCAGTGCCGGAGGATAGCGAAGACATAAACTACAGCTCCTATACCTGGATCGCCTTCGCAACCCCTCGCAATGGATTGATCACCGGGTGGAATATCCCGCCCCGCCGGTTCGAGCCCGCCTTGCCCAATTGGATGGATCCCGAGACGGCCGTCCGACAGCGCGAGACGCCGCATCTTTCCTTCACTCTGAATACTTCAGATGCCGGCGCCACTTGGGCCTCCGCGTCAGCCTCGTTGTTCGGGATTATCTCCCGCGTGCGCTTCGCGCCGGATGGCAAGGGCTTGGAACTGATGCGGTACAGCGAGACGTTCCGCTACCCCAGTGAAGTCTACGGCATCGAGTGGCCCGGCGGGAAAACGCACACGGTCTTCCGGGACGCCAAACTCGACGTCACCGACATCTGGTTGGCTTCCGACGGTACGGCATATCTCTCGGGCACCGCCGTTCGCGGAAAAATGCGCGGCGTTATTCCGGATAAGGTACAGGTGCTGACCAGCAAAGATTTCGAGCATTGGACGCCGATGCCCGTCGACTACCACGCGAACGCGACGGCCACCGTTATGTCCGCATCGGATGACGATCATCTATGGATGGCGACCGATACCGGGATGATTCTCAAGCTGGTGCGGTAAAGCGGTTTGCGGGGCGGACTCGCATAGGCGCTACGTCCCGGGAGCCTGAAGTCGTTCCGCCGTTACGGATCCACCCAGGTGGAAAATCAGGCTCCTCTCCAATTCAGCAAACACCCCGAATCATTTGCCGCCTGGAGTGGCGTCGTGGTGTCAATGGAATTTCATGCCACGGGCTCGGAGGTCATCCAGCATCGTTAATTAGGTCGCGCGGACTGCGGCCCAAGCGGCTGAGCTTCCACGCGATGAGCGTGTCGCCCCCTTGAAGTGCCCGGAACCAACGCCCCAAAGGATTAACCGACCTTGAACCTGGCCACCGTTAATTGCAACTGTTCGGCCAAATCAGAAAGGTCAGTAGCCCTGGCTTGAGCCTGTTTGCTGCCATCCGCCATCTCGCCGGCCGCCTGGTCCACACCACCAATCTCTTTGGCAATGTTCTGTGTGGCCTGCGACGTTTCCGCCACCCGCAAGTTGGCGTCCCGTACGCCGGTTGTCGCATCGCCGATATTCCGGGCGATGTCATTCGTTACCGCCGCCTGTTCCTCAATAGCGGCGGCAATGGAAGCCACGATGTGGCTCACTTCGCCGATCACTTGCGAGATCCTTTCGATTCCGGCGATGCCGCCGGCCGACGAGGATTGCACGCCCGCGATCCTGACCTTGATGTCCTCCGTGGCGGCAGCGGTCTGCTGCGCCAGTTCCTTGATCTCATTGGCCACCACCGCGAAGCCCTTGCCGGCAGAACCTGCGCGCGCCGCCTCGATCGTGGCATTGAGCGCCAGCAGGTTCGTCTGGGAAGAGATCTCGGTGATCGTTTCGGTGACCTTGCCAATCTCTTGAGCGGCCTTGCCGAGATGGCTCATCTGATCACCGATGCTGGCTGCCTGCTGGGTAGCCTGTTCCGTTATACGGCGGGCCTTCTCCGATATGCTGGCAATCTCGCCGATCGTCGAGGTCATCTGCTCGGTGGACAAGGCGACACTGGACAAGTTGGTGGTGGTTAACTCCATCCCCGCCGCCACCGACACGACATTTGCCGTCATCTCCTTTGTAGCCGTGGCCACCGCGTGGGCTTTGTCAGAAGCGTGGCGCCCGCCTTCCGACATCTGACTCGAGTTAACGGATAGTTCCGCGGAAGCGGAAGACAGGACGTGAATTCCTTTTGAAATCTCCTGAATCGTAGTGCGTAAACTGGCAACCATCATTTGCATCGATTTGGCGAGCGTCCCGATTTCATCTCCACGATGCTGAAGCAATACCGGAGCATCCTTCGAGAAATCTCCGCTTGCAATTTCTTTCAACTGAGCAACGGCCAAGGCGAGAGGATTCGCAATGCTGCGTGTCACGGCCACGGAGATACTGAGGGCAATAGCGATCGAGAGTCCCAGACAGATCAGAATGCCCTTCGAGGTCCAACCAACAGCCGACATGATGTTTCGGGATGCCACATCGCCGTTGTCCTTTTTTGCGGCGACCTCGGCATTGACGGCTTCCGCGAACGTCTTGCGGAGTGGCTTGAGTTTATGGTCGATCAAATCCAAAGCATCTTTGTGCTTCTTCGCCAGACTCAGGTTCATCACCTCCTGAAAACACTCCGAGTAGGGACGCCGCGCGGCCTTCAATGTTTCGAACAGTTCACGGTCTTCGATGGTGACACCAGTCTTCTCGTAATCCGCGATCGACTCGTCAACCCTGGCCGTAGCCTCGCGAACTGCAGTCTCCAGCCGCGTTTGATCGCTCTTCGCCTCAGCGCTGCCGTCGGTTCCTAACAGACCGTTCAACACGTTTGAATTGACATAATCGTTCAGCAGTTCGAATTGAGTGGCTGCGGCCGTCTGCAACCTACCCATAAGGCTGATTCCTGGTAATGCATCGGCAGTGATTCGCGTGGCAGCCCGAGTTACCGTTCGTAGTTGCAGGTATGCAAACACCCCGAGAATCACTGTCAGGAGAATTGTAGCGCCGAATCCCATGCCGATTCGTGTACCGGTCTTCCAGTTGTTCATTTCACTTTTCCTTTTCGTCAAAACGTTGGCGTGATGTGCGCCCTGCGAGACTGGCACTTAGGGCCTTCAAAACACTTTGCCTCTTTGAGTTTGCCTTTTGCCAATGCTCACCTTGTCGCCATTGAAGCGAATTGCCATTGCCGCTAACAACATAGAGGGTTGGTTTCACGATCACTCGAAGCGAGAACTGACCTTGACAGCGGAGCGTCTGCACGATTGGAAGGGGAGATTTCCGCGGGCGCCCCTCGCCTTATCGAGATCCCAAGCGTCGTGCATAATCTCCCGGTCACCCAACTTGAAATTCGAAACTGTGCGCGGATAAGGCCGGGCGTTGCTGAAAGTGTCGCAGCCACGCGAATGTTCCTTACTGCATGTCTTTTCCTTTCCTTTATCGATCATGGCGAGCTAAGGGCAAGCCCGCGGAATCCCAACTGTTCAGCGGCAAAGCAGATAGCTGCCAAAGTGTTTCTCCCGAGGAATCTTATCGGCTGTTTGGGACCTGTCCTTTAATTCGAATTCGAACACCAGCTGAAGCTCGTATTGTAGGTCGCAATCTAAGGAGCGAACGCCGAGGTGCGTGGCGTGATGCGAACCGCAAAATGCGAATAGGTGTCGATAACGAAGAACAGCTATGGGAGTCTGGTGCTTTTGGTTGGAGGGTCGGCTACTCGGACCGATGGGACGTTCCAGGGCCACCCCTGGCCGAAGCGCGCCGGCCAGCCAATCGTACGGTCAGCACTGCCAACGCGGCGCTCACGGGCACGACGGCGGTATGCCAGACCAACAGGTGCATGAGTTGAAAATTGGGACAATGAAGTTCCAACATTAAAATTCCGCCGAGGCCAGCCAGCGTGCCGGCGGCGAGTGCGGCTTCTTTGGGGTTGACGGAAAAACCGCGCCGCATGAGCCACCACCCAGCGAGACCTATCGGAATCGCATTGACCAATCCGGCGATCAGGCATGCAAGCCCGGCGCCTACGAAGTGCTCGGTATGGTGGTCGTGGAACAACGTCGGGAAGAGAGCGAAGAGCGTGAATATGGCCCCGCATAAGACATTCCATGGGGCCTCATGACGCTTGCTGCCGGGGATCATTTCGGCGGTCCAGGCCGCCGCGGCCGCCAAAATAAAGCCTATTAGGGCGGGGAAGACCAGCTTTTGGGTGCTGTTCATCGCGTGGCTGCCGGCAAAGCCTAAACGCGTCGCTCCTGCAGCGGCGATGCCGATGCAGATAGCCATTAGAGCTGAGCGGAGCACCCACGAAGGCGGCAGGGGACGGACGGGCCGCATATCGGGTCGGATCGATGCCGCGATCCTATTGAGCAGAGCCGGGTCGGGATCGGGCTGGGCTTGCGCGGCCTTTTTCAGGATGTCGTCGAGTTCGCCATCTCTCACGACGCACCTCCCATCTTGCCGAGCCGAACGCGCAATTTCTCGTATGCCCGAAAAGCTTTCTGTTTTCCGACCCGACACTGGACGACGTGGCGCGCGCGACTTCCTCGAGCGACAAGCCGGAGATCTTGAGCAGCTGAATTACTTCGCGCTGGCTCTCGGGAAGAGGCGCGAGCATTTCCTCCATGGTGAGGTCGCGGCCGGCGCGGCTCGCGGCGCGGGCATCTCGGGCGTTTCGTTGAGGCTCTGTTCGCGGGCCGAGGTGCGGCCGGACTTGCGGTAGTGATCCACGCGTATATGGCGCGCGATGGCGTAGAGCCAGGGTAACACCGGCTCACCCCGCCTGTAAGTGTGGCGCACTTCGTGAAGGCGGAGCCAGGTTTCCTGCAACAGGTCGTCCGCCGACGCGCGGCTGACGAATTGCACCGCGAAGAATCGATGAAGCTGCGGGCTCAAGCGCTGAATGAGAGCTGTGGCGGCGGCGAAATCACCCTGTTGATATCGGACCATCAGCGCTTCCAGTTCGCCGTCAGGGTGCATAAGCGCAAGGCTGCTCACCCAATTATTACCATCATCGGCCTATGCTGGGCTCCTCTTACGATTTGTAATTGTTCTCCTGCATTCTTGTACGGTGAGGCGGGTTGAAAAGTTACGGGCAGGTGCCGTAACTTTCGGCATGCTCGCGGCGAACACGTTAACGCCGGCGGTTGCGCAGCTTGGAGCGCACGCCGAATTCATTGCTCAGGAGAATAGGAATGCAAATTCGCAGGTTTTTCAGAATACTCGTGCCGCTTGTGGGAGCGGCCAGCGCCGTACTGGGGGCGACCGATCCGGAGGCGCTGGTTGTCACCGCCTCCAACGCCGCTAACAATCAGCTTCTGGTGTACAACCCAGCCGGTCACTTGGTCCAGACTCTGGCGACGCAGGGGCAAGGGGGCGCCAGCGGCAACGCCGGCGGTATCGAAGTCAACGGCGGTTTGGTGGCGGTGGTGAATTACGGATCGAGTAACGTTTCGTTGTTCGAGCGGATTGGCAATGGACTGCATCTCGCGCAGGTAGTGCCCACAACCGCGAAGCCGGTGAGCGTGGCGTTTGGAACGGGTCACCTGTACGTGCTCGGCGCAACTCAAGTGGAATCGCACTGGATGTTCGGACCGTTCGTGAGCCCTTCCGCCGATGGCTCGACGAAGCTGTTGGTAGGGGATGGATCGGCCGCGCAGGTCGTGGTGGCGCAGGGCCAACTGGTGATCACGGAAAAGAGCAACATGATTGAGACCGTGAACCTGTCTTCGGATGGCGCGATTAGCGGAGCAGCCACGCTGGTGAAAAACATTCCGTCGAACGTGAATACCCCCTTCGGCATGTTCGCGCGCGGCAACGATGCTTATGTGACCATCGCTCATGCCAATGAAATCAGCCTGGTGCGCGACGGTACGGTGCTCACCGTGACGCCGTCCGGCACGCAGATGGCGCCGTGCTGGCTCACGCTCGAAGGGCCGTTTCTGTTCTCCAGCAATTCACCGAGTATGAGCATCTCTCGGTACGCCGTCTACGGACAGAAGCTCGTACAGGACGCGGCGGTCGCGGCGACGTTGAATGGCGATCCGACCGACATTACGTACGCGGGCGGAATGATCGCGGTAATCGACGGCAGCGGATCGGTGACGCACCTCTCGATGTTTTCTGTCGACGAAGATGGCAATCTGACGCTGATGCAGGCCGCCGATACGATCTCCGGCGCGGCGAACGGCGTGGGGATTGTTCGCGGCGAGGAGTAGTAGGGCCGGCCTATCCCCCGGCGTGGCAAGCTGGAGCCTGCCCCGAGTGGGACATGCTTCAGCTTGTCCAGGTGGTCGTCGATTCGGTCAGAAACGGAAGCGCGCCGCCAGTTGGATCTCACGCGGCGCCTGCGCGCTCACAATCTGGCCGAAGGAGGCGCTGCTGATGTTGCCGTTGACGGCGGCTGGGCCGAAGAATTGCGCGTGATTGAACACGTTGAAAGCTTCAATGCGCAGCTCGATCGAGCGCGCTTCGGAGAGTTGCACCGTCTTGTGCAGCGCCATGTCGAAATTGGCCATTCCGGGGCCGTAGAAGAAGCGGCGCGCGGCCGTGCCGATCTGGCCGAGGGAGGGAAGGCTGAAGAGCGAAGTATTGAAAGCCGCGCGGCCGTTGCGGGGATTGGTGTTGACGGCGAGATTGCCGGGGGTGAAATCGGGCGTATCGACGCCATTGTTGTTAATGCCGTTGGGAATGGTGCCGAGCAGCGACGTGTCGTTGTTGTTGAAGAGCGTCACCGGCAGCCCCGTGGTGAATCGCGTGATCCCCGAGAGCAACCATCCTTTCCATTTGCCGAGCGGGAGTCTCCAATCGTAGCTGGCCACCAGGTTCTGGGGCATGTCGAAAGCCGAAAGCCCGCGGCTCAGCCTCGGGTTCAGGGGATTGACGGCTTCCGCCAGGCTTGAGGACTCGTCGAGCGACTTTCCATAGCTGTAAGCCAATTGCAAATCGAGCGAGCGCCCGGTGTGGCGCAGTGAGACGTCGAAAGCGTTGTAAGCGGAGTTGCCGATGGTCTTCTGGTAGGTGACGGCCTCGAATTGCGAACTGAATGGGCCGCGCGTGCCTTGGATGGTCTGTCCGGAAGGCGTGGTATACGTCCCGCTTTCGCCGAACGGTCCGCAAGTGGGTGTGCCGGGTATGACGTCCTGAGGTTGGCTCAAGCTCAGACAGAGCGCCGGATTGCCGGGATTGGCCGAAATGAGCACTAACAGGTGATGTGCCTCAGTGCCGGCATAGCTTGCGGTCAGGATGGTATCGCGCGCGATCTCGTGCTCCACGGCGAAGGTGTAGCTCTCGCTATACGGTGTGACGTTGCCGTGGTAGAACGACGGCACGCCTGTGATTGGCAGGTATTGCGACCAGTCGACTGAGCTGTTGGGATGCGCGGCCGAGGCCCCGAACGTGGGAATCGATTCCGGGAACGGCTGGCCCATGTTCTGCCCGCTGGAGGCGGTGACGAAGGGCGTGGAAAAGAGCGGTGGCGCTGAGCTGTCGTAGGAGTACCCATAGGGCGGGTTAGCGCTCATGATACCCGCCGACAGCCCTTCGATTGCCGTGTAGAAGACACCGTAGCTGGCACGAATGGCGGTCTTGGTATCGGGCGCATAGGCGAGCCCGACACGCGGCGCAAAGTCGGTGTGGCTGGCTGGCGCGAGGGTGTTCGGGATGCCGGGGTCGCCGGGAAACAGCAGACCAGCCGGCGCACCGGGGTAGACCACCGATTGTTGGCCGGGCGCCAGTGTCTGCATCTGGTTGTATTTTTCGCTCCAGGGCGGCAACAAATCCCAGCGCAAGCCGTAGTTGAGGGTCAATTTAGGGGTGAGCTGCCAACTGTCCTGCGCGAACAGGCCGGCGTAATGGTTGCGCAGATAAAAGGCGCGGGAATCGGCCTGCACGTAGCTGCTGGCAACGCCCAGCAGGAAGTCGGCGAAATCGGAGCCGGTTTCGGTGCCCTGGAAGAGAAATGCGCCGTTGTAGTCGGCGTTGGGATTGATGTTTACCTGATCGAGGTGCATTGCCGCCCCGAATTTCAGCGTATGCCTGCCCATTACCTTGGAGAAATTGTCGGACCACTGATAGGTGTTGTTGGCCTGCGCTACTCCAGTGGTGTCGACTCCGATAGTGAAGTCGTTGAAGGCGACGTTCTCGATACCTTCAATGCGCGGTTCAAGCGGCACGATGGAGGCCTGACCGGAAGGACCGGCGAAACCCTGCGAGGCAAGCGACGGTCCGACGCCACCCACCGGCTGGCCGACGTTGTTGGCGGTGCGCATGTATCCCAGACGCAGCTCGTTTACAGAAGTGGGTCCGAAGGTGGTGGTGAGCGAGAGGGTGGCGAGTTGTGCGCGGCCCATTGAAAGGGCGTTAAAGCCGGGAACATTGGCGCCGCCTTGCGCCGTCGGGTAGGGGTTGTCGAGGCCGTAATCGTCGGCGAAGTAATAGCCGGAGAGAGCGCCGAGGCGCGTGGCATCGTCGACGCGAATGGCGCCTTTGTCGTCGCGGAGCGTCTCGTTATAGGCCGATGTGGAGAAAAGATTGGCTCCGTCGTTGGGCGCGGGGATATACGGCAGGAGCGATTTGGCGGGCGCGGACCAGGCACGCTGCGGGATCTGAGCACCGGGGAATACGCATTGGGCTGAGGTGACGCAAGTCGGGCTATAGTAGGGCTCGCCGGGATTCACCGTGTAGCCCAGTTTCTGTGAGAGCTGACTAGCCCAATACTGCCCGTTCACGTTTCCCGTGAGCGACCTCGCGATATCGGAGAAGTCTCCGGCGCGATCTTGTAACGACGGTACGGAAATTAGGCCGGTGTCGACCCCCTGGGTCATGCGCGTGCCTTGATAATCGGCAAAGTAGAAGAGTTTATCTTTACGAATGGCGCCTCCGAAAGTTCCGCCGAACTGATTGCGGAGGTACTCGGCGCGGTCCGGGGCGAAGTAGTTGCGCGCGTCGAGCGCCGTATTGCGCAGGTATTCGAAAACACTGCCGTGCAACTCATTTGCACCTGAGCGGGTGGACACCAGGATCTGGCCGCCGCTGAAGTTGCCGTACTCGGCGTTGAAATTTCCGGTGAGCACGCGCAAGTCCTGAATGGAATCGAGGTTGGGCACTATGGCCGCGCCCATGTTGAAGTCTTCCTGTGCCGAGGAGCCGTTCACGCTAAAGCCATTGGCCGTCTCGCGCTGTCCACTCACGGAGAGATTGCCGGGGTCGAGATCGCCCGAGGGCGGGGCACTGGTGCATCCGGCCATCACCACCGCGTTGGGCTGCTGGGAACTGGCGGGAATCACACCGGGCTGAAGCGCCAATAGACTAGTGAAACTGCGCCCGTTCACCGGGATGGAAGCCATCTTGGTGGCGTTCAGAGCGCCGCCTGTCTGTGTGTCGACGGTCTGAACCTGGTTGGGAGAATCGGTCACTGTGACAGTATCGCTGTGAGATTCCACGGTCATGACGATATCGAAGCGTTGACTGCCGGAGGCGACTTCAAGCTCCTGCTTGGTATACGTGGT
>Ga0302325_10023287_pt1 | contig 12915 bp, 9 predicted proteins | sample Palsa_T0_2_FD_201948 | JGI IMG/M metagenome (GOLD analysis project Ga0302325, IMG submission 201948) | Peat permafrost microbial communities from Stordalen Mire near Abisko, Sweden - Palsa_T0_2 | ecosystem: Environmental > Terrestrial > Soil > Palsa > Peat permafrost | place: Sweden: Abisko... | reverse complement strand
CCCGCGCTCTGGCCAAGGGCGGCGGGGACCACCCGGACCCGCCGGGCGAAGGCCAGAGCGGCGTGCGCGCGCAGCGTCTCCTCCAGCGGATCGAACAGCATCGAGCCCGCCTGGGACAGCCCGCCGCCGATCGAGACGACATCGAGGTCACACAGGTGCGTGGCCGACGCGATCGCGATGCCCAGGGCCTGGCCGGCCCGGCGCAGCGCGGACCGGCCCACCGGGTGACCCGCCGCGCCGTCGTCGGCGAGGTCCTTGGCGGTGACGCCGGGCTCGCCCTGCCGCCAGCCCTCGCCCTGTGCCCACTCGACCAGCGCGGGACCGCGGGCGATCGCCTCCAGGCAGCCGTACCCGCCGCACGCGCAGTCGGGCCCGTCCACCGGGTCCACCACGACATGGCCGATGTGACCGGCGTTACCGGACCCGCCCTCGACCAGGCGGCCGTCCAGGATCAGCCCGCCGCCCACGCCCGTCGAGACCACCATGCCCAGAATGTTGCCCCGGCCCCGGCCGGCCCCGCGCCAGTGCTCACCGGCCACCATGCAGATCGCGTCGTTGTGCACCCGGACCGGGATGCCGCCGAACCGGCCGGCCAGCCGCGCGCGCAACGGGAACGCGCGCCAGGCCGGGATATTGAGCGGCGAGACCAGCCCGGCCGGCCATTCCATCGGGCCGCCGCAGCCGCAGCCGACACCCGCCAGCTCGCCGGGGCCGGCGATGCCGGCCGTGGCCAGCACCTCGGTCATCAGCGCATCAAGCGTCCGCCAGAGCCGCTCCGCGTCAAGATCGCGCGGGGTAGCCCGTTGTGCCCAGGTGATCAGCCGTCCTGCGGGCTCGGCGAGGCCGACGGCAAGTTTGGTGCCGCCGACGTCGACCGCCAGGGCCGGGCGCGAATCCCCCAACCGGGACCTCCCAAGATGCGGACATGGCCACCATCGACATACTGTCGAAGGGTGCAGCCTACGAGCCAGGAACCAACAGAAGCTGTCCGACGCGCCTCTTCGCCCCCCCGCTCGCCCGCCCCGTCGCCCGCCACGCTCGGCGAACTGCGGGCCAGCGGCCACGAGAAACGCACAATCAAGGCAGAAATGCGGCAGAATCTGCTCGCCTCGATGCGCGCCGGCGACGACGCCTTCCCCGGCATCATCGGCTTCGGCCAGACGGTGCTGCCGCATCTGGAGCGCGCCCTCATCGCCGGGCACGACGTGATCCTGCTGGGCGAGCGCGGCCAGGGCAAGACCCGGCTGATCCGGACCCTGACCGGCCTGCTCGACGAGTGGACGCCCGCCGTGGCCGACTGCGAGATCAACGACCACCCCTATGCCCCGGTCTGCGCGCGCTGCCGCCGCCTCGCGGCGGAGCAGGGCGACGATCTGCCGATCACCTGGCGGCACCGCAGCGACCGCTACGGCGAGAAGCTCGCCACTCCCGACACCAGCGTGGGTGACCTGATCGGGGACATCGACCCGGTGAAGGTCGCCGAGGGCCGCACGCTCGGCGATCCCGAGACGATCCATTACGGCCTGGTGCCGCGGACCAACCGCGGCATCTTCTGCCTGAACGAGCTGCCCGATCTCGCCGAGCGGATCCAGGTGGCGCTGCTCAATGTTCTGGAAGAGCGCGACATCGGGGTCCGCGGCTATGCCCTGCGGCTGCCGCTTGACCTGGTGCTGGTCGCCAGCGCGAACCCGGAGGACTACACCAGCCGGGGCCGGATCATCACGCCGCTGAAGGACCGCTTCGGCGCCGAGATCCGCACCCACTACCCGCTCTCGCTGGAGGCGGAGCTCGCCCTGATCCGTCAGGAGGCGGCGATCGCCTGGGACGGCCAGGAGCCCGGCGCGGTGCTGCCCGACCACCTCGTGCAGGTGATCGCGCGGTTCACCCGGCTGGTCCGGGCCTCGCCGGCCGTCGACTCCCGGTCCGGGGTGTCTGCCCGGTTCGCGATCTCCGCCGCCGAGGCGGTGGCGGCCTCGGCGGTCCGCCGGGCGGCCATCAGCGGCGAGGATCAGCCGGTGGCGCGGGTCTGCGACCTTCCGGCCATCGTCAGCACGCTGCGCGGGAAGGTCGAGTTCGAGGTCAGCGAGGAGGGCAGGGAGCAGGAAGTACTCGATCACCTGTTGCGCCGCGCCATCGCTGACACCTTCCGCGCCACTCTGGGCAACGCGGACCTGACCGGCCTGCTGGCCAGGTTCGAGGAGGGCGGCTCCATCGAGTCCGGCGACCTGCTCCCGGCCGGGGACCTGCTGCGCCGGATCGGCGAGGTCCCGGGCCTGGCCAAGATCATGGACCGGCTGCACATGGACGGCAGCGAGTCGTTCGGCCAGGCAGCGGCTGCGCTGGAGTTCGCGCTGGAGGGCCTGTACCTGATGCGCCGGCTGTCGAAGGACATCGTCGACGGCGGAGCTGTCTACGCAGGCCAGACCAGGACGCAGGCCAGACAGGACGCAGGCCAGACCAGGACGCAGGGCAGACCAGGACGCAGGCCAGGACGCAGGGCAGCAAGTCCTAGGACGCAGGGCAGGCCCAGGCGCGTGATGCGAGATCGGGAAGGACGGCAGAAGTGAGCGGCTACCGGTACGGGCCCTATCGCGACGGGCCCGACCCGCTCGAGCCGCCCTATGACGTGCGCGGCGCGGTGGATGCGCTCGGTGACTCGGTGCTGGACGGCACCGACACCCAGAGCGCGCTGCGGGAGATGCTCAGGAAAGGTATCTCCGGCCACCGCGGCCTTGATGACCTGCTGCGGCGGATCCGCGAGCGGCAGCGTGAGCTGCGCGGCATGGGGCGCCTGGACGGCATCCTGGAGCAGGTCAGGGCGATGCTGGACACGGCGATCGGGCAGGAGCGGGCTGAGCTGTTCCCCGATCCGAGCGACGAGGCCCGGCTGCGCGAGGACGAGCTGGACTCGGTGCCGGCCGACACCGCCCAGGCGATCCGTCAGCTGGCTGACTACCAGTGGCAGTCCGCGGCGGCCAGGCAGACCTTCGAGCAGCTCAAGGAGCTGCTGCGGCGGGAGGTACTGGACAGCCAGTTCCGCGGCATGAAGCAGACCCTGGCCGAGCCGGATCCCGAGGCGATGCAGCGGGTCAAGGACATGATGGCCGCGCTCAACGGGATGCTCGACGCCGATGCCAGAGGCACCCACACCCAGCAGGATTTCGACGACTTCATGGCGCAGTACGGCGACCTGTTCCCCGACTCACCGCACGATCTGGAGGAGCTTGTCGACTCGCTGGTCCGCCGGATGTCCGCCGCGCAGCGGCTGCTCAACTCGCTGACCGATGCACAGCGGGACGAGCTTTCCGGCCTGATGTCGCAGACGCTGGAGGACGCCGGCCTCGCGGCGGAGATGGCCAGGCTGGCCGATGCGCTGCGGGCCCGCCGACCCGATATGGACTCCGACGGCTGGCCAGGAGCTTCCATGACGGGCGCGGAGCCGCTCGGCCTCGGCGATGCCACCACAGCGCTGGCTGAGCTGGCCGACCTGGCCGACCTGGAGGACTCGCTGCGCCAGGACTACCCGGGCGCGCGGCTGGATGACATCGACGAAGAGGCGATCCGGCGGGCGCTGGGCCGCCAGGCGGTCGATGACATGGAGGCACTGCGGCAGATCGAGCGGGAACTGGAGAAGCAGGGCTACCTGCAGCGCATCGACGGCAAGCTGGAGCTCACGCCGAAGGCGGTCCGCCAGCTGGGTGAGACCGCCCTGCGCCGGGTCTTCGCCCAGCTGCCCGAGGGCAATCACGGCGATCATGACCAGCGCGAGGCCGGGCAGGCGGGCGAGTACACCGGCAGCACCCGACCCTGGCGGTTCGGCGACGAGCAGGCCATCGACGCGGCGGCAACCGTCCGTAACGCGCTGCTGCGCGGCGGCATGTCAGCGGACCGGCTGACAGCGGACCGGCCGGCAGCAGACCGCCTGGCGGCAGACCGGCCGGCAGCGTCCGGGGAGTCGGCCGGAGCGCAGCGGGCACGGCTGCCGCGGGTACGGCTGTCGGTCAGCGACTTCGAGGTGGGCGAGACCGAACGGCGGACCTCGGCGGCCGTCTGCCTGCTGGTCGACCTGTCCTACTCCATGGCGCTGCGCGGCACCTGGGGCGCCGCCAAGCAGACGGCCCTCGCGCTGCACGCGCTGGTGCGCAGCCGCTATCCGCAGGACTCGATTCAGGTGATCGGGTTTTCCAACTACGCGCGGGTCCTGCAGGAAACCGATCTCGCCGGGCTCGGCTGGGACATGGTTCAGGGCACCAACCTGCATCATGCGCTCGTACTCGCCGGCCGCTACCTGGACCGGCGGCCCGAGCACAACCCGGTGGTGCTGATCGTCACCGACGGCGAGCCCACGGCCCACCTGCGCCGGGACGGGCAGTCATGGTTCGACTGGCCGCCCTCGCCGGAGACCCTGGAGCTCACCATGGCGGAAGTCGACAAGATGACCAGGCGCAAGGCGACGCTCAACATCTTCATGCTGGCCGATGACGAGCGGCTGACCGCATTCGTGGAGGAGGTCGCCCGGCGCAACGGCGGCCGGGTGCTGCGGGCCATGCCGGAGAGCCTGGGCGAGTATGTAGTCAGGGACTTCATCAGGTCGCGCCGCGAGAGCGCTAGGTAGAATTTACGTGTTTCGTATTTGATGCCCTGAGCACGATGGCTCTGGCGTAGTAGCGTGCGGCAGGTAGTCTCCGCTGCGGGCCCGCCCGGCGCCCGCTGGCGTGTGATCAATATGTGCGATCAATATGTGTGATCAATCCGCAAGGGAGTACACGTGAGTTCTGCAAGTGCGTCCGGCACCTCGGCGGGCAGGCGCCCGACGATGATCGTCGTGGCGGTGATCGGGGTAATCGGCATAGTCGCCGGCCTGCTGTACCTGTTTGCCGGGAACTCGCTGCCCAGCTTCATGACTGCGGGCAGTCACGTCCACACGGGCAATCACCTCATCCGCGGCCTCGTCGCGCTGGTAGTGGGTGCTGCGCTGGTGTTCTTCGCCTGGCGCACGAGCCGGCCGAGGTCCGGCGCCGTCAGCCGCTGAAACTCCTCGTCAGGTCGGCGTCGTTTGCGGGCCCGGTGCCCGCGAATGACGCCGACGTCTTTTCTGGCGGTCCCGGCTGTCCGGTTTCTAGCGGTCCCGCTGTCCGGCCGCATCCGCCCGGGTCCCTCCCGACCGGGTCCCGTCCCGCCCCGCCCGGCTCCGTCCCGCCCGGGTCCGTCCCGCCCCTGGTCTTACCCAGCCTCATCCACCCGAAATTAGGGCCATCCATTAACAGTTCGGTTTCCCTCCCGCATAGGGGCGGAAAACCGAACTGCTGACGATTCGGCTCACCGGGCGGGGTCGGCGGCGGGCCCGGGCTGGCGTTTTCGGTCGGCTCAGGGCTGTGTTGCGGTCAGCTCAGGGCTGCGCGGAGGTCTTCCAGGAGGTCGTCGCAGCTCTCGATGCCGACCGACAGCCGGACCAGGTCATCCGGCACCTCGAGCGCGGTTCCGGCCACGGACGCGTGTGTCATCCGGCCGGGAAGCTCGATCAGCGACTCGACCCCGCCGAGCGACTCGGCGAGGGTGAACACCCGGGTCCGGGCACAGATGGCGACCGCGGCGTCCCGCCCGTCGCGCACCCGGAACGAGACGATGCCGCCGAAATCGCGCATCTGCTTGGTCGCCACTTCGTGGCCGGGATGGGACTGCAGTCCGGGATACAGCACCTGTGCCACCGCCGGCTGGCTGGCCAGCATCTCGGCGACGCGCTGGGCGTTCTGGCAGTGCCGGTCCATCCGGACGGCAAGCGTCCTGACGCCGCGCAGCGTCAGCCACGCGTCGAACGGGCCGCCGGCCGAGCCGGTCGCGTTCTGGTGATAGGCCAGCTGCTCGGCCAGGCCTAGGTCGGCGAGCACCAGTGCGCCGCCCACCACGTCGGAGTGCCCGCCGATGTACTTGGTGGTGGAGTGCACCACGGCGTCGGCGCCCAGCGAGAGAGGCTGCTGCAGGTACGGCGAGGCGAAGGTGTTGTCCACCACCAGCAGCGCGCCAGCCTCATGGGCAATCTCGGCGAGCGCGGTGATGTCGGCGATCGCCAGCATAGGGTTGGACGGCGTCTCGGCCCAGACCACCCGGGCCGGGGTGTCCCGCAGGGCGCTGCGCACGGCGGTCAGGTCCCAGACCGGAACCGTGCGGTAGATCACGCCCCAGCGCTGGAAGATGCCGTCGACCAGCCGGAAGGTGCCGCCGTAGGCGTCATGCGGGATCAGGACATGATCGCCGGGCGCCAGGACGGTGCGCAGCAGCGCGTCCTCGGCCGCCATCCCGGAGGCGTATGCGAGGGCGCGCGCACCGCCCTCCAGCGCGGCCAGGCACTCCTCCAGCGCCCCCCTGGTCGGGTTGGCCGAGCGCGAGTACTCATAGCCCTCGATCCAGCGGGCGGGGCCGGTGCCAGCTCCGAGCGCGGCGTTAGCTTCGAGCGCAGAGCCAGCTCCGAGCGCGGCGCCGCGCAGCCCGCCCACGCCGTCCTGGGCGAAGGTGGAGACCTGGTAGATCGGCGGAACCACGGCGCCGGTCAGCGGATCGGGCTCCTGGCCGGCATGGATGGCCAGCGTCTCGAAACCATCAGCGCGCTGCTTGTGCATGTGCGGCACGTCCTCTGCGACTTCGCCGCGAAGCGGCCTGCGGCTGGCAGGCGCGACCCGCGGCTAGCGGGTAGCGGGTGATCTGCCCGCCGGGCCAGCGGGCTGCCGGGCCAGCGGACTGCCGGACCGGCAGGCTGCCGGACCGGCGAGCTGCCGGGGCCTCAGGATGAGTCCCCGGCCAGGAACGTCAGTACATCCTGCCTGGTGATCATGCCTTTCGGCTTGCCATCCACGAGTACCAGCGCGGCGCCGGCCTTCTCCATCGCGGCCACCGCGGCGCTGACCGGCTCGCCCGAGCCCACCATCGGCAGCGGCGGGGACATGTGCGCGCTGACCGCGTCGTGCGGGCTGGCCCGGCCGGAGACCAGCGCGTCCAGCAGGTCGCGCTCTACGATCGAGCCGATCACCTCAGCCACCATGACCGGCGGCTCCTCCTTCAGGACCGGGAGCTGGGACACGTCGTAGCTGCGCAGGCTCTCGATGACCGTCAGCACCGTCTCGTCGGGGTGCGCGTGCACGAACGGCGGCAGCCCGCCGGGCTTGCGTTCCAGCACGTCGCTGACCCGAGCCTCGGCCGTCTCCGACCGCAGGAAGCCGTAGTCGGCCATCCACTCGTCGTTGAATATCTTCGACAGGTAGCCGCGACCGCCGTCTGGCAGCAGCACGACGATGACGTCGTCGGGCTTGGCCGTCTGCGCCACGCGCAGGGCAGCGACCACCGCCATCCCGCAGGAGCCGCCGGTGAGCAGCGCTTCCTCCCTGGCCAGCCGGCGGGTCATCAGGAACGACTCGGCGTCGCTGACCGCGATGATCTGGTCGCAGATGCTCTTGTCGTAGGTATCGGGCCAGATATCCTCACCCACGCCCTCGACCAGGTAAGGGCGGCCGGATCCGCCGGAGTAGACCGAGCCCTCCGGGTCGGCGCCGATCACCTGGACCCGGCCGCCGGAGATGTCCTTCAGATACCGCCCCGTGCCCGAGATCGTGCCGCCGGTGCCGATGCCGGCCACGAAGTGGGTAATCGTCCCGTCGGTCTGCGCCCAGATCTCCGGTCCGGTGGACTCATAATGCGAGGCCGGGTTCTGCGGGTTCGAGTACTGATCGGGCTTCCACCCGCCGACGATCTCGCTGGCCAGCCGGTCGGAGACTGAGTAGTAGGAGTCGGGGTGATCGGGCGAGACCGTTCCCGGGCAGACGACGACCTCAGCGCCATAGGCCCGCAGCACGCTGATCTTGTCCTGGCCTACCTTGTCCGGGCAGACGAACAGGCACTTGTACCCCTTCTCGGCGGCCACGATCGCCAGTGCCACTCCGGTGTTGCCGGACGTCGGCTCCACGATCGTGCCGCCTGGCTGCAGCGCGCCGGACCGCTCGGCTTCCGCCACCATCCGCAGCGCGATCCTGTCCTTGACCGATCCGCCGGGGTTGAAATACTCAACCTTCGCCAAAACGGCAGGCGCCGGCCCGTCGCCGCCCGCCCGGCGGGTCACCTTGCGCAGCCTGACCAGCGGAGTGTTCCCAATCAGGCCGACCAGCGAGTCGTGCACCTGCATGATCATCCACCTTGCTCTCGGTCCCCCTAGCGTATCCGCGCCATGGTGACCGGACCGGACAGTCCGCGGGCCGCAGCCCGCGAGCCGCGAGCCGCGGGGGCAAGGAGGGCGGTTTCTCGGGCTGGCGACGCGGAAGGCTTTGCCGGGCGGCGGCGTTGCATAAGCTACCGTGGCGTTAACTAACAGATATTCAAGGAGCCACCGTGACCGAGGCCGTCGTCGTCGCCGTTGCCCGCTCGCCAATCGGCCGGGCCTTCAAGGGTTCGCTGACCAGCATCAGGCCGGACGACCTGGCCGCGCAGATGATCGCGGCCGCGCTGGCCAAGGTGCCCCAGCTGGACCCAGCGCAGATCGATGACCTAATGCTCGGCTGCGGCCTGCCCGGCGGTGAGCAGGGGTACAACATGGCCAGGGTCGTCGCGGTCATGCTCGGCTACGACACGCTGCCCGGCACCACCGTCACCCGGTACTGCTCCTCCTCGCTGCAGACCACCCGGATGGCCTTCCACGCGATCAAGGCCGGCGAAGGCGACGTATTCATCTCGGCGGGGGTGGAGTGCGTCAGCAGGTTCGGCAAGGGGAGCAGCGACAGCTGGCCCGACACCATGAACCCCGTCTTCGCCGCCGCGCAGGAGCGCAGCGCCGGACTGGCGAGCGAGGACATCGGGCTCTGGCACGACCCGCGGCTCGACGGCCAGATTCCCGACGTCTACATCGCCATGGGCCAGACTGCCGAGAACGTCGCGAAGATGCGCGGCATCAGCCGCGCCGAGCAAGACGAGTTCGGCGTCAGGTCGCAGAACCTGGCCGAGAAGGCGCTGGCCGACGGGTTCTGGCAGCGCGACATCACCCCGGCGACGCTGCCCGACGGCACCGTGGTGTCCGCCGACGACGGACCCCGCGCCGGGACCACCCTGGAGAAGATCTCCGCGCTGAAGCCGGTGTTCCGGCCCGACGGCACGGTGACCGCCGGCAACTGCTGCCCGCTGAACGACGGCGCCGCGGCCGTGGTGGTGATGAGCGACCGCAAGGCCGCGGAGCTCGGCATCACGCCGCTGGCGCGGATCGTCTCCACCGCCGTGACGGCACTGTCGCCGGAGATCATGGGACTCGGCCCGGTCGAGGCATCCCGCCGGGCACTGGCCAGAGCAGGACTGGCCATCGACGACATCGACCTGGTCGAGATGAACGAGGCGTTCGCCGCCCAGGTCATCCCGTCCTACCGGGACCTGGGAATCGACATCGACAAGCTGAACGTCAACGGCGGCGCGATCGCCGTGGGTCATCCGTTCGGCATGACAGGCGCGCGCATCACCTCGACGCTGCTGAACAGCCTGGCCTTCCGCGACAAGACCTTCGGGCTGGAGACCATGTGCGTAGGCGGCGGCCAGGGCATGGCGATGATCTTCGAGCGGCTCTCCTGACCCCAGCCAGGTCGGGCCGGGCCACGCCAGGGCCAGGCCAGGCTCACGCCAGGGCCACGGCTGGCCAGCCGGCCTGGCTCGGGTTTGCTGCGGCGCCTGCAGGTGGGTTCCGAAACGGGGCATTACGGAATGGTGACATCCGGGGGTTGTCAGCAGCCGAACCGTGGTGCAGTCTCGACTGAAGAGGACTCACCCTGGAGGTGCCACTTGTCGCTGACTCACTCTCCGGAGATGCACAAGAACCTGATCGCCCGCATCCCGCTGGTCACTGGACGAGACCTCAGAGAGTGGTTCAGGAGACTCGAATCCGGCCCCGCGTTCCTGCGCTGCCAGGAGCGCGCGCACTGGCTGGCCGATGAACACGGGCTGACGCATGGCTACGCCAGGGCGATCGTGCACGAGTACGAGCTACAGCGTCGCAGCAGACTGAACAGCGCCTGACCGCACACTGTGGACATCGATCGCGCCGCTGAGTTCCTGCGTGCCCACCACCGGGCGGTACTGGCCACCATGCGGGCCGACGGGCGGCCGCAGCTGTCGCCGGTCAGCGCCGCGGTCGATGATGCGGGCCTGGTGCTCATCAGCACCAGGGAGACCGCCATCAAGGCCCGGAACCTCAGCCGGGATCCCCGTGCCTCCCTCTGCGTGCTCAGCGACGGGTTCTTCGGCGAGTGGATCCAGGTGGACGGGACCGCCGAGATCATCCACCTGCCCGAGGCGCTGGATCTCCTGATCGACTACTACCGGCGGATCTCCGGGGAGCACCCCGACTGGGACGACTACCGCGCCGCCATGCGCCGCGACCGCCGGCTGATCGTCAGGATCACGATCACGCGCGCCGGACCGGACAAGAGCGGATGAGCCGCGCTGCGTGCCGTCTGGCCTCCGGCCGCCTTCACCAGCTGACCGCTCGGGTCGCATCATCGTCGTGCCTTGGCAGTGCATTAAAAACCAGGCGCTAAAACGGTACCCGCCCCCTTATCCCCGCCCAAATGCACATCTATCGTTCCATGCTGATCGAACGCCGGAGGGCCGCGCTCAAAACAGAACGCGATTCGGTTTTAGCGCGCTATCCGCTGACTGCTTATTCAGCCAGCGGATCGCGCGAAGTGCTTCCTCAGTGCTCACTCAGTGCCTGCTCAGTGCCGTCGGCGGTGCCCCCGGTCGGATTTGAACCGACACTGGGGACCCTTTTAGGGGGCCGGCCTCTTCCATTGGGCTACGGGGGCTTGGTGATAGTACCTCGCACCGTTGTGAATAATCCAGATTAGCGGATTGCGATGGCCTGATTCCGCCTAATGTCGCCTAGATAATTTATCTGCTCAAGCGGGCTTGAGATACGGCGAGTTACCATTCTGACGTCAATATAACTCTCTGTAGTCATATTGTCGCTGGCATCACGGATGTGGCAGCTGTCGCACGCGGGCATGGTCGCTGGCCCGGGCGAAGACCGCGTCCAGCATGCTGGCGGTGACCCGCCCGGTGAACGTGTTCTGCTGGCTGGGGTGATAGCAGCCGAGCACGAGCAGGCCGCCGGTGCTGTCGGCCGGCTGCGCCGTGTCGGCCGGCTGCGCCGTGCCGGCCGACGGTGCTGGGCCGGCCGGCGACACCGGGACAATGACCTCGACGGCGTGGCCGAACGCCGGACGCGGCCGCGGCACGGGCAGCCCGGCACCCGCGAGCTGCTGCCATAGCGCCTGCCAGGCAAAACTTCCGAGGCTCACGATGACCCGCAGGTCGCCGAGCAGCAGCGCCAGCTCCGCCGCCAGCCACGGGGCGCAGGCGTCCCGCTCGTCCACCGCGGGCTTGTTCTGGGGCGGCGCGCACCGGACCGCTGCCGCCATCCGGGTGCTGATCAGCCGCTGGCCGTCTCCGGCTGCCACCGACGCAGGCCGGGCGGCGAGCCCGCACCGCCAGAGCGAGGCGAACAGGAAGTCGCCGCTGCGGTCGCCGGTGAAGATGCGGCCGGTACGGTTTCCGCCGTGCGCGGCCGGCGCCAGGCCGACGATGAGGACCGCCGGCTGGTCAGCTCCCCAGCCCGGCACTGGCCGGCCCCAGTAGCGCTCGGCCTGGAAGGAACGCCGTTTGGTCACCGCGACCTGCTCGCGCCACGCCACCAGCCGCGGGCACGCCCGGCACACTGATTGCCTGGCCGCGAGCTCATGCAGGTCCCCGGCCGCGGCGGCCAGCGCGCGCACCTGCGCTGCGGTGCGCGCGATCGGGGTGGCGGGTGAGGCGGGGTCTTCCGGCCAGCCGGTGCCTGGCTGCACGGGGCCTGGCTGCAAAGGGCCTGGCTGGACGGGGCCTGGCTGGACGGAACTCGGCTGCACGGGGCTGGGCCCGGCGGCCTGCGGCAGGTCGGCTGACATTGCGGCCGGCCGCCGGTTACCGGCCGCCGCTGACGATCGACCAGGCGATGCCGTCGAGGATGTCGTGCTCGCTGGCCACCATCTCGGCGAAGCCGAAGCAGATCATGATCCGGTCCAGGATGAGCGCGCCTGCGGCGATCACGTCCACCCGGCCCGGGTGCAGCACGCCGATCGCGGCACGCTGCGCGCGCGCCTGGCTGAGCAGGCTGGTTGTCACCTCGTGGACTCTGGCCGCGGCAACGCGGGCGTGATGGATCCGGGCCGCGTCATAGGACTGCAGGCCGAGGGCGATCCCGGTCACGGTGGTAACTGAGCCGGCCAGGCCCACCAGGGTGGCAGCGGTGCTGACGGGGACGCTGGCCGCGACGCTCGCCAGCGCCACGTCGATGTCCGCGGTCGCGGCGTCGATCTCGGCCTGCGAGGGCGGGTCTGAGCGCAGGTGCCGCTCGGTGAGGCGGACACAGCCGATGTTGGTCGAGAGGGCGGCCAGACTTCCCGCGGCGCCAGCAGGCTCACCGCTCCCTGCCGCGCCGCCGAGCACGAACTCGGTGGAGCCGCCGCCGATGTCCACGACCAGATAGGGCGGCTGCGGCCGGGCAGCCTGAGCTTCGTCCGGCTGCGCGAGCCCGGGCCCGGCCAGCTCGGCAGTGGCGCCGGTGAAGGACAGGAACGCCTCCTCCTGGCCGCTGATGACCTCAGGCGCGATGCCGAGTATCTGGGTCACGCCGCGCGTGAACTCCTCGGCGTTCGCGGCATCCCGCGTCGCGCTGGTGGCCGCCATCCGCACTTCGCTGGCGCCCGATGCCCTGATCGCCCGGCCGTAATCCGCCAGCACGCGGAACGTCCTGGCCAGCGCCTCGGGGGCGAGCCTGCCGGTGGCGTCGACGCCCTGGCCAAGCCGGACGATCTCCATCCGGCGCTCGATGTCGATCAGCACATGGTCCCGGTCGTC